>JYMV01001254.1_pt1 | contig 101272 bp, 92 predicted proteins | sample 338911 | NCBI WGS metagenome assembly JYMV01 (sample SAMN03354496, study PRJNA234377) | hydrothermal vent metagenome | biome: Deep sea; feature: Hydrothermal plumes at the Eastern Lau Spreading Center, Western Pacific Ocean; material: Seawater | place: Tonga | collected 2009 | depth 2000 m m | reverse complement strand
TTATTCACGTGGATTACAACGGCACTTCACCGGCGAGCAAATACGGGATCAACGTAGTTCTCAATTACACCAAGGCCTATACGTGCTTTGGTGGATCAGCGCAGTCAGCGACACACCTCGACGTTAGTTGGGATGACGTCACTGAAGCGGCCGATAAGCTGGCGGAAATCGTTAGTGGCTGAACTAGCCGGCCTGGTTCAAGGCATTGTTCAGGCCGTAACCGCAAGCACAATTCGATGAAAAACCTGTCAGATGATTTCCGCCTGGCCGTGGATATTGGAGGGACCTTTACCGATGTAGCATTAGAAGGTCCACGGGGACAGTTTACAGCCAAGACCCTGACCACCCGGGACAACCCTGAGGAGGGTGTACTCAACGGGGTGTGGCAGGTGTTGTCGGATGCAGCCATAGGGCCCGGCGCAGTTAATATCATAATTTATGGCACGACACTCGCCACAAATCTGCTGATCGAACGACAGGGTTCTCCGGTTGCGCTGCTGACGACACGCGGTTTTCGCGACAGTATCGAGATTCGGAACGAAAACCGGTTCGAACAGTATGACGTCAACATCGACCTGCCATCGCCACTGGTTCCCCGTTCGCTGCGGTTTGGTATACCCGAGCGAATCGGTGCGGCGGGCCAGGTCTTGTTGCCACTTGACGAGGATCACGTTGCCCGACTGGTGCCTGACCTGTGCCGGTCCGGTGTCAAGAGTGTCGCTATAGGGTTTTTGCACAGTTATCGGAACCCGGAGCATGAGCAGCGGACCCGAGACATTGTCATGTCTGAGACGTCGGAACTAGAGATAACGCTTTCATCTGAAGTAGCACCCGAAATGCGGGAGTTTGAGCGAATCTCTACGGCCTGTGCGAACGCGTACGTCCAGCCACTGATGAGTAACCATCTGCGATCTCTCAACAAATTGTTACGTGAGGACGGTTTCAACTGCCCTCTCTTTTTGATGCTATCCGGTGGAGGGATCACCACGCTGGAGACCGCGGTGCGGTTCCCGGTTAGGCTCGTTGAGTCTGGTCCAGCTGGGGGCGCTATATTCAGCAGTTATATTGCAAACTTGTTGGGCTTATCGAAGGTGCTGTCCTACGACATGGGTGGCACTACGGCAAAGATATGCCTGATCGATGAAGGACAGCCGCAGACATCTCGATCGTTCGAGGTAGCACGGGAGTACCGTTTTCTCAAGGGCAGCGGCATTCCACTCAAAATTCCGGTAATCGAGATGGTCGAGATCGGCGCCGGAGGCGGCTCAATTGCCAATGTTGATGCGATGAACCGCATCAGTGTAGGACCGGAGAGTTCGGGGTCAGAGCCGGGGCCGGCCAGTTACGGGCTCGGGGGTCAGGCGCCGACAGTGACCGATGCCGATGTCGTTCTGGGGCGCATTGATCCGGGTAACTTTGCTGGGGGTTCTCTGCAACTGAATGCAGCGGCTGCCAGTCAAGCATTGGATCGAGTAATCGGTGAGCGACTGGGTTTTCAGACCGAGTACGCTGCCATGGGGGTGTCGGAGATGGTAGATGAAAACATGGCCAACGCGGCACGTGTGCACGCAGTCGAGAGCGGCAAGAACATCGAGAACCGCACACTAGTCGCGTTCGGAGGTGCAGCTCCTATACATGTGTCGCGGCTAGCGGAAAAACTTAATATTGAACGGATCGTTATTCCGCCCGGTGCCGGTGTAGGGTCGGCTCTGGGGTTTCTGCGGGCGCCTGTGGCTTACGAAGTCGTTCGCAGTCACCACCAGCGGCTGGACCAACTCGATGTTGCCCAGACAAACCATCTCATCCAGGCAATGCGTGATGAGGCATACAGCGTTGTCAGGGCGGGCGCAAGCGGGCAGGCGACTCGGGAAACGAGGACGGCTTTCATGCGGTATATGGGCCAGGGTCACGAGGTCAGTGTCGAAATACCTGTAGTCGTCAAGGAAACGGAGCTGGATAATGATGCGTCTGAGAATCTGCGGGTTGCTTTTGAGCAGGAGTATCACCGTCTCTACGAAAGAACCATACCGGGTCTGGAAGTTGAAATCCTGACGTGGATGCTGCTCGTCACGACACTGCGGGACCATGACGTGCTGAATCTCGATGACCTGGAAGAATCTCCAGCTAGGCCGACCGGTCAGCGACGCGTTATGAACGCTGAGCTGGGAGAATACGAGGAGGCGCTGGTGTTTGATCGAGCGTCCCTGCAGCCTGGTGATACGATCGAAGGGCCGGCTGTGATCGTCGAGAAAGACACAGCGACCGTGGTGTCTTCGCGATTTCGTGCCAGGATTATCCGTTCCGACTACATAGTTATGGAAGTAAAGACGACAGAGAAGTAGGGATCATGAATTCAGTCACAGAAATGTCATCGATCCGCATGCAGATCATGTGGAACCGCCTGATTTCGGTTGTTGAAGAACAGGCTCAGACGCTGATTCGGACCGCATTTTCGACTAGCGTACGAGAGGCAGGTGACCTGGCGGCGGCTGTGTTCGATAACCAGGGCCGGATGCTGGCGCAGGCGGTGACCGGAACGCCGGGCCATATCAATGCCATGGCCGAAGCGATCCCACACTTCATTGACAGATATGCTGTAGACACAATGGCGCCGGGTGACGTGTATATCACCAACGATCCCTGGAAGACATCTGGGCACCTGCACGATGTCACCGTTGTCACTCCGACCTTTCGCGACGGTAATGTCGTCGGACTGTTTGCCAACACATGCCACGTTGTTGACATAGGTGGTCGCGGTTTCGGGCCGGACGCGAATCAGGTTTTTGAGGAAGGCTTGAACATCCCAATTATGCACCTGTTCCACAAAGGCGAGGTGAACACCGTGCTGATGGATATCCTGCGCACTAACGTGCGCGAACCACGCCAGGTCATCGGTGATATCTATGCGTTCGCGGGCGCCAACGACGTCGGCTGCCAGCGCCTGGTCCGGATGCTGGACGAGTTCGGCGAAGATAACCTGGGGGTACTCGGTGAGTTCATCATTGAAAATTCCAGGCTCGCGACGATCGAAAGAATCAGCAAGCTCAAAAAAGGAAGATACTCGAACAGTGTGACGATGGACGGCTACGACGTGCCGGTGACCCTTGTTGCCGAACTGACGATTATTCACGTGGATTACAACGGCACTTCACCGGCGAGCAAATACGGGATCAACGTAGTTCTCAATTACACCAAGGCCTATACGTGCTTTGGCGTGAAGTGTGCCGTAGCACCGGATATTCCGAACAACCACGGGTCGTTACTGCCGATCACGTTCTCTGCACCGGAGGGTTGTATCCTGAATGTTCAACGACCGTTCGCCGTCTCGGCTCGTCATATCATCGGCCACCTGCTGCCCGACACCGTGCTTGGCTGCCTGCACCAGGTGCTGGAATCTGGTTGTCAGTCCGAGGGGTCAGCTTCATTGTGGAACGTGCAGCTTAGGGGTGGGCCTGCTGTTGGGGACGCAGCGGACTTCGACGGTGAAATCCCAGCCTTCGATCTTCTCCATTTCAACGCTGGCGGCATGGGTGCCCGGCCGACCAAGGACGGTCTCAGCGCGACGGCCTTTCCGAGTGGTATTCGCGGTATTCCAGTCGAGGCAACCGAGGCTATTTCACCGGTGGTTTTCTGGCGCAAGGAATTCCGGGAAGGCTCTGGCGGGCCAGGAACCTACCGTGGCGGGTGCGGCCAGGTGATTGAAATCGGTGGCATCGACGGAATTCCGTTTGATGTGCTGGCGATGTTCGAACGTGTCGACAATGCGCCACGTGGTCGTAACGGAGGTCACGAGGGTCTGCCGGGCAAGGTTTACTTGGGCTCGGGGCCAACGCTGCGGCCCAAAGGGCAGCAGCATGTGCCGGCTAACGATTCTCTGGTCCTTGAACTGGCCGGCGGTGGCGGATTCGGTGACCCTGCCGCGCGGGACCCAAACCAGGTCGCGCGCGATGTTCGAAACGGACTCGTGTCAACGGAAAGTGCGGAAAACGATTACCGGGTCAAGCTTTTTCCCGATAGCAGTGTCGATCTGACGGGTACAACGACGTTGAGGGTTGGTTACAAAAAATAAAGCCGGGCCCTTCACATAGCGAAGGACCCGGCCTTTTGACAATTAGACAGTTCTGCTACAGCGCCGGTTTGGGGTAGATCACTTCCTTGGCCGCAACTTCAAATGGGTACACTGAGTAATAGGTTCCATTCTGCATCTGGATCAGTGCTGTGCTGATGCCATTATTCTGGCCATCCGGACCAAACTCAATATCATTCCAAGGCATAGGGATTGCGCTTGCCGGGAACCGTGTTGCCCGAAGAGCGTCCCGGATCTTTTCTGGGTCAGTGGAGCCCGCACGGTTGATTGCGTCTATCAGGACCAAGGCTCCAACGAAGGTCCGAATCGGCGGATCAAAGATATCGACGCCTGAATGCTTCTTGTAAATTTCGTTAATTTTCCCCACCAGCGGAATTCTCTCGGCCATGTCCATGGAAAATGGAGATCGGGAGATAATGCCCTCGGCATCGGCGCCTACGGCCTTGGCGAAGCCAGGCTGATTGTAGCCGGCATTTTGGGCAAGCCACAGTTTGGGAGTGTAGCCCAATTCCTTCATGGTCTTAACTGTCAGGATAGCGTCCCCCTCATAAGAGGTTGGGAAAAATACGTCGGCGTTAGCTGCCTTGAGTAGTTGTATCTCTGCGGTCAGAGAAGGCGTCTTCGCACGGTAGGCAATCTTAGCAACAACTTCGATGCCGTTTTCCTTGCAAAGGCGTACCTGCTCACGGGCGCTGTCGACACCAAACTGGGTATCTTCGTGCATGATCGCGGCGGTTTTGATTTCAATTCCGGTGTTCTTCTGAAAGTCTCGGATGAAATCGAACATAGTCTTGGTGTAATGCCCATCATGAGGACCGGTACGGAAGAACCACTTGAAGCCACGGGTATGTAGTTTTGGTGACGAGGACTCGCCGGTGAGATATGGAATTCCGCGACGTTCGGCGACGTTGCTGGCTGCGGCCGAGACACTGCTGTGATACGCGCCGAAAAGCGCAACCACTTTTTCATTGTCAATAAGACGCTCGGCTTCGGCTCGTCCAATTTCCGGTTTCCCTTGGTGATCGGCAACAATCAATTTAATCTTGGCACCACCGAGATTGGGTAAACCTTCGGTCCGGGCCAAGGGAATATCAAGATCGTAGCTGTTGTTAACGATATCCAACTGCCGCCAATGCGCGACCCCCGGCCAGCGCAGCAGACCCTGTTACTGGATAGAGTGTACCTAGACGGACTTCGTCCACTGCTTGGACAGTCGAAATCGCCGTGAGGGACAGTAGTCCGCCAAGGGCAATGGATAGAAGTTTTCGGTTTATTGCCATAATGCTCCTCCTTATAGTCGACATCTGTTGATGATAATCGGTCGATTGTGAACGGGCCGCCTTCAAGCACGGCGGTCGTAATAACTGTAACACAACCTGCGGCTGCGCAAAGGCGAACGCCCCAGTGTTATTGGCTAGAAAATGGTCACCGAGGTGGAAGACAGCAGGAGAGGGACAGTTTCATTACGACCGAATGCTGCGCCAGCAAGCAATTTATAGCTGCTAAGTAGCGTTTCCCCAAGTATTCAAGAAGTTATGTAGTTTTTGGGGTTGTCCCTCGCTCCACCAATTCTGCCCTTCCACATCAACCCTTTACCAGGGCTACCACTGATCCGTAGTTGCGAAGTATGATTGAATATCGGACGGAGACAAAATTGACGGCTTCGACAATCTATATTGATCATCCATACTAATCTGGGAGACAAAACATGACACATGCAGTTGCAGAAGCAAAAGTGACGGGCATCGACGGTCCGACCGTCAGCAGAAAGAACACACCTGAATACATCACCGGTCGCCGTGCTTTCTTTAAGTACCGAGAACTGGGCGTTACCCGGGCAAGCGACGGCAAGTTCCGCGCTCAGATTACCTCCACAGAAAAAGGTCTTTCCGAACCAACCGGGTGGCACTACCACGTTTGCGAAGGTCAGTTTGTCTTTATGTTGAAAGGCTGGGTCGACCTGGTGTTTGAAAACGGTGATGAGGTTCGCATCGGTGAAGGTGACTCGATCTATATTCCAGGCGGATTACGCCATAACGAGACGGCTACCTCTGAGACCTTTGAATTGCTTGAGATGTCGGTTCCGGCTGATATGGGTACTGAGTCGTGTGATCCGCCCGAAGATATGGCCGAATAGTTACCGTCTGTTCACGAAGGGGAACAATTATTGCCGAAGATTCCCACCAGTGTGTGGAGACAGAATATTGAATAGGCGATGAGTCGAATGGGGGTGGGTTCTCCCTGCGATGGAGCCAAAGTGGAGCAGACTGGAGTCCCCTTCTGTCCTCTCCACTCCATTTGAGTCAGTCTGCGTGGATCGATCTCGATTATTCGCCTTAACGGGGTGTGGATCGTTCCATCAAAAAAGGGGATCAATCTTGAGACCCGACTGGGGCCCCTGCTGGAATTTCAAAGAAGGATTTTCCTGGTCAAGTTAGTTATATCTGCGGGAATGTCTCGGGGTGTTTGTCAATGAGCAAGTATCGGCACTGTGCCCAGAATGTAGCCTATGAGATAGCCCGGCGGTAAACCACCGGGCTATCTATGAAAAAACAGCTGAGAAAAAATTGTCGCTGCTTAACCTGCTAATCCTAATAGTAGCGATTGCGATTCCAACAAACAGACCTTTCAAGAATGGCAGATTTTTTTATTATTAGAACTCCATTGGTTGGTCAGTTATCAAAACATAAAGAAAGAGAATTGATATCAATCATTTCATACCGCTATCTTATTCCTGTTACAGAGAGGCAACCAGAGCAGAGGATTTGGTAAAACGCCTAGGCTGACAGCAAGACAAAGGTACAGGCGGAGAGGTATAGGAATCTCTATAAATAGAAGGTTTCTAAAATAATTGGAGTTTGCTTGCTTCAATTCTTAAAACCTAGGGGTATCGAAAAAGTCTATAAATAAGCCATTTTCTGAGCCCTAAAGAGAGGGACCTTTAAGGCAAAAAACCTAGGTTTTAAGCCAAATATTGGGTATTCACGTGCAATTCTGTGATCGAAACAGGGTATTGCCCTTAACTGGTCATCAGAATGGGTTAGATCCGTATCTTAGCGGTTGCTCTCTAGCGTTCACTACGCTGAAACATCTGCAGTCGCTCATTCACCGAAGGATGTGTAGAAAGAAACCCGATTCCTTTCCCTGAATCGGACATCCGGTCCAAGATATTGGCGAAGTGGATGGGTGAAATGCCGTGGTCTGTTAAATACTCGTAGGAATACTTGTCTGCTTCTCGTTCGAACTCACGCGAATAGTAGGTTTCTGTGAGTAGTGTCGGCAAAGAACCTGCCAGTACAGCAACCGTTGAGATATCGCCTGTTACTGCCATTATGACAAGAGAAACTGTACTGCCTTGTATCAATTGCCTGAGGCTATGCCGGTAAACTACGTGTCCAACTTCATGAGCCAGAATCGATTCCAGTTCATGGTCATCCTCAATGAGTTGAACCAGTTCGTCAGTCACGATGATGGTTCCGGTGGGTAACGCGAATGCATTGGGGCCGATATTTGTACCCTGGCGAAACTCCAGTCTGAACCGATACTCAGGATCTGCTGTGCCTGTTACTCGCGAAAACAAAACTTTCGCCTCTTCTGTTTCGGTGTCGCCAAGTTCAGATTCCGAGAAAATGACTTGATCGAGCACAGCGAGAACATCCTCTCCAAGAGCAGAACTAACCGTCACCGGGATCATAAACGCAACGTGTTTTGCCAGTACTGGAATCCCATAACTGATCGCCCCCCAAACAACTAGCGACGTAATAACAACAGCGATGATCACATAGCGAAGTTTCGACTCAAGTTTGTCAATCAACCTTCCCGGCACTTCGGTGCCTGATAATCTAAAGAACTTGTCGACCGCATCGTTGTCCGATACCTCACAGACCATACCGTCTGGCATTTCAAGCCGACGAGCGGTCCCACCGAGTCGAGGGGAAACCACGACCTCTCGGATAGGATAATTTCTCTCACCCTGGTCGGTCACTACAGTGACAACCCCTCTCCGGCTAAAATTTAGTCGAACGCGTTGTTTCTCAGACTTTCTCCCGTCATAGCAATCTGCAAGACATTCCATTAGATGCCACCAATATCAATTTCCAGGAAATCAGTTGCCTCTTCCCCAAATGCGCTCGCTTTTCTCTGTTCGGCCTGCACAAACGACTCAAGATCATCTGCCGCATTCAGGACCAGATGGTTTGCCAGGTATCTTGATACCCTCACCCTCGCCCATGGTGTAAGCAAGCCGACTGAAAAAACAATGGCCACCGCATTGCTGACGTAGATCCAGATCACTGTCCACACCTTCAGCGTACTTTCAAAGGTATGATCGCCAAGAGTCGTACCATTCAATGAAATGTTTCTTGTCATCACCCGATAGCCCGGCACGGCAATCAGATAGAGGAAAAGGATCAGGAAAAGCGGAACTAAACTGAATAGGGCAATGCCACCACGAGGGTCAAGATCCTGCACCCTGAAAAGCAGATTCGAACCGGCTATTAATCCAGAAAATGCAAGAACAATCACCACCAAGAGGAACACCATGGCAAAAAATGCCCGGTAATAAGCCCCTACCCGAACCGATTGAAACAAAAATGGCTGTCTCCCGATCCTGCTGTTTGTGACCGAAAATCTCCATCCCCGATAGGAAAGATAAGGAATTATCATTCCCAATGTGAATGGGATCAGTATCGGGACAATTAGGAAAGTCTTGATAGCATCTTTGATTGAGTGTTCATTAAAATCAAAGCGAATATTTCTCCAGGAAGAGTTTCGAGCCGTAAATACATGTGATCTGACAATCAGCCACGGCATAGCTAAAGCAAAAATGATGGCGATAATCCCACCAATCACTGGTTGGAACTGGTTGACTACAATAAAGGCAACATAACCTGCGAAGATGAGAAGTCGTCCTTTGAGGATCTGGATCGGCCTAGCGTGATATTCGAATGGCGATCCATCAACTTTCGTATTCCGGTAAAAATAACGTTTAGTTCTGACCTTGGCCCAAGCCGAGTAGATACCAAGGGTAATTATTGTGAGCAGTACGTTGACTATCCAGATACGGAAGTACTCGACCCCATTGCCGGTAAATTCAAACGGCATCTTCTGTGTTGTTGGGATTTCTGGCTGATCTGACATTAGCTTATTGATACCGCTGACGTTGTCTCCCGCATGATACTACTGTGTAGTAAGAGTTCTATAAGCATCTGTATTGAGAACAGCTAAATCCTTTCCGCAAAACTTACGCAAATACAGTGGTTTTAGACATCTGATTCTGTGACATTTACAGAACCCCCGAGTTTGGGTACCAACGAATGAGAATGATTTATAGAGATTGAGATTTTTGTTTTCCACAGATTCAGGATTTCAAATAACAATCTGAAAAAATTTTCGGAGTAGGATTTTCCCGTCAACCATTCGGCACAGCTATTCCCAGAATTACAACGAAGCGCATTCTAGTGACGTGACACAGAAGGGTTTAAACCCAGTCGAAGTGGCCACCATAACCGGCCACAAAGACAGCAAGAATGTTAATGCGCTATACGCATTTAAGAGCAGAGGATTTGGTGGGGAGGTTGGGTTAGTTACTGCCAACACCCCACTAGCACTGTAAATCTTTCTGCCTTTGTTGCTATCTCCGCTGTCTTTAATTCTTCTTTGGATTTGGCTCTTTCATAGTTCACACTGGGCCAACGCACCTCGATGGAGGTATTGGCATCGCATGAAACGGCCCAGCGACCCTCAGCGTAGGTACTCTAGTGAGTGGGAGAAAGGCCAGAACGACAATATCAATCTTGCCCTACCCTTTCGATGCACCTATTTTAGTTAATTGTGACCTAGTCGGTTGCTGGAAGTTGCAGGATCAAACCATCTGGACCTCCGCCCATTAAGGTTTGAGGATATGCACCATCCCATTTGGCAATCGCATTATATTTAATTAATGAAGAGGTTACTGATTTGGCCAGTACGGTGTTGGCCCTGGCTTGAGCATCAGCGAGTTTCTCAATCTGATAAGCTTCGGCGTCAGCGAGTGTGCGTACAGCATTTGCATCTGACTTCGCTGCCTGCTCACGAGCTTCCGCCTGTTTTACCTGCTGTTGAGCTTGTTGTTCAACAATGCGCAATTGGGCCTTTTCTCGCTCAATGACTGCACTGGTCACCACCTGAGGAAGAGTAATGTCCCGGAACAAAACTGCCTCAACGGTAATGCCTTTCTTAAACATGTAATCAGTCAAGCCATCTTCCATAAACAATTGCATATCCCGTTGCGTGGTATCGAGATAAAAGTCCTGGGATTTAGCGACAGTTTTCCCTGCTTCTCTCAATAAGGAGCGAACCTTGGGTGTCAGCAGTTTAACAATGACATCATTGAGATCTCCTGTTTCCTGCAGCATTGTTGGCGTATGCGATGGATTTATCCTGAAAGTCACCGAGATATCCATGGAGGTTTTTAATTTATCCTGAGACGGCACTTGCACCCTTTCCCAGGTTTCAGTGTGTACCCGCAGATCATAGGTATAAAACTTCAATAGTGGATTAACTACATGAAAGCCTTCAGGCAGCGGTTGATCACGAATTTCACCAAAAAATGCGGCAACTTTGTTATGACCCGGTGAGACCGTGGTGTAGGAATTCATTCCCACCCAGGCCAGTAAAAACAACACCACAATAGATACAATTGCTTTAAAACTAAGATTTAGATTCATTCCTATTCCTGGTGAAATTACTATTAATTAATAGGTTAGTTTTGAATAAATGCGTACAACATGGGAACCTAGCATAACAGCTAGTAAGTGTATTATCTGGATTATTATTTTGCAGTGTGTTCGCGACTTCTTGTTCAAGCCGAAGACGGCTCATATCGCCTATCCTACTACCCAATCAGGCATGTGTTAAATAGCGTGTGGGTGTTTGGCTAGGACATCATCAAGACCGCTGAAACTTAACTTTTATAAAGTGGAGATGTGCGCCAATTAGCCATTTTAGGGAGTTAACTAGTTAATGCCTTCAATGCACCGATTGGCCTTCTTGTGGTTGGGTTTCTTCAGCTGGTTGTTCATCCTGTTTAGCTTGCTGGGCCATATGCGCATCCCATACTCTACCGACCCACTGATTCCAGTGGTTCTTTGACTTCATCTGGTGAACCCAGACCGACATGGCGTACAACTCAGCGTCATTGAAGTTGATAAAGACTGGTTCCCACTGCTCCCTAAACTGTTTCTTCGTCATACCATTACTCCTTGCCCTACCTGAACCGATATGGGTTCGTAGTGGGGCTGTACAGGCGCACTATGAGTCATATCGGGTGTCTTTGAGCGGGACTGAGGACGGTATTTCCACAACGCACATTCAACTAGCTCACACCTTTCGACCTGCTGTCTCCATGTACCGTCTGCCAGTTCGTCATAGAGGCATTCTTAGCATTTAGCGTCTATAGCTTGTTTGTCTGGTCATGGGGTACTCCATGTAGCCTTGTAGTCGACTACATAACTACATGACTCCTCATCCCAGTCTTCACCCGGTACATACTCTTCACCATCTGATGGCACGATCCACTGCCCATAGACTCTAAGCATTTCATCCCATTTGAAGCCGTTGAATACACCGTTGTCATGGCGAATGGATACCTTGAACAGGCCAAACTCCTTTAACAGGGTTGTCACCTGATGACCTTTTATCCTTGTATCTTGGGAATACTTACCGGCATTCCACCTTTCCCACACTTGGTCATCATTCTCCTCAAACGAGTGAGCCTGACAGAGCGCAACAGCCAGAGCATCAGGTGCAATACCCTTTGTCCTCATTCCCTGTGTCAGCACATTAGTCAGGTTTGGCCCATTTAAGTCATAAACTGCCTTGAAATCCTTGAGCAGGAGCATCTTGGCATCATCCTCATCGACTTCTCTATCCTTAAGGACGATGTTCAGTGACTGTCTGCCCAGCTCAGACGACGCTATATCAGCAATACTGATCAATGGCTCCCATTTGTCGTAGGTCCTGTCTTCGACACTGGCTGGAATGTCCGTTTGATGATCAACGATCTGCTGTCTATGATCATTGCACCATCTGAGCAGCCTTTCTCCATGTTGGCGAAAGATCGGTAGATGTACTTTCTGCCTGAATCTTTGCTGTAACTGCCCGGTCCTGGCTCTTTCCATCCTGAGGACCATACTTCTATCCAGCGTGGTATCTGGCAGTTTCAGGTTCAATGAGATACCTGCCAATGCAACTGCAGCATGGGTTGGGAATACAGTAGGTTCGTGGTGATCACCGGTACATTTGATGAAGTTGCCGCCCTTCTCCCAACCGTTGTTCAGGGCGACGATCATGTCAGTATTGCCACCATGCTTGCCAAACAGCATATCCGCTTCATCCATACAGAATGTCAGGTCGCCTCTGCCGGATAACCTTACAAACACACTAGGTGTAATCTTTCCGGTTGGGATGGAGTGATTGGTCATCGCATCTATGACATTCAGTAACACCGTCTTGCCACAGGCTTTCATCGGTGCCGTAATGACCAGCCTTGAAGTATGCTCAAACTCAGGAAACATCATGGTATGAGCCACCCATAAACCGATGAATAGATACCTTTGGAGGTCAGTCATGATGTCCATGAAGACTTCAGTACCGACTGGATCGGGATGAGGTGTTATCACTTGCCACATCGGTGGCGGTTGAACTTCTGATTGCTCTGGATGCAGAGCGGTTACATTGCTTGATGATTGGTTATGAGTAATAACCACTGATCTTGTGTCCATTTTCTTTACCTCTCCTTTTATGTGAATCCTCTTGTGAGAATATTTCTTGACGAACTACGGTGTAGCCGTCACCTATAAAACCTAGCGTTACGTCACCAGTAGGTAGGACCTCGGTGACGCGAACCACTATCGGTTAATCTGCTTCACCATCCTTGTGGATAACGATGGATTCGTTCTGATGTCGTTGTAGTAGCAGCATTATTTGAACTCCTCTATGGGTGGGATCGACCATCTAGCCTGGTTAGGACTAATAGCCTCTAGGAATGGTGGTGCTGGAGTGGCAAGCATCACAGCTTGAGGACTGTCGGTGGGCGGTAGCTGCTTGTTACCATGTTCATCGAGGATTGTGTTCACTAACTCTTTGTAATAATCGTCTTGTTTCATAAGATTTCTCCGTTTAATAGGCAATAGGATGCCCACAGGTAGGCCAGCGCCTACCTTTGGCATACTTTGTTAAACGGACTGGAACAGTCCGAGAATGGTTGCTACTGTTAGACTTTATGGTCGATCAGTCAGACACAAACAAATCTTCCGAGACCAGCCATGACTACCAATAACGTGGAAACGCTAAATATGCTGTTACTTGATGCCATTGATAATGGCGACTGGGAAACTTACCGCGAGTTATGTGATTTTTCCCTAACAGCTTTCGAGCCGGAAGCACTCGGTAACTTAGTGGAAGGGTTAGGTTTCCATGAAACTTACTTCGGTAGTCCTGCCTCAGGTAAACGCAAGTCGAGTGTCAGGTCTCCTCACACACGACTACTAGGCGATACTGCTGTAGTCGCCTATGTAAGACTGGTACAAAGCACGACCAGTGATGGTCAGCACAGCACCACAGCCTTTGAAGAAACTCGTGTCTGGCACAAGATTGACGGTAGTTGGAAGAATGTACATTTCCACCGATCAAATGTTGGAAGAATCGAACTGGGTTAAGTCCTAACTAATACCATCTACAACTACTCTAAATCAGGCTCATCTATATCAAAGTAATCCAGTAGTTCGCCCATGCCAGTGTTGTATCTGTAATAAACAGGTGTATGTCGGAGTTAAGAATTTAGCTACCGTTGCTAAAATGTTGCTAACTTAACGACCTTTCTGTCGCGAAACGACCTTAAACCACCTACAAGCACAGGATCAGAGTTTAGGTTTATGCTTGTTTGTAGGCGTTTATTTGAATTAGCTGTGGTTGGAACGGTGGACTGTTAATCCATATGTCGCTGGTTCGAGTCCAGCCTGGGGAGCCAGATTTTCCAACAGTTTTTGATGCTCCCATCGGCTGTCCTCTCACCCACTCTGACTATATTCAGACTATTGTTGGTAAGTTTGCCAGGGCTTAGTGCAATCTTTCATCGGCAGTATGGATATATCCAAGTGTAGCTTTCAGGCCTTTTCAGTAAGCCATCATTTCTGGCTTACCTCCATTAACTGCAAGATTCTTTAAAGCCTTCAGAATCAGACCGTCTGCCCTGGCAAGTTCCTCCAACACTGAGAAGTGATCGTGTCCAGGGATCGGGAGATATTGACCATCGTGGCCTCGACTTTGCCACGCATTGTAGTAGTCCTCGGATTGCCGTATCAGTTCCGGCAACTCATCCAGCCCAACCGTTACGATAAGAGGGCTGGATTCGGCTGGAATGTGACGAATGGGTGAGTTGCGTAGCATTTCGGCCTCATCCAATCCCAGCTTTTGGTTAAGATAATTCAGCCGAATCGGTTCTAGGTCAAACAGCCCGCTAATCGCAATACCTCCTGCAATGCGCCGGTCATTCATGGCCATCGCGGTTAGATGTCCGCCAGCAGAGTGGCCACAGATGAAAACTCGTCGTGGATCTCCGCCGTACTTGCTGATCTTTTCGATCACCCAATCAATGGCTGCATAAATTTCTGAAACGATGTCATCCATCTGAACCTCGGGAGCCAGTGTGTACTCAACCAGAACGAAGTTAAAGCCGGACGCCAACAACGCATCACCAATAAAACCATAGGCCTCTTTATCGCCCATTTGCCAATAACCGCCATGTATATACAACAACGTAGGCGCATCAGTGCTACCACACGGAAACACATCTAGTCGCTGTCTCGGACGCGAGCCATATGAGATGTTGCTCCTCGGCGACCAAGCATTGCTTACCGTCTCACTACGTTTCACCCAATCTGATATGTAGGCATTCCGCTTTTCCATTCCAACTGCATTGGTATTGTCATACGCTACATCTAAAGCTTCCCTTCCCAGACCTCTATAGAGCATCGCGCGACCTCACTCCTTGTTGTTATCACTGGGCCAGGCCTAGCGGGAACCACCCGCTAAACCCTACGGCTATATCTGAACCGATTCCCAGTATTGTTGTGCTGAACCTAAAATGTACCTATCTGATGTCGCTTACTGTCATCTCATGTCCTGAATCAGCATAATGCGCAGAGTCAGATTGCGTAGGTAGACTTGAGATTCAGGGCTTTTGGGGGGGATAGAACCAGTAAGACCAGTGGACTGTTAATCCATATGTCACTGGATCGAGTCCAGCCCGGGGAGCTAGTTTTATAGACAATTCTGATTCACCCTTCCAACACCTAACTTTTTCGGTTTGTAACTATTTCAAATGCTCGGCATCGGCTCGATCAAAATTCCATGGCTTGCCATTACCCTGACGGCTTTTGATCGCACGTAGTCGATAAGATGAGGTAAAGCTATTCTACCTGCCGTAACCTCCGGCCGTGCCGAATACCATCCAATACATACCATCGCTCTTATCAACATGAAAACGTGCACGTATGCTAGATCATTGTCACTGATGGACCGGAACTTGCGGTAACCAGTGATCATAGCTGCCTGCAGATGTTCAATGGGCTTGTCGAGGTCATAGTTAAAAAGAGCGACCGCTATGTCGTAGTGATGCCAGCCGAAACCTGAATCATCAAAATCAATTACGTGCAACCGACTCCCTTCAACGACGATGTTGGCGGGATGCAGATCGGCATGGATGATACTGTAAGTGCGCGGGTCTTTACCGAGCTCAATAAGGAGGTCATAAATATTGTGCCGCAATGTATCAATATATGTTTTTTGATCTGGGGTTAAAGCAGAGGATTCCCAGAATCTTCCCCAGAATGGTGCTTCACCCATTAATCCGTCGGCATCGAAGGAATGTCGCGAGAACTTTAATGGTATGGTCCAAGAAACCGCCTGATTATGGAACTTAGCCATGACCTCACCCAGAAGTGAGAAAGAATTTTCAACAAATGTTAAATCAGGATTGTTTTCAATGAGATTCTCCATTGGCATACCATCCACCCATTCGAGAAGTCCCGCATAACGGTGTTGATTACCAAGATAGACAGACGCATATTGTCGACCGTCTCGAGTGGTCCGGGGCACAGGAACAGTGAGTCCGGCGTCCAGAAGAGCCGCAGTCCACTGTAGCTCAGAAAGCAGTTCGTTCAGATTATGATAGCCAGGCCTGTGTAAGCGAAGAACAAAAGACTGTTTTGTGCCATCCGTAATCTTGAAAACGATGTTTTCGGTAAGAGTTAGGGACTCGATATCCTGGGTCTGGATATCCCAGCTTGCAAGTGCATTGTGAGCGGCCGCCCACGACAAATCATTAAGCATCTAAATGTTCAAGTGTCTGTTCTAGAGCACCTAAAAACTCCTCCGCATCAATTATTGAAAACACAAGAGGTGGGCGAACCTTAAGAACATTGTTGTATGCGCCAGCATTTCCTGTCAGAAAACCTCGATCTTTAAGTTCATTAACCACGCGTACTGCACTCTGTTTATCTGGAGCTTTACTTTTCAAGTCTGTAACAAATTCAAGCCCCCGAAAAAGACCATGCCCACGAACATCTCCAATTGACTTATGTTTCGCTTGGATTTGAAGGAATCGTTCGTGTAGAAACTGGCCAACAGTAGTCACATTTTCACGGAGATTTTCTTGTTCAATTACGTCAAGCACAGCATTTCCAGCCGCGGCTTGCACTGGACTTGATGCGCAAGTGTTGAAATAACGGGTATGTCGACGGAACATTTCAGTAACTTCCGTTGATGCAGCTGTTGCTGCAAGGGGTATACCACCTCCTAGAGGTTTACCCATGGTGACAATATCGGGCACGAAGTCCATTAGCTCATACCCCCACCACAGACCAGTACGACAAAGCCCGGCCTGAACTTCATCAGCGATAAATACTCCACCAGCTTGATGAACAAGTTTAACGGCCGCCTTCATATATCCCACGGGAATATTTGGCAGGCCTTCATTAGCTAGTATTGGACATACGAGCATACCCGCAAACGGTATACCGTCTTCACGAAAAGAGTCGATCACTGATTGGAGCTCTCTGAGAAAATGTTCCTTGAGATCATCAGTATCAGTGCGGTAGGTCTCTGGAAACGGTATGGATCGCACTTCGCCCCGATTGTCCTTTGGACGAGTTAGCTTCGAAACCTCAACACTGTTTCCGTGGTAAGCAGCGTCGGTGCATACAATACCTCGGCCTCCAGTTACCATTCTCGCCATTTGCAAAGCGATTTCATTGGCCTCTGTACCGGTGCAGCTAAAAATTACACTTTCAATTGACTCATGATGAGTATTAATTAGTCGGTCAGCATAGTCTAGAATCGATTGATGCAGATACCGGCTATGGACGTTCAAAGTATTTATTTGGCGTGACACAGATTCTACAAAATGGGGATGACAATGACCTACACACGGTACATTGTTGTAAAGGTCAACATAACGGCGTCCAGACTCATCGTACATAGAAACGCCTTCCCCTCGCACGAGTTGTACGGGTTTTTCATAGAACAGAGTCGACCCCTTACCAAATAAGTGGTTTCGTCGGTTGAGAAGTGTGGTGTTAGTCATTTGTTATCCTTTTGCCCTGAAAAGGCTTTGAGAGCAGGCTCTCATAATTGAATCTCCGTTCCTTTTTCCGATGCTTCAAAAACTGTCAAAGTGGCCCTCAAGGTCTTCGCGGCATCCGTGGCACTGATTCTAGGCTGCTCTGTGCCTTCAATCACCGCGCAGAAATGACGAATCTGGTCAGCGTAAGCATCTCCGATCTTACCCTCGATAACTTCAGAGCTAATTTCGTGGAGCCAGTCGGGATCACCACCACTATGCCTCCACAGAACCAGATTCGGAAAATCCAGCGACGCCTTAGAACCGATAAACCGGTAGACATTTTGTGAGGTCTTGGGGAAATTCGGATTTTCTCCCGTAGCCTGCTCCCAGGTCCAAGGAGAAGGTGTAACATCCGACAACAAAAATGTTCCTAGCGCCCCTGACTGGAACTCTAACAAAAGCGCAGTAGTTTCCTCTTTAGGGTGATCTCGAAGTCCTCTGCTGACTTTGGCTGACAACGAGACAATTTCTCCACAAACATATCTGAGCATGTCAATTTCGTGAATTAGATTGATTAGAACCGGTCCTGAACTTCGCTGCTTGCGCCACTCTGGCTCGAAATATGAATCTGCTTTTCGAACAGCCCAGATGCCGCCCACGCCAACCAGTTGACCCAAAACCCCGTTTTCAATCACTAACTTTGTTTGTTCTATTACTTCGTAATAGCGCCGGTGATGTCCGACCAATACCTGCCTATTGAATACCTTTGAACACTCGATAATCTGTTGTGCTTCTTCAAGAGATGGTGCAATGGGCTTCTCCACTAGCACATGGGTGTTGTGCTTGAGCGACGACAGAACTGGCCCCAGATGTACTTCGGTCGGGGTACAGACAATAACGCCGTCGGGCTGCTTGTCTTGCAGCATATGACTAACTGATGCAAAGAAACTGACGTCGTTTTCTACGGCGGTTGATTCGGCTAGCGGGTCTGTATCGACAATCGCCACCAGCTCAGCTTCAGTCACCTCAGAGATCGCCTGCAGATGTCTTTTGCCAATAGTGCCGGCACCGATCAGGCCCAGTTTAGTTTTATCCAATCCCACGGTTATTGTTCATCAGAAACCCACGAAATTAGTGTTTCACTTGCTGTTTAGTAAAGTTACGATTGTCAGACAACAAGCACAGTTATCCCCGACTCGGACTTGATACCAAGATATCTCATGGAAAACAAATTAGATACATCATTCAACCAGACTTCACCCTACCAAATGCAACGCGATTCCTGATATCTGCGACGCACCAGAGAGCTGTTTTGAGACACTATATTCTAAAACGCCTGCTGCTGATGATTCCGACCCTGCTGGGCGCTGGGATTCTGGTTTTCTTTCTAATGAGAGTATTGCCTGGAGATATCTGCCTTGCCAGGTGGGTCGACTACGGTATGGACCTCGATCCGTCTCTACTGGAACTCTGCCGAAACCAACTCGGACTGAATGATCCGCTGTTAACTCAATTTCTTGAGTTTATTGGTGGGATTTTAAGGTTGGACTTTGGTGAGTCTATGTGGACCGGGCGCCCTATTTTGGAGGAGTTCGAACTTCGGTTTGCACTATCACTCCAGGTTGCTGTTATGGCAACCATGTTTTCTGTGCTAATTGCTGTACCGCTTGGTGTAGTTGCAGCCCTTAAGCAGAACACGTGGATCGATTATGTCGTGCGTATCATCTCTATTGCGGGCGTCTCCATTCCATCATTCTGGTTGGGTATTATGATCATTTTAGGACTCCTTATTACGAGCCAAAACTTATTCGGAGAGCCTTGGTTACCGCCAATAGAATATGTTTCACCGCTTGATGATTTTTGGGGAAATATGGCGCACCTAGTGTGGCCAGCGCTGGCGACAGGATACCGATACTCCGCAGTGGTTGCGCGAATGACCCGTTCCGCATTACTCGACGTTCTGCGAGAAGACTATGTACGAACCGCATACGCGAAAGGTATCGCTCATAGAAGAGTGATCAATCGCCACGCGCTTAGGAATGCATTGTTGCCGGTTGTCACCGTAATTGGGATGGAGTTCTCTTTCTTTATGGGCGGTCTGGTGGTTACAGAACAGGTGTTTAACCTGAACGGTTTAGGGCGTTTGCTGGTCGACTCGGTACTGTATTCAGACTATAACTTGATTCAGGCATTAACCATGTTGGTTGTGTCTGTTTTCGTTTTAGTCAATTTCGTAGTCGATATTTCCTATGCCCGACTTGACCCACGTATCCGTTATATGTGACGTAAATGAAACATATGAGTTCATGACCCGATTGGCAGTATTTGCTCTTGTCTAAGGATAACTCACCTTCAAATCCACAATATTCGAATTGTGGGTAATGATATTGTCGTCGATTGTTCTCCGCCTAGCATTGTGTTATCCCTGGCCAAGACCCTGGGGCCACCAGGGAAATGGGCAGCGGTCTGACTCAGGCCCGTTTACCGCTTGCGAGGTTTAGAGATATCCATTTCAGGATTACGGTTCCTGGTGACAGAAATAGAAAAGCCTGGTCCAATACGGTCTAACTGGAGCAGGTACACTGGCGCTGCGATAAATCGTAACTAGCTGAATTTGGCTCATAATTCAGACAAGACACCAACACCTAAAACGACACGCTAAACTGATTCATGACTATCCCCACCAAAGCAACTGCCATTGGCATCAATCATCTAGCTCTAGAGGTTGGTAATATCGCCGAAGCATTGGCCTTTTATGGCAGTTTTCTCAATTTTACGATCACGAGTCAGACCGAGGACGCCGCATTTATCTATTTCGGTGACCAGTTCATCAATTTTGCAAAAGGTAGAACGCAAACGCCCGATGACAAACGTCACTTCGGCATTGCCGTGGATGACAAAGAACTGGTCCGTAAAACTCTGATCAACATGGACGTTACTCTCCTCAATGGCCGATTTCTAGATTTTCTTGACCCATGGGGTAACCGTATAGAAATCACCACCTACACCAATATCATGTTCAGCAAAACCAGTCCCATCCTACGAGGGATGGGTATGGATCATTTGCAAAAAACAGACAAAGTCCTAGCCGAACTGGACAAGCGTGGCCTCAGTACAATAGAGGACTCTGAGTAGAGACAATAGATCTACTCTATTTGCACAGTTGACGATTTAAGAAGTCTTAGCAGCGACAGCCTGAACCTCAATAAGAAATTCTGACTTAACAAGTCGGTTGACGATGAGCAATGTGTTTGGAGGGTAATTGGGCCCTGCAAAAATCTTGGCAAACAAAACAGTTCGCAGTTTCATAAACTCTGGGACTAAATTCTCGTCGGTAAGATACGTGTTCATGGTAATTATACTGTCATAACCTTCTCTAACCGCGCTTAAAACATCACCGAGATTGGCATAGACCTGGTGAAACTGTGTTGCGAAGTCTTCCCTGCCCACAACCGCACCATCTTTCCCTACCGACAACTGCCCCGCGATGTGATAAGTAGCCGTAGCAGGTGGAACATAAGTTAATTGTGAATAAAGACCTTGCGCCGGGCCCAGCCCCGGCGGATTCAGGATCTGAATTTTGTTAGGCAAAGTATGTACTCCTTCTGAGCGTATAAAACTACCTAGGAGTCGACCGAATTCAGCAGCACATTCACCCCAATAAATCAGTTCATAACGACCCACGTTCGTTACACTTGGTCTACTCTCACACTCAAGCTACTAATGTAACCGGACTGCCTGTAACCTGCCAATCTGCACAATGACCCAGTTGACCATCGAACTGCTACGCTTATGCCAGAACCCGAGCGCCATAACTGTTATATGCGTTGTGTCCGAGCGAAGCTGACCTAGGGCAGTGTGTATACTGCCCTGGTAATTAGGTAAACTTTTAGCCCTAATTGGAGTTATCGTTGTTTTAAGGAATAGATTGATGAGCGAACTATCAGGCGTCTGCGTCCCAGTATGCACACTCTTCAAAGACGATGACACCATCGACGAGCGGGGCTATTTACTGCACATTGATCGAATGATAGAGGCAAAAACCGACATCATCCTCGCCTGCGGGGGCACTGGTGAGTTTGCTTACCTCACCACTGAAGAAAAACGTCACTTAGTTAAAATCACTGGCAAACACGTAGAAAACCGAGCCGAATTTATTGCACAGACCTCTGCGATCAGCTTACGTGACACGATTGATGCGACCAAGCACGCAGCTGATCACGGGGCCAATGCGGCCATGATTCTACCCCCCTATTTTGAAGGGCCTGATGCTGCTGGTGTATATCACCACTTTGAGAAAGTCGCCGAATCTACAGACCTCCCAATCATGGTCTACAACATCCCAGTACATTCCGGTTTCGACATAACACCAGACTTTTTCAGAAAATTGCTGGAGATCGACAACATTAATTACATCAAAGACAGTACTGGGGATCTGGTGCGTATTCAGCAGCTATTGCAGACCGAAGGAAAGGTCTTTAATGGAGGAGACCCCATAACCTACCCAGCTCTGGCCGCTGGCTGTGTCGGCTGCGTCTGGGGAGCGATCAATTTCATTCCAGAAGAAGCAGTCGAACTGTATGGATTAGTACAGGAAGGCAAGCTCAGTGAAGCTAATCTTCTTTGGCAACGCCTATTGCCTTCCCAGCTTTTCATCTGGACCCATGTCTACAACTCGGCTGTAAAGAGTGCTGCAAATTATCGAGGCTTTAACGTGGGCCAGTGTCGAGAACCGGTACTGCCTCTGAACAATCAGGACCTTTCTATCCTGACTCAGAATCTAGACAAGATCGGTTAAATATTTCTGTTTTGTTTGCAATAATAGTTCTCTTACTCTTTAACTGACTCGTCGGTCCGATGTTAACCGTAGACGCAATCACCAAAAGTTTTGGTGGACTGACCGCCGTCAATAGGTGCAGCTTTATCATCGAAGCCCAATCTATTACCGGCCTCATAGGCCCCAACGGCGCGGGAAAGACAACAATCTTTAATCTGATCGCTGGTGCAATGAAACCCGACAGTGGTCGAATCCAATTTCAAGGCGCTGATATTACTGGCCGACCAGCTCATGAATTGTTTCACCTCGGAATCATGCGTACCTTCCAGATTCCACAGGAATTTGCTGCGATGAGCGTCCTTGAAAACCTTATGCTGGTGCCAGCAGAACAGTCAGGTGAGAACCTGTTTCATGCCTTGCTGTCGCCTGGCAACGTCGCCAAACGCGAAAAAGAAGTTCGCGATCGAGCAGTGGATGTACTGGAGTTCCTACACCTCATCCACGTGATTGATGAGCTCGCTGGCAATCTTTCGGGCGGCCAGAAAAAACTACTTGAACTTGGCCGTGCGATGATGGCTGATCCTGATATTGTCTTACTGGACGAACCAGGAGCTGGCGTCAATCCGACGCTGCTCGGCGATCTGGCAGAAATGATTATGCGACTTAACAGAGAGAGGCATTACACCTTTTGCATCATTGAGCACAACATGGATATGATCGCTCGTCTGTGTGATCCTGTTATCGTCATGGTAGAGGGTGCAGTACTTACGCAAGGCGACATGGGGTCTGTGCGCGCCGACCCACGCGTACTAGATGCCTATCTTGGTGGCGATATAGACGTAACGTCGAACTGACCGATGCCTGTACTTAGCATAGATAATTTATCGGGGGGCTACGGCGAGGCCGATATTCTCCACGGGGTCTCACTGCAAGTAAATACCAGCGAGATTGTTGTCGTCATCGGTCCCAATGGGGCAGGAAAGTCCACAGCCTTGAAAGCCGTATTTGGGCTACTCCGTTTGTCCGGCGGGTCAGTTCATCTCGCCGGTGAAGAGATCACTAACATGGATCCCGCACAGGTTGTTAACAAAGGCGTTTGCTATGTCCCCCAGACTAACAATGTATTTCCGACTCTAACCGTACAGGAAAACCTCGAGATGGGCGCTTATATCAGAAAAGATGATTTTCGGCCGCGTCTACAGGAAATATACGAGATGTTTCCGCCATTAGCAGAGAAAAAGAAGCAGGTAGCTGGTGAATTATCTGGTGGGCAGAGGCAGATGGTCGCGATAGGCAAAGCGCTGATGCTCGAACCAACGATCCTGATGCTGGATGAGCCTACAGCGGGGTTAAGTCCGATCTATCGAAATGAAATTTTTCAAATCATACGGCAGATCAATGCCTCTGGTGTACCGATCCTGATGGTAGAGCAGAATGCGAAACAATCGCTCGCTGTTGCCAACCGGGCATACGTTCTTGTCGATGGTCAGAATCGCACCTCGGGAAAGGGGATCGACCTATTGAACGACCCAGAAATCGCAAAAATGTTTTTAGGTGGATAACGGTTTTAGCGTGGATTTTATTAATTTTTATTTGATTCCCGGCGTCGTGCTCGGCAGCATCTATGCACTCGGCGCGATTGGCGTTTCGCTGGTTTTCGGTATCCTTCGGTTTGCTAATTTTGCCCATGGTGAACTTATGTTGATCGGCGCTTATACCACCTATTCGCTGATGCAGTTTTCCGGGTTGCATCCGTTAGTCATATTGCCGATCGCGATGTTGTTCACGAGCCTCGTCGCTCTCGGCATCGATCATACTTTCTACAAACCATTTCGAGCCTCTAAATCCACAATTCTCATAGTTGCATCGTTTGGCATCGCTTTGATGGCGCGGTCGGCAGTTCAAATAATCTGGGGTGTTGATACGTTCTCCTATTCATCCGGTCGAATCCAGATGCCTATGATTCTATTTGACACACTGCGTCTTTCTCCCAAGCACATCTGGATAGTTTGTTTTTCTATCGTACTGATGATCGTAGTACATGTGGTGCTGACCCATACCAAAACCGGTAAGGCGATGCGTGCAATGAGTGATTCTGCTGAATTAGCGCAACTGACTGGCATTAGGACTGAAAGTGTTGTTAAAGCAACTTGGGTGCTTGGTGCTTCGCTCGCTACAGCTGCAGGCGTGTTTCTGGGCTGGGATTCTCATCTGCACTCGATGATGGGGTTTTACATGTTGCTGCCAATGTTTGCCGCTGCAATTTTGGGCGGTATCGGGCAACCTTACGGCGCGATGGTCGGCGGCCTCGTGGTCGGCCTGGCAGAGGAATTGTCGGCATACCCGTGGTTGGGGGATACCCCACTGCTTTCACCGGCCTATTGATGATCATAATGCTGATTTGGCGACCCAGCGGTCTATTTCGCGGAAGGGTTTTCTAGGATGGACTCAGCACAAGCCTACGGCTACATGTTGTACTTTGTGTCACTGATGACGATGGGTGGCATCTACGCCATTATGTGCCTGGGGCTCAACATCCAGTGGGGTTTCACAGGTCTTTTTAACGCGGGAATTGCTGGATTTTTTGCTATAGGCGCCTATGTCTCAGCCATCCTAACCACCGCTGAATCTACGTCTCATCTAGGCGGTTACGATCTACCCATCGCATTGGGTCTGGTCGGCGCGATGGCCGTGACTGCAGTTATTGCCTGGCTCGTCAGCTTGCTGTGTATACGCCTAAGAAGTGACTATCTAGCAATAGCAACAATTGGGATCGGTGAGATTTTCCGGCTGATCCTAAAAAACGAGATCTGGGCCACTAACGGTGCGCGCGGCATTGCCAAAATTCCTCTTCCTTTCGAAACCCTATCCGAACCTTGGAACAAAATCGGCTTCATGTTGTTAGTCTTGGCTGTAGTCGCGGTATTCTATTTTCTGATTGAAAGAGCACGTTTGGCGCCCTGGGGTCGTCTGATGACTGCAATCCGAGAAAATGAACAGTCTGCAAGAGCTGCCGGAAAGAATGTAGAACGGTTTCGTATTGAAGCATTTGTCTGTGGATCCGTATTAATGGGATTGGCGGGAGGACTTACGGCCCACTACATCAAGTTCATTGGCCCTGGCGCGACCGAACCCTTGACAACAACCTTCCTTGTTTGGGTTATGCTGATCGCCGGTGGCAGCGGTAATAACCGAGGCGCCGTACTCGGGGCATTCCTCTTGTGGGGGATTTGGTCGTTCAGCGAGGTACTCACTGGTCGCTTGCCCGCAGAGTTGGCCGTTAAAGCCGCCTATTTCAGGATATTTCTGATTGGTTTACTGTTGCAGGTTGTACTACAACGCTATGCAGGTGGCATCCTGCCCGAACGTCGGCCAACCACTGATAACAGAGCGCAGAAGCAACCTCTTAGCGGATCGCACTTGTCCAAACCGAACCAGTCGAAGCTCACCTAACCATATATTTACTAGAAAAAATAGCCCCCACTAAATGGGGGCTATCTTCTTCAACAAATTTAAACTGCGGATGCCTAATCGATCAAGGTTTCCGCCCACTTTCCATCTTTTACAACACTCTTGCCGTAGATACCGGCAACATCGCCGTTAGCATCAAACTCATTTTCGCCAGCGATGCCCTGATAGTTGATGTCTTTCCCAGCAGCCAGGAGTGCTTTGGCTTTAGCCCAATCCCCAGGTCCCACCTCAACACCTGGTGCATTGGCTACTGACCGCACATGAGCGATGAGATCTCGTGTTGCACTACCGGCACTTTCCAGCGCCAGTGCAGCGATCATTACCGCATCCCAGGCTTGGGCGGTATAAGGATCAGATGGCCGATCAAACAGACCGGCAAAGGTCTTGAAATGGCTTGAACTTTGGTCGGCTGTTCCTTTTGTGAAAACTGCATCGCCAAGATTGTCGGCGCCAATTTCATCGATCACCTCCTGCGCTATCATCCCGTCGCCACCGATAAACTTACTAAAAAAACTGTTTTCTAGGCTTTGACGCATGATCGTGATCCCACTGCCATTGTAATACGCAAATAGAGCCAGCGCTTCAGGGCCACCGGACGAGAGTGTTGCAAGCTCGGAACGGTAAGACGCCTTATTGGCTTCATGCATCTGATCACCCGTTATTGTTCCACCGAGATCCTTGAATGCTTGGACGAAAACATCATGAAGACCAGCGTTATAGTCATCATTTGCATAAGTGGTGGCCAGCTTCGAATACCCCATGCTTCGCGCAAGTTTTGCGATCGTTACACCCTGATACGCATCGGAGGGACAGACCCTGAATACCAAATCGTTATCGTCTAGTCCAGTGATTGCAGGCGAAGTCGCCGACGGTGAAATATTCACCACGCCGGCTGGAATGGTTACAGCTTGGGTTGCACCAATCGTCGCGCCTGAACAAATAGGCCCCACGATAATAGAAACCTGCTCCACATTGACGATCTTATTTGCTGCGTCTACGCCAGCTTTCGCGTCGCAACCAGAATCACCGCTCGCCAATACGAGGGTGTCGCCTCCCCACATACCGCCGTTCGCATTGATGTATGCCGCAGCAGCTAGTTCCGCTTCCAGGATTACGGCAGAAAGATCTGGAATTGGCCCCGTCAAACCGTTCAACACGCCAATCTTTACCTCACCGGCATAGACTGGACTTGCTGCAATCGATACGAGTGCAGCTGCGACCATCGTGCGTCGCATTGTACTCACTGTCTTTTTCATCATTTGTCTCATACTCATATCCTCACACTTCTGTTTGGTTTATTAATCAGAGCAGCGTCGTTACAAACCAACGCCACTACCCCACAATCATAGCATGTATTAAGGGGCTGGTTCTCGATCAGCCCAATGCCAATGAGCTAAAGATTCAGCCAGACCAATTGGAAATAACAGCTTGTGCTATGTCTTCACCACTTCGACAGGCGCCTCCGAGGAGAGCATGGGACAGATAGTCACCCGCATAATAGATCTGCTTTCTACTATTAGTTTGATAACGTTCAAACGCACTCAGTTCCTTAAGGTAACCCGGATAGAACAGGGGCAACATATTTTGTATCCTCTGCTGAACAACATGCCCATAACCAGGCTCGAGGTGCCTTGCGACATCATCCGGCAAATCATTCCAAATAGAAGGCAACTCTCCATCAACTACCGGCTTATTTTTCAGATCTATAACCATCTCAGGTGATAAATAAACAGATATGCGACTAAGATAACTTGAGGCAGTTCTAGATTGATCGACAACTTCTACCGCCGCTATTGAAGTGTTTACATCCCGACTAAGGAAACGGACATACGGTTCAACAGATCGGTTGATGCCGAAATGCACAATATACCCACTGCTGTATTTCACAGACTTGAAAAACTGAGCCTCTTCAAGCGTAGGCTCTGAGACAATCCTTGCCGATAAAGGACCGGGTACCGCACAGATCACCAGATCAGCGCATGCTGAATACAACAAGCCTTTCAACTCATAAGAGAGCTCACAACCCCCCGATACAGTTCGAATCACATTTTTGACATCTGCGCAATATGTTACATCTAAGCTTTGTGCGAGTCGCTCGGTGAGCGCACCTATTCCATCGTCGAACGTGTAAGCGCTGGCTCCATGCATATGAGCTGCCGTGCTGAGAAAAAATACTGGAGATACATCGGTCATGCGCCAGCCCCGGGCACCACGAAAAATTGGCTCTATGTATATCTTAGAAACCTGACCCAGAGACCTTTGATTGAAGAACTCGTACAGTGATCCTTCGTCGTAATCATGCCAATCCAATAACCGATCTGGATTTACTGAGAAACGCCGCGCAGCCAACCACAGTGCCAGTTGCAGGAGGCGCCACCTCTGGCCACCACTCAGTGGCGAGTTGAAGATCAACCGAGGTCCCGGGCTCATCTGGACTGGATGTTCACCCATCAGTGAACAGGTCGATACAGGGGTCGTCAGTCCATGACGGAGTTGGCCTGCCAGATCAAGTTCTCGAACCAACCGCATAACAGATTTACTGAATGAGTAGATCAGCCGCGCACCAGTTAGATAATTCAATCCAAGGTCGTGGGCTTCTGCCATCCTGCCCCCTGGAGACTGCGATTTCTCGAGAACATTGACAGAGAATCCTGCCTGCTGAAGTCGATGTGCTGCGGTTAACCCAGCCAGTCCAGCACCGATCACTGTAATCTTCATACGTAAACCGTATTCTGCAACAATCTGAGTTATCCTAAGTCCGGTAATGTCCTCTTAAAGCAACAGCGTTATTTTGACTCTAGTAAATACTCACCTCGCTATGACACAAATACCGGTAAGAAACCCCCATACGGGCGACATCGACTATGCATTCGTGGAACCCACAAAACGTGAACTCGCGTCCAGAATATCCCGACTTCGCGACAATCAGGTCGACTGGTCTTCTTTACATGTCAGCGACAGGGGAGAGATTCTCAGGCAGTTTGCCGATGGACTTGCCAGGCATAAAGATCAATTGACACAGGCACTGTGTGTCGACACCGGCCGTTGGGGCCTGTCGGTGATGGAAGTTGACGCTCTCCAAGCAATAACACACGGCCGAGTGAGCCAAGCGATCGACATACTACAGAGCAAACGTATGCAATCCGGCAGCGCAGACGTTTCTCATTTGCAGGTCTTTGTGCCTTATTCTGTCGTTGGCGTCATTTCGCCGTGGAACTATCCTCTGATTCTTTCGTTTCTGGATGCTGTACCAGCGCTTCTAGCTGGCTGCTCTGTCATCGTCAAACCCAGTGAAATCACGCCTCGGTTTATCGAAGCCGTTAATCAAGTCCTGGGTGACATAGCTGGATTACATACCGTAGTCGATGTTGTTCCGGGTACAGCGTTTACTGGAAACAATCTCATCGATCTTGTGGATGCGGTCAATTTCACCGGCAGTGTTGAAACAGGCCGACAGGTTGCTGCACGTGCAGCCAGCCAGTTAAAACCGGCGTTCTTGGAACTTGGTGGGAAAGACCCCGCTATCGTTCTGGAAAGTGCTGATATTGAACGCGCCGCACAGGCGATTTTGCATTGCGCGACCGTAAACACAGGCCAGGCCTGTTTTTCAATTGAAAGAGTATACGTCCACGAGTCGTTAGCTTCGAATTTCATCCATCTCATCTCGTCCTTGGCTGAGAAAATTACACTCAATATAGAAGACCCTGCCAAGGGCGCTATAGGGCCGATTATTTCTGCTAAGCAGATTCAGATCATAGACAAGCATCTGAACGATGCAAAGGAAAAACATGCCAGCTTTTTGACAGGTGGCGTCATTGAACAACACGGCGGCAGCTGGCTCCGACCGACGATCGTCACCGATGTCGATCATTCAATGTTATTGATGAGAAAAGAAACATGCGCACCCATCATACCCATCATGACGTTTAAAGAAACTTCGGAAGCAGTCTATCTGGCCAATGATTCAGAGTACGGGCTTAGCGCGGCAGTTTTTGGCGACTTGGATAAATCCGAAGCCGTGGCTCTGACCCTAGACGCTGGTGGGATCTATTGCAACGATGTCGACCTGATCGGCAGTGCACACGAGTCGGCGGAAAAGATGAGCTTCAAGAATTCCGGTCTTGGTGGATCACGATATGGCCCAGAAGGTATTACACGGTTTACCCGCAAACAATCAGTGGTATTCCAGCATGGCGGCGGCGCGACAATAAAAGACTTGTAGCGGATTCGAGCACCAACCCAGTGAAATTCGCTTTCTGTCCTGCACAGATATTTCCACCAACAATGTGACATTCTATTTTACATAACAGCTGTAAATAGTTGATTACACGCATATCATTTATATGATCCTTTCGACATAGATGAACGCACCGTGATATAATTGACTCTGTCAATAAGCGTTAACCCTTATACCCATGCATACAAAATTGATACGACTGCTCCTAGGGCTGCTGTGTCTGTGCGTATCTGGACTCACATTCGGGCAAACCGGTCTGCAAGCCTTGCAATTGAGTGACTGGGGATATCCGACTGGTTATACCGCGACCGGGGACACAATCATCTTCAATAGCTTTTCTGGCGATGCCAGTCAGCAACCCCTTTTCCATATTCATAGTCGTTTCCCGGCTCTATCCTTCCTCGTGGGAAGGACCAATGGAACAGCAGCCTCCACCACTGCACTTCGTACTGATCCTTATCAGCAGTCTTTTTCGCTTGAAGATGTTGGTGTGTATCTGTCGTATAGATCTAGCGGTAACTTCTATTTTCGAGGACTCGTCGGCGGACCATTGTATACAAACACAAATGGTCTTCAAAACTACTTTAATGATACTCAGAATATCGACTTAGAGTACCGAGGCGCAATTGGCCTGCGTCTAGGTGAGCATGGCGCCTTCAATATAGAACTTGAATTCCTGGGCAATCGTTTGACAGGTGAGGCCAACATAATTTCTATTGGCGCACGTTACCAGTTCTAGTTTGTTGCGACCTAGATGTTGCTGCAGCCACACGAACCGGCAAAGATGGCGAATATACAAATTTCAGTTCTGCATGTGCAAGCTTCAGTGCTCTGATAACTTTGTCTGTTGACTTTGCTTCAGCAAAAATAAATCCTGGATAGGCGCAACCCTCTGGCCAGGGCGTCAGAATCTGGCCCGGCCTGGCATCTAGCTCCACGCCCGTGACACCGGATACCCGGGCTGCATTTCCGAGTCCTTCTATCCTTCTAAGAATTCCCCCACTTCCAGGTACTGGTATCATCATCACACCGACCGCCTTTTTGATTACCTGGTTTGTGGCATTTTCGCCTACTGAATTCCTGACAATCAACTCTTCAAGCGTAACGCCGGTACCGGCCCTTATCAGCTGACTACATTGCCCACCGATCGATCGGCTGGCTATATCGATTATCCAGATTCCTTGCTCATTCAACCGAAATTCGGCGTGTACGGGACCCTGCCGCAGTTCTAGCAGTTGACAGGCTTGGGATAGCACTGCTTGCACCTCTTGTTGTTCAGTCTCACTCAATGCCGATGGTGTGACGTATATCGTTTCCTCAAAGTAGGGGCCATTTAATGGAATCGGCTTGTCAAAAATTGCTAAGGTGCTCAGGTCACCGTCCGAAAGTAATCCTTCTACGGCGATTTCCTTTCCCGATATAAATTGCTCTACCAGAGCGACAGGGTAGTCGTCTTCGCCTTCTTTTTGAATCAGCCTCCAGATTCTTGCCAGTGCTGCCTTCAACTGCTCAGAATTATCGGCTCTTATCACCCCTCGACTGGCTGATAACGTCAAAGGCTTGGCGACGCAGGGATAAGAGGCAAATAAAATCTGGGATTCATAGGGACGATCTAGCCCTACTTCGAATCCCTTTGGGGAAAGTACAGGGGAGTTAAGCAATGCTTTCTTGAGCAAGTCTTTGCGACAGGTGCGACGAACGGCTTCGACTGAATTCCCCGGTAGACGTAAACGTTCAGTCAACGCAGCAGCGATCTCTACGACAGAATCGTCTGTTGCGATAACACCCTGAAAAGGAGTACGGCGATGTTGCTTCTGCAGTCGGCCCAAATCTAAATTGGTACTGCCGCCCTCTAAACTGATAATTGTGCTACCCGGCGCATGTGAAACCGCATGGTACCCGGTTGAAGCAATGATACAGTCAAAACCCAATTGCCCTGTTACTGTTACATATGCGGCAGTTCTATAACTTCCATAAGGTGTAATGAGCAGTATCCGCTTTGCCTGCTTCACGGAAGCCTTCGGTAGAACATTCGTCTAAAATCAGGCCCGCTGGGGAGCGCGAAACCTACCTAGTGTGCCCCACCGCAACCACCGCACGCGCCACTGCCACCAACTGCCTTAAACACATTATTGAATACAAAACTGGTGTTAACTCCATCGTTGACATAGTCGACTTCTGCACCCTGTAAATAACAAAGTGCTATTGGATCAACAACCAGTTTACAACCTTCCGCATCTTCTAGAACACAATCCCTTTTCTCCAGAGCTTCGGTAAAGGTCATACCATAATTCATACCGCTACAACCACCACCAGATACAAATATTCTGACCGAATCAATCGACTCGTCGGCCTCTTGCAGCATTTGTGCGATTTTAGCTCGCGCGGGCGCAGTGACCGCCAACTGTTCAGGTAAAATCGAATTCATAGCATAGTCCCCGTATTTTGTAAGGTTGGCACGCAGATCAATCCAACTCTGAGACCATCCCTAGTTTGCCGAATGTGGCGGATACTGGTTATGATGGCTGCTTAACGCCACAATCAATATACGCTCATTCTACCATGGCAACTGTACAATGCGTTGTTCTCGAACGAGAAGCTGATGCACTCGACACAGCACCCTACCCGGGCGAACTCGGCCAGAGAATTCTTGAGAACGTTTCAAAAGAGGGCTGGACGCAGTGGCTTGAACGACTCGTCCTGATCATTAATGAAAATCAGCTGTCTTCGGCTGATCCAGAAAATCTCGACCACATTGAACAGCATATGGTTGGTTTCCTCTTTGGCGAGGGCGACCTCGGGGACGTGCCACAAGGATTTGGACCTAAAAAGAAATAGACCCTTTTTAACAAGATACCGAATCAATTAGCCTTTTCATTTCGGCCACTGCCTCTCCGAGACCTGAGAACACCGCCCGTGCAATAATGGCATGGCCGATGTTGAGCTCGGCAAAACCCGCTATTGCCGCGACAGACCTCACGTTATGATAATGCAGTCCGTGGCCTCCATTTACCCGAAGCGGTAGTTTTGATGCCACACCTACAGCATCCTTTATCCGACCGAGCTCTTCCTCACGATTGCCTCGGCCGGCATCGGCGAAAGCACCAGTGTGGATCTCAACCGCTTCCGCACCGACCTCACAAGATGCGTGTATCTGCTCCGGGTCCGGATCGATAAACAACGAGACACGTACCCCAGCCTCTTTTAGGCAGGCGATATGTTCTTCTAGTTCTGTCCTGTTGGCGATTACATTGAGCCCGCCTTCGGTGGTCAGTTCTTCACGCTTTTCGGGCACGATACAGACATCTTCCGGCTGAACGTCACATGCGATTCTCACCATTTCTTCGGTCGCTGCCATTTCCAGATTCATGCGTGTCTGGATGATTTGTTTCAGCAGGTAAACATCTCTGTCCACTATGTGACGGCGATCCTCTCGTAGGTGCAGCGTAATCAGATCAGCACCCGACTGTTCGGCGATTACAACCGCTTGCGCTGGCTCAGGATAAGACGTGCCCCGGGCTTGTCTTAGGGTTGCTACGTGGTCGATGTTTACACCTAAGTCAATCAATGAATTACCCTCCCTAGAGTGAATGAATCAAAATTCTACCCGCTTGACCCGTGCTGCGGCCGAACCCTTTTCGGGATACAATTGAGCATACATTCGACGACTGTTAAGTGGTTTGCCCTGCAGGTGTGTTGCGAGTACTGTTCGATTTAATTGTTTGAGTTCTCGTCTAACACGTTCAGTAAACATTTCCTCCTGGTCAAGTGCGATTAACGCATCGCCGTGAATCAGAACGCCATCACTCCGACTATTATCATCGACAATTGGACCTGTCTCAGGCAGATAACGGTACACAAAATGTTTTTCAATCGGCAACCCGGTGGATACATCTCGCTGCAGATGAAGGCCGTATCCGACCTCCGCAAGCAATATTTTTTCAAACCTTCTCAACGTGAATTCAGCATCCGCCGTGCGGTATAGTTCATCTAGTGCACACCCGTAGACTGTATAGAGGGTTTCATAAGGATCGTAACGGTATATCATCTTTATGATCAGTTCGTTCAGATAGAACCCACACATCAAGTGATCTCTTGACAGAAGGATCTGCGAGCCGGCCGGTTCAGCCCCCGTTAAAGTTTTTACATCACCTTTACCAGTAAATTGAACAGCTAACGGTTGGAAAGGCAGCAAGACGCCACGGTACCTTGATTTAAGTCGTCGGGCTCCCTTTGCGATTGCAGCGATTCGACCAGTTTTCTGTGTAAATAAATCAACCAACAGACTGGTTTCCGAATAAGGACGATGCTGTAGCACAAAAGCGGGTTGGCTCTGGAACCGTTGGGTGGCCATAGTCGTACTCAGTCTCACCTATTGTATCCCAGCTTAGCGAGCAGCCTTCTATCGTCTGCCCAGCCCTTTTTCACCTTGATCCACTGCTCTAGGTAGACCTTCTTGCCCAAGTAGCGTTGAATCTGATCTCGAGCTTTCGAACCAATGGTCTTCAATCGATCACCATTTTCACCAATCAGAATAGATCGCTGACGTTTGTTCTCACACCAAATATGTGCCTCAATACTTACCAAGCCGTCTTTTCGCTCACTACAGCTACGGATATCTACTGCTGTCTCGTAGGGAACTTCATCCCCCACAAGGCGAAATATCTGCTCGCGGATGAATTCTGCAGCAATAAAGTCTACACTCGAGTCCGTTATTTGTGTTATGGGGAAACCTGGTGGCCCCTCGGGTATCACTTCACCCACTAATGTAATCAAGCGGTCTAGATTGTCCCCCGTTTTTGCAGACAAAGGGACGATCTCTTCAAAGTCGTAACGCTGGCGTACCTGATCAATTCTCGGAAGCACAAGATTCGGTTTATCCAGTAAATCTATTTTATTCATAATTAACCAAACCGATGCTCCAGCTATCCCTGCATCAGCCAGAACCCGAGTATCACCTGATGTCCACCTTCTAGCATCCACCACCATCAGAATTAGATCCACCTCATTAAGGCACGAACGAGCGGTACGATTTAAAACCTTATTCATCGCAACACCGGTTGTTTCATGAATTCCGGGTGTATCGACAAAAACGATCTGATATTCATCCGTACTACAGATACCCAGTATCCGATGCCGGGTTGTTTGAGGCTTACGCGATGTAATACTGATTTTTTGACCTATAAGCCTGTTCATTATGCTCGACTTGCCGACGTTCGGCCTGCCGACTAGCGTTACCATGCCAAATCTAAAGCTTTCTGTGACCATCTATCTCAACGGAGGATACGCAGTAATTTTCGCGCTGCTGCTTGCTCTGCACTCTTTCGACTTGGGCCTGTTCCACTTTTCACCAACTGGTCATCTTCAACATGGCAGCTGACTACAAAATTCGGTTCGTGGGAAGAACCCGACATACTTTCTACTATGTATTTAGGTAACAACATTCCTTTACTCTGGAGAAGTTCTTGCAACTCCGTTTTGGGATCTTTCGCCATACACCCGGGATCAATAGCATCAAGTTCTTCCTTGAAAATTTCCGCTACACTGATTTGAGCCTGCTCTAATCCCGCATCCAGATAAACAGCCCCGATTAGAGCTTCAAGCGCATCGGCCAATATAGAATCGATATCCGCTCCGCCACCTTTTACCACACTACCACCCAGCTTTAGATAGCTTCCAAGTTGGAGCCGACGCGCTATCTGTGCAAGAGTGTCTTTTTTGACGACCTGTGCGCGCATTCTGGTCAGCTCACCCTCTTCACTTTCGGTATAAAGACGGTAGAGAACTGCAGACACGATAATCCCCAACACACTATCCCCAAGGAATTCCAGTCGTTCGTTGTTGAGCGCACTGAAACTGCGATGCGTCAGTGCGCGATCAAGTAATCCTGAGTCAAGAAATTGGTAACCGATTACTGACTCAAGCTTATCCTGATTGCTTGCCATATTAGGAATGCTGGACTGTTAATGGCCTTCGAAACAGCCAAACTCGACTTTTTCGTATCCGTTTTTCAGCATGAGGTCAGGTGCTTTGATTCGCTGACTTCAATAACCGATTGGTCTTTAGGCAAAAGATTTAAGTCTAGTCTATACGATTTCCTATTCTCGGCCAGTTGACACCCCCACCACCAACACTATCCCAGCTGAACCAGACGAAGAACGCCCGCCCTACGATGTTTTCTTCTGGTACAAATCCCCAGAACCGACTGTCATTACTATGGTCTCGATTATCCCCCATAACAAAGAAATGGTCCGGTGGAACGGTTATTCTCGTCATATCTCTGGAGCGTCGACTCGCATCGATGAGTATCCCATGCGATGACTTGCCGAGACTTTCAATGTATTCCCCAACCTGGTGACTGAGTCGTGCACCCTGTTCGGTGTCTTCCCGATCCACTTTTTGAATATCAACAACGTTGCCATTAATTCGAAGTCTTTTGTTTTTGTAATCAACAATATCGCCCGGCAATCCAACAACCCGCTTGATAAAATTTGTTTTCTCGTCATGTGGGTATCTGAACACCATCACGTCACCTCGTTTAGGAGTTCCGATCGAAAAGATTTTCTGATTAACCAGAGGCAGTCTTATGCCATAGCTAGATTTTGATACGAGAATAAAATCTCCGATATAGAGACTCGGCAGCATTGAACCAGAGGGGATCCTGAACGGCTCGACAACAAAAGATCGAAGGACGAACACAACCAGTATCACGGGGAAAAAGGCACGCGCATACTCGATAACAATACCAGCCGTTCTGGATCCCGCACCTATAGTGTCTTTATCCTTAAAGTCAGTGCCTGTTCGTCTTTGCAGGCGATCCCAAAGCACAACCCCGCCGGTTACTACCAGCCCACTAAACAAAGCAAATGCAAAATCCATGTTAGTTGCCCATCCTCAGGACTGATAGGAATGCTTCCTGGGGTATGGCTACGGAGCCCACCTGTTTCATCCGTTTCTTTCCTTCTTTTTGCTTCTCTAACAGTTTGCGTTTTCGCGTAATGTCGCCGCCATAGCATTTTGCAGTGACGTTCTTTCGCAAAGCTTTGACTGTCTCTCTCGAAATGACCCTCGAACCAATGGAAGCCTGAATTGCGACGTCAAACATCTGCCTCGGAATAAGTTTACGCATTCGGCTGACTAGATCCCGTGCGCGATATTTCGCCTGCTCGCGATGCACCAGAAGGGATAAAGGATCGATCCGATCACCATTAATCAATATGTCAAGCTTAACCATATCAGCCGCCCGATGATCGAGTAACTCATAGTCCAACGAAGCGAATCCCCGGCTTACTGACTTTAATTGATCATGAAAATAAAACACCACCTCAGCCAGTGGCAAATCAAACTCGATCAAGACCTGTCTCGCGTGGTAATTGATGTTCTGCTGAACCCCACGCTTTTCAATGCACAATGAGATGATTGGACCGACTTGATCTTGCGGCGAAAGTATTCGCGCACGAATAAATGGCTCACGTATTTCTCTGATCATCGCCGGATCCGGAAGGTCGGAAGGGTTCTGCACCCCTACCAGCTTCTGTTCAGTTGTTATAACCTGATACAAGACCGTAGGCGCTGTGGTAATCAACTCAAGTTCATATTCACGCTCAAGGCGCTCCTGAACTATCTCGAGGTGAAGCAGACCCAGGAACCCACACCGGAATCCAAATCCCAAAGCTGGCGACACTTCCGGTTCATATTGCAACGATGCGTCATTCAGACCCAACTTGTCCAGCGCATCACGAAAACTGTCGTAATCGGCATTGTTCGCCGGGTACAGGCCGGCGAAAACAGTGGGCTTTTCCTCTTTGAACCCAGGCAGAGTTACCGTGCCTACCGATCTGGCATCGATTATTGTGTCACCGACCTTCGCCGCTTTTATATCTTTAATGCCAGCGATCATATAGCCGACATCACCAGCTACCAGCTGCGAAGCTACTTGCTTTTTCGGTGTGAATACTCCTACCTCCGCCACCTGGTGCTCACCCCCAGTAGAACTGATCTTGATCTTGTCGCGGCTGGCAATCTTGCCGTCTACCAGCCTAACCAACGAAACCGTGCCATGATAATTATCAAACCACGAATCAATGATGAGCGCCCTTAAGGGGTCGTTTGCGTCGCCTTCAGGCCCGGGCAGAGAGGAGACAATGGACTCTAGAACCTCTTCGACTCCGGCACCCGTTTTTGCGCTGATCGACAGAGCGTTTGAACAGTCTAGGCCAATAAGGTCTTCAATTTCTCGCAACACTCGCTCGGGTTCTGCGGAAGGCAAATCGATCTTGTTGAGTACCGGGATCACCTCTAGGCCTAAGTCGACCGCCGCATAACAGTGTGCAAGTGTCTGTGCCTCCACGCCTTGTGAGGCATCAACCACGAGCAACGCACCCTCACACGCACTTAATGACCTCGAAACCTCATAAGCGAAATCCACATGACCCGGCGTATCAATAAAATTAAGCGAATACTGGTCTCCTTTACGCGATGTGTACTTCAAGGAGACACTCTGAGCTTTGATCGTTATCCCCCGCTCGCGTTCAAGCTCCATCGAATCAAGTACCTGCTCTGACATTTCCCGGTCAGTCAAACCGCCGCACAACTGAATTAATCGGTCCGATAGCGTTGATTTCCCATGATCGATATGGGCAATTATCGCGAAGTTGCGAACGTTCTTTTGATTCCTGGGAAGCATAGGTTATCAGTCGAGTCTATGGAGTAGGAGGTGTACAGCTGACGACCGTAAAATTTGTCGAGCCTTCAAGCCTTTTGTATTCTAACGGCTAGACAGTACCCGTTAAAGACTCGTAGCGAAAAGTTCTAACACATCTAACTGGTGAGCCCTTTCCCCTGGGGGGCTAAATAATCGCATACTCGGCTGTCAGCTATAGAGCGCACTTGATCCTGTAGCTGTGTAGGTTAAACAGGTAGCCCCGCTTCCTCCGGCAGACCCAACATCAGATTAAGGCACTGTACGGCTACTCCGGAAGCACCTTTACCTAGATTATCCAGCAAGCCAACCAGCAGAATATGCCCCGCGGGATTCGGAAATACATGAATTTGGAGTTGATTGCTCCCGTTAAACCCAGTTGGATCCAAATCGTTTTCACTGACCGCTTCAAAGCCGGCAAACGGTGCGACCTGAATAAACGGTTCACCAGCGTAACGTTGATTAAGAAGTGTCCAGATCTCTTCACCATCGGGCCTGTTGTAAAAAATACTTTCGTGAAGAGGTACCTGAACCCGCATGCCGCTGTGAAACGGACCCACAGCTGGCAGGAACTGGGGCTGGACCGTCAAGCCCGTGTATCGCTGCATCTCAGGAATGTGCTTGTGGACCCACCCCAATGCGTAGGGCGCTTCATACTGGAGGTCCGCCAACTCATTATCATGGTTTTCCCAGCGTTCGATCAATGATTTACCGCCGCCGCTATAACCGGATAAGGCATGTATAGATATCGGAACATCTGTTGGTATCAGTCCGGCATCTATCAAGGGTCGCAACAACAGAATAAAGGTAGAGGAATAACAGCCTGGGTTACTCACACGATCAGCCGAACCAATCCTAGCACGTTGCTCTTCACATAGTTCAGGAAGCCCATATGTCCAGTCATCTGCAACACGGTGGCAGGTACTGGCATCGAGAACCCTGGTACCGGCATTTTGTGCCCAGACGGCAGCTTCTCCAGCGGCGGCGTCCGGCAGACAAAGAATGGTGAGGTCGGCTAGCGATATGGCTTCCTGCCGTGCTGTCACGGAACGTCGGTCATTTTCAGCAAGAGTCAGGAGCTCAATATCGCTACGATGCTGAGTCCATTGCCTGATCCTAAGGCCGGTTGTCCCGGCCTGACCATCTATAAATATTTTCGATCTCAAAACGGTGGGCGATTCTATCACTACTGTCTATCAGGATATAGCGCTATTGGGTAGCCAGTCTTTAGCGGGTTATGCCACAAACAATACTCGCTATTATCCAGATCCAGACTCTCATACCATTCCGGTTAGCCTCGACTTTTGCGAATACCGGATGATCGAGTCGACCAGGCTTTGTAGGCCTTCTTCATCGGGTATTTCCCGCCCGAGAACCCAGTCAAGGATCTGGGTGTCCTGACAGCCAAGAAGCGTCTGCAGTCGGGTCTTTTCTAGCGGCGACAGTTCATCGTAGCAGTCTTCGGCAAAGGGCCTTAAAACCGAGTCGAGCTCCCGAATACCTCGACGACATCGCCAGAGCACCTTTGCCCGATCTGCCCTCATCCTCTTATTGAGATCGAGCGATCATCTTTTTTATCTGCCCAATGGCCCTAGCTGGATTCAGATCCTTCGGGCACGCGCTAGTACAATTCATGATTGTGTGACAGCGATACAATTTAAAGGTGTCATCTAGTTGTTCAAGCCGATCTTCGGTTGCCATGTCACGACTGTCAACAATCCATCGATATGCCTGCAGGAGCGCCGCTGGTCCGAGATAGCGGTCACTATTCCACCAATAACTCGGACAACTCGTTGAACAGCAAGCACAAAGAATGCACTCGTAGAGGCCATCGAGGCGTTTTCTTTCGTCTACAGTTTGGGTATTCTCGATTAGTCCAGTCGACTCTTTTGTTTTGAGCCATGGTTCCACCGAGGCAAGTTGGCGAAAGAATTGGGTCAGATCCGGCACAAGATCTTTAATGACCGGCATGTGAGGGAGGGGGTATATTTTTACCGCACCCTTTACTTCCGCGATTGCCTTTGTACATGCCAGAGTGTTCATGCCATCTATGTTCATCGCACAAGATCCGCAGATTCCCTCCCGACAAGACCGCCTGAAAGTGAGCGTAGAATCTATCTCGTTTTTGATTTTTATAATCGCATCTAACACCATCGGCCCGCAGTCTTTGATATCAACATGATAAATATCAAGCCGGGGATTGTCGTTATTATCGGGATCCCAGCGGTAGATTTGAAACTCTCGAGCGTCCGCGCCTCCGGTACCTTTGTGGGTGTGGCCCGGTCGCACCCTAGAGTTTTTTGGTAACCGTAAATCTGCCACAACGCGTTCTCGTCAATAGACCCTGTCTGAAGGTGGAACCGATTCTACCTCGGTGGTGCCAGTCGAGAGCCTGACAGGTCGATAAGCTATCACGGGATCATCGCCTGCATCGGTCCAGGTAAGCGTATGTTTTAACCACTTCCCATCGTCACGATTCGGATAATCCTCCCGAGCATGGGCTCCACGACTCTCCTGGCGCCGATTGGCGCTGTGAATAGTCGCAACGGATTGAAGCAAGAGATTCTCAAGCTCGAGCGTCTCAACCAGATCCGTATTCCAGATCATGGATCTGTCAGTGACCCTGACCTCCATAAATCGACCTCTGATAGTCTGGATTTTTTCGATACCTTCTTTCAACACCTCTTCTGTCCTAAATACAGCGCAGTTATCCTGCATTGCTTTTTGCATTGTCAATCGGAGTGCCGCTGTTGGATAGTCACCCTGACTATGCCTAATCTGGTCGAACCGTGTTAACGCCCTTTCAGTGTCGCTATCCCCTGCTGTTGGGCACGAAACCCGGTGATCTAGGATCTCGATCAACCTTTTTGAGGCAGCCCGGCCAAACACGATAAGATCCAGTAGAGAGTTCGATCCCAGTCTATTGGCTCCGTGGACAGATACACAACTCGCTTCGCCAATTGCGAACAAACCTGTGACGACCTTGTCATCTCCACCGGATCCCTGGGTAATCACCTCGCCCCAGAAATTTGTCGGGATACCGCCCATGTTGTAGTGTACCGTCGGTAGTACGGGTATTGGCTCCTGTGTGACATCGACGCCAGCAAACACCCGTGCTGTCTCCGAGATCCCTGGTAGACGTTCAGACAAAATATCGGACCCGAGCTGTTCAAGGTGAAGATGCAGGTGATCTTTATCTCGACCAACACCTTTACCGGCTCGAATTTCCTTGGTCATCGCTCGGCTAACAATGTCACGTGACGCAAGGTCTTTCGCATTAGGCGCGTAGCGCTCCATAAACCGTTCGCCGTCAGAATTGGTCAGATATCCGCCTTCACCTCGGGCGCCTTCTGTTATCAGACAACCCGATCCATAAATACCTGTTGGATGAAACTGCACGAACTCCATATCCTGAAGAGGCAGTCCGGCCCGTAGCACCATTGCATTGCCATCACCGGTGCAGGTATGTGCTGAAGTTGCGGAGAAATAGGCTCGACCGTAACCTCCGGTCGCTAAAATTACACTTTTAGAGGAAAATCGATGCAAAGTACCGTCATCCAGGCTCCAACCAATAACACCTATACAGGCGCCATCGCGCATGATTAGATCAAGTGCTACATATTCGATGAAGAACTCGACTTCGTGTCGTAAAGATTGTTGATAGAGGGCGTGCAATATCGCGTGGCCCGTTCTATCGGCTGCTGCACAGGTTCGCTGGGCTCGCCCTTCTCCGAAATGGGTCGTCATACCACCGAACGCCCGCTGATAGATCTTGCCGTTTTCAGTCCGCGAAAAAGGCACTCCGTAACCCTCAAGCTCAATCACGGCAGCGGGGGCTTCTTTACACATATATGCGATCGAATCTTGATCACCCAGCCAATCAGAACCTTTAACTGTATCGTACATGTGCCAACGCCAGTCATCTTCCCCCATGTTGCCCAATGCAGCACTCATGCCGCCCTGAGCCGCCACGGTGTGCGACCTAGTCGGAAACACTTTGGTTAGACACGCTGTTTTCAGACCGCCCTGGGCGAGGCCAAGACAGGCTCTGAGGCCGGCTCCGCCGGCTCCAACCACCACTGCATCATAAGTGTGGTCGATGATTGTGTATGCTTTGGTCAAGTAATTACTGGGTCCACATAAAAAGAATCGTACAAACCGCACAGCCACTCATTAGAACAGCAACCCACCTGGCCAGATTGACTAGCTGCTTTTGCAGACGATCGCTAGATACGTAATCCTCTAAGATGACTTGGATTCCAATTGCGGCATGGAAACACAGTACACCTATCGTCAGGGCCAAAAGCAAAGATGATGCGGGCAGTGTTAACCACTGTTTTACTTCAGCATAACTCAGTTCTGGGCGAAAAATAATCCTGACTAACAGCCAAAGTATTACTGGCGCCAGTACCAAAGCCGAATAGCGTTGATACTTCCAATGCTTTGATCCTAAATCGTTTACCACACCCTACCGTCCATATCTTATTCGAAACTATTAAAACCAGATCCGGGCGACAACGAGCAATGTAACAAAAATCGACACTAGAAGAACTATTGTACCGCTGAAATAGACACTCGTTAGCTCGAAGCCATAACCACAGTCCCAGACAAGATGGCGAATACCGTTAAAAAAATGATAGACCAAACTGAATACCAGTCCCAGAGAGAACATCTTCCCCAATGCCGTTGATCCGATTGAATTGAATACCTGAAAATAATCCTCTCCTAGTGCGACACAGATTAGCCAAATGCAGATAACCATCAGCCCTAGCACCAAAAACAAGCCGGTCGCCCGGTGCAGAATTGACAAAAACGATGGCAGCTGCGGTCTGTAAATCTGAAGATGGGGTGAGACAGGACGTTGCTTAACTGGCATCTTCGATTGTCGATGGTACGAGAAATTAATGTAAGCTGATCGACTGTCAAAAATCTATGCAGCGGCCAGCGTGTTCCCAGTCACCAAACCGAGTCGGGTCGGGGTGAGATGTTATTGGGCTGCTGCAGGCAGATTGCTTCGTAGCGTTAGTTTCGGGCTGTTTTGACGTTAGAACATCGACGACAGAGTCCGGAATCCTATTGCCGCGTTTACTCGCAGCTCCCGACAAGACTTCTGTTTTTTGATTAATACCTTCGATGTCCACAGATTAATTTTCTCCGCTTTGTGACTATAATACAAGTTCGGCAGAGGTCGATTGTGAACCATTGGCCTTGAGAGCGCATGATATGCTTACCGACCCGAGTCTTTAGTCAAATTACCCTGTTCTATACAGAAACAACATGAATATTCATGAGTCATCTCCCTGTGACAAGCAAGACCCATAAATCGTCAATTGACCCCTCCTGGCTGGCGTTACTCGAGTCAAAGGGCGGGGCAATTGCAGAGGGACAGCGAACGGTATTCCCCCAATCTCAACAACAGGTGCCTGGTCAGTTCGCCGTCCCGTGTACACAGGAATCTGTTATCTGCTGCGAAGGAAAGGATGCTGAATCTTTTTTGCAAAGCCAAGTAACTTGTGATATCAAAGATTTAGGAGACACACGATTTCTTTTTGGAGCTTATTGCAACCCCAAAGGACGGGTTCTCGCAACGTTTCGCCTCTTTCCGATGAATGGCGCTATCTACATGGTGACTCATCATTCAAATGTCACTCCTTTGCTTGATCGACTGAAGATGTTCGTCCTCCGCGCGGATGTGACCTTCCGAGTCTGTTCTGACTTAGCAGTTATGTGCCTCAGCGGAGATGTAGAACTTGATCGGTTTTCAACATCTACCTCGTGCCAAATTGGATCTGCGTGGCCCAAAGAATGCCATGGTGATTCAGAGCCTGGCCCACCAGCTCAACTTATTGTTGTTCCAGTGACTGATGCTATCGAATTTATTGAAGAAACTGGCGAAAATATTACGCTTCTAGGTTCGGATTATTGGAACCTGCTCCAGATCCGCCACGGCATTGCCACTGTAACTGCATTGACCAGTGGTCTCTTTACACCACAAAACATCAACCTTGATTTGGTATCTGGTGTAAGTTTCACCAAGGGTTGTTATCCAGGTCAGGAAATTGTTGCACGACTGCGATACCTCGGTCGAGTCAAGCAACGTGTACTACGGGGAAAGATCAATAGCGCGGGTGAAGTCAGCGTGGGTCAGCCTGTTTATTTGGCTGATGCACTGAACGAAAAGGCTGGTACCATCGTAAACGCCAGCGCCCTGGACGGAATCAACACGGAGTGCCTGTTAAGTGTTTCCGGTTTCTTGGAAGCCAAAAACGTTTACTGCTATAGAGTTCAAGGTAACGAACAGTTCACAACTCTGCCCCTGCCCTATAGGCTTCAAGAACCTAGATAGGGATTGCTGTCTGCGAATAATTGTCTACTTCTTTTCTTCTTTTTTTTCAATGATTTGAAAAAACGTCTCGCCAGGCTTGACCAAGCCCAGTTCTGATCGCGCGCGCGCTTCTATCGCACTCAATCTGCTTTTTATGTCAATCACCTCAGCATGTAGCTGATCGTTTCTTTTTCGCAGCTTCTTGTTCTGCTCTCTCAACTCGCTCAGTGTTGAATTGAGGGTGATTAGATCGAGCACATTATTTTTTCCAGCCCATATAGCGTATTGAAGAAGGACAAAAAGCAATAACAAGGTGCCGAGCAATACTCTGTGGGACATGCATTCCTATCGACTGTATGTCGCAGGGTTGGGTGTCGAAACGCCCTTCTTATAATGAGGAAAACCATTCAGCCCAGCAAATGATGATGCCGGACCCAGTTCCTCCTCTATCACCATCAGCCTGTTGTATTTTGAAACACGTTCCGATCTGCACAGAGAACCTGTTTTAATCTGTCCAGCACCTGTGGCAACGGCTAGATCGGCTATCGTAGTGTCTTCAGTCTCACCCGATCGATGTGAAATCGTGACACCATAATCCGCTGCTTTGGCCATACGAATCGCCTCAAATGTCTCGGACAGTGTGCCGATCTGATTAACTTTGATTAATATTGAATTTGCAATTTTACGCTCTATCCCTTTTGCAAGTATTTGAGGATTGGTTACAAACAGATCATCACCTGTGAGTTGTATACGATCACCGACGACTCGCGTAATCGATTCCCAACCCTCCCAGTCATCTTCTGCCATCGCATCCTCAACAGTCAAAATCGGATACCGCTCTACCCAGGTCATAATCAATTGAACAAATTCTTCCGATGTATAAGTCTGATCGTCACCTTCTAAACAGTATCGGCCATCACGAAAAAACTCTGAGCTCGCAATGTCCAGACCGAGGTAAACATCTACGCCGGGTACATAGCCTGCCTGGGTAATCGCCTCGAGCACAACCTCTATGGCTTGTTCATTGGAGCATATTTCAGGCGCAAAGCCACCCTCATCACCCACTCCAGTGCTCAGACCCATTTGCTTAAGAATTGTTCTCAGCATGTGGAATACATCGGCACCCACCCTGACTGCATCGGCAATACTAGTCGAACCGACCGGTAGGATCATAAACTCCTGGAAATCAATACGATTGTCTGCATGAGCTCCTCCATTCAGAATATTTATCTGGGGAACAGGCAGAACACTATCACCAGCACCGCCGCCAAACATCTTGGCCAAATACCGATAGAGTGGCAATCTGATACTGCATGCACTCGCACGGGCTATCGCAAGTGATACGGCTAAGATGGCATTGGCGCCAAGGCGTGATTTGTTGGGCGTGCCATCAAGAACAACAAGCGCATTGTCTATCTCGGATTGCTCAAATGGATCCTGCTCAAAAACGCATCTTGAGATCTCAGTATTTATATTTTCAACTGCACGCAAAACACCAAGGCCAGAATACCTTGATGGGTCGCCATCCCTGAGTTCCACCGCCTCAAGGCTGCCGGTTGAAGCGCCCGAAGGCACTGCGGCAGTACCTATTGATCCGTCGGTTAAGGCTACAACTGCCTGTACTGTCGGATTACCTCTTGAGTCGATAATTTCACGCCCAGTGACACCGGCAATCCTCACGCCCACCTCTTTCTCTCCCAAGTCAACGAAATAATCGGCGCAAAACTAAAGTTCGTGGGATCTCGAGGCTATTCCATCCAGTGCCACGAGTTCAGTTAACAGGAATTCCAGCTGATCGAGTGGCCAGGAATTGGCACCATCACTCAACGCCTTATCCGGGTCCGGGTGTACTTCCATAAAAAGGCCAGACACCCCAGTCGCTATAGCGGCACGTGCCAAAACCGGTACAAATTCCCTCTGACCACCTGATTTATCTCCGCCCTGACCCGGGAGCTGCACCGAGTGAGTTGCATCAAAAACGATTGGACAGCCAAAACCCGCCATAATCTCAAGAGAACGCATGTCAACGACGAGATTGTTATAACCAAACGAAGTTCCTCGTTCACAGAGCATGATTTCTGAACCTCCGGCCATCTGAGCCTTCGCCAACACAGATTTCATCTCGTGGGGCGACATGAACTGGCCCTTCTTAATATTGACTGGTTTACCAGAGGCCGCCACTGCCTGAATGAGGTCAGTCTGTCTGCACAAGAATGCCGGTGTCTGAAGAATATCAACAACCGACGCAACAGCAGACACCTGATCCACAGAATGTACATCGGTAAGCAACGGTAAACCGCTGCTGCTCCGCACTTCGCTGAGAATTTCAAGGCCCTCACTCAGCCCTGGTCCACGGTAACTCTCGCTCGCCGTTCTGTTTGCCTTATCGAAGGAAGACTTGAAAATCAAAAGGATGTCGAGTCGATCGCAGATTTCCTGCAACGCTGCAGCCACCTCCAGAACGGCCTGTCGTGATTCGATAACGCACGGTCCAGCAATCAGGAAGAACGGATGACTACGCCCGATTTCTCTACCCAACAAATTCACAGTGTCGCAGCCTCCTTAAAGCCTGTTTGACTCCCGGAAACGGTCATGGCCGCCTGCACATAGCGCGTAAACAAAGGATGTCCATCCCGCGGTGTCGAGGTAAATTCGGGGTGGAATTGACAGGCGATAAACCAAGGATGTTCAGAAATTTCAATCGTTTCGACAAGATCATCCATTGATCTGCCGGAAAAAGTAAGCCCTTTCGCCTCCAAGACATCTATGAATCGATTGTTCACCTCGTATCGATGACGATGACGCTCACGGATCTTTCGTTGTTCGTAAATGTCTGAACATATACTGCCTTTCTTCAGGTTCGCGTACTGAGCCCCTAGCCGCATCGTACCGCCGAGTTCGCTATCTGTGTCCCTATTCTCTGTTTCACCTGCTTGGTTTGTCCACTCGGTAACCAGGGCAATCACTGGATGTTTGCATTCTCTGTCGAACTCAGTGCTATTTGCACCGGACAGGCCAGCAACATTGCGCGCATATTCGATCACAGCTATCTGGAGTCCAAGGCAGATACCCAGGTACGGTACGTGTCGTTCACGCGCATAACGAACCGCCTCAATCATTCCCTCAGCGCCTCTGATTCCAAACCCGCCAGGAATTAAAATCGCATCACTCTGCTCCAATTCACCGGTACCATCCGTTTCAATGTTTTCTGCATCTATGTAGTTGACATTAACCTTACAGTCGTTCGCTATCCCGGCATGTACAAGTGCTTCTGACAGCGATTTATAGGATTCAGTAAGGCTGACGTACTTGCCAACCATTGCAATATTGACTTCTGAAGTTGGATTCTCCAGCGCATCTGTGACCCTGTTCCACTCGGTCAAATCCGCAGAACTGCCCGATAGATGAAGATGATCAACAATGATCTGGTCCATTCCTTGCTCGTGGTATCGCCGGGGAATGGAATAGATACTATCCACATCTTCTCCTGAGATTACCGCAAACTCCTCTACGTTCGTAAATAGAGATATCTTTTTTCGGGATTCATCGGGAATAGGCTTGTGTGCCCGACACACAAGAATGTCCGGCTGGATGCCAATGCTGCGTAACTCTTTTACCGAGTGCTGAGTGGGTTTGGTCTTAATTTCACCCGCCGAAGGTAATTCCGGAATAAGTGTTAAATGAACAAATGCAGTATTGCTTCGGCCTTCCTCAATTCTCATCTGCCGAATCGCTTCGAGGAACGGTTGCGATTCTATATCACCGACCGTACCACCAATCTCGACCAAACAAACGTCGTATCCCACGCCCGCCGCTTTTATTGAATCTTTGATCTCGTTAGTAATATGGGGAATAACTTGAACAGTCCCTCCCAAATAGTCACCACGTCGTTCCTTTCGAATTACGCGCTCGTAAATCTGTCCAGTGGTAAAGTTGTTCAACTGAGTCATCCGCGTACGGACAAATCGCTCATAGTGACCCAGGTCTAGATCCGTCTCTGCTCCGTCATCGGTAACGAATACTTCGCCATGCTGAAACGGACTCATCGTACCGGGATCAACATTGATATAGGGATCCAGCTTGACCATCGTTACCTTGAGAGAGCGCGCCTCCAGCAGGGCCGCCAAAGAGGCCGATGAAATACCCTTCCCCAATGACGAGACCACACCACCGGTCACAAAAACGTATTTAGTCATTATTCCCTCTGGCACAAACAACGTCATGTACTCGCATACTATACGTCAGGGTACAGATACGCTTAAGGATTCGCGGAGATAAAACAGCACACTCGAACGAACGTGCTCCGCCATACCTGACGGACGGTTAGATTACCAGACATGGCCACCGAGAACAACGGTTAAGCGTCATCCCGAATCTGGGCGACGCGTTTGAGCTCCAGAAATATTGATTTCCAGCCCTATTTCGGTGCCCGAAGCGGCATAGTGTTGTTCCACTGCCAAGCCTGGTATACAGACCAGATCGTCATCCAGATACACATAAGGCAGTCTGCATCGCTCCCATGGTGGAATTCCTTTTTCTTGGAACAGATTCTTAATGGTTCGTTTGTGAACAGACCCGTAAGGATGGAAAACACGGTCCCTATGCTGCCAATCAAGAATAAATTGCGAGTTATTATTTGAAGATAGCCTGATTCCCCTACCCCGACAACGGCGTAACGACAATGCTATATCGACTTCCTTTATGCACATGGCATCCTGTCCCTGCCAGCGTTGTGGCGTTGGACTGCATAACTTGGGCTGTGCCGGAAGTAGGTAGAGAAATTCCCGATACACACGAAATTCGCCCTGTTGCCATCGTATACCTCCACGGCCTTTAGTGCCGTTCCCAACAACTTGTCTAATCAGTTCATTCATTTTTCCAGTACTCGGTAGATCAAGCCCCTCGCACCGGATCCAGTAGCGTAATACCTCAACAACTCGAGTTTGATCGAGTCTGATCAGGTCACTGACTCTCACACAGCCATAGTCGCCCAATAGAGTAGGTCTATTAAGGTAAAGAAACATTCTAAGATCCGACCTGGCACTCTTGTCTAAGCTGGACTGAATTGATTTGAGATGATCTGAACTTCGGGAAATTGTTTGATCGACACCGGACCAACGTGAGCGAATCAGCGGTAGTAGCTCGTGCCGTACAAAATTTCTATCAATATGGATATCGAAATTACTTGGATCTTCTATGTACCGAAGATCATTTTCTCTAACATAAGCTACGATCTCTTCCTTGGACACTTTCAGCAGTGGTCGTGCCAGCCAACCCAAACCGAATTTTCTCATCTCGTGCATTGCCCCGAGTCCCAGCAAACCCGATCCTCTAAATAGCCGCAACAAGACGGTCTCGACCTGATCCCCCATATGGTGCGCCATCACTAAGACATCCGCAGGGCCGACCTGAGAGCGGAACCAATCGTAGCGGGCCTGCCTTGCAGCCGCCTCTTGTCCGTGTCCGGACTCCTGCAATGTGAGTCTTACTGTTTTTATAGGTACTTCGAACTCATCACACTGAGCCTGACAATGTCTCATCCACTGTTCAGATTCAGGCTGAATCTGATGATCGACATGCAAAGCAACTATATTAAGGTCGTAACGCGTACGTAATTCACACAACTTGTGCAGTAGAGAAATCGAATCTACACCACCGCTTAACGCCACCAATAGTCGACGAGCGTTTTTGTCCTGTGCAAATCGTACTACTTCACTATCAAACATAGGCACGCTACTTGTCGCGTTTATATTCCGTTCTGAAATTGGCCAAATGACTGTAGTCGTTCGTAACGTTTGCCCAGCAGCTCCGGGATTGTCCAACTTGAAACTTCTTCAAGATGGCGAACCAAACTGGCGTTTAGATGCGCAGCTGCCTGCTCGGGGTCGCGGTGCGCCCCCCCCCAAAGGTTCCGGAACAATCTCATCAACTAATCCTAACTTCTTTAGATCGGCTGATGTGATCTTCATAGCTGCTGCGGCCTCGGGTGCCTTATCCGGACTTTTCCATAAGATAGACGCACAACCTTCCGGTGAAATCACCGAATAGGTGGAATACTCCATCATTATCAAGCGATCACAAACCCCGATAGCCAGGGCTCCCCCGGATCCTCCCTCCCCGATAACTGCTGTAATAACAGGGACCCTTAAGGCAATCATTACTGAGAGCGAACGAGCTATTGCCTCACTTTGACCCCTCTCTTCCGCATCAACGCCAGGATAAGCTCCTGGCGTATCGATCAGTGTCACAATAGGGAGGCCAAATTTTTCTGCGAGTTTCATAACCCTTTGCGCCTTTCGGTATCCTTCCGGTTTAGGCATACCAAAGTTGCGTCGCAGTTTCTCCCGTGTATTCCGACCTTTTTGGTGCCCAATTAGCGCAACGTTCCGCTGGTCGATCTTTCCGATACCCGCAATAATCGATCTATCATCAGCAAACATACGGTCGCCGTGAAGTTCTTGGAACCCGGCAATAACGAAACCCACGTAGTCAAGGGTGTAGGGACGCATCGGATGACGGGCAATCTGAGTGATTTGCCAAGGATCGAGAGAGGAAAAAATGTCGTGTGTGACTTTCTGTCTTCTGTCTTCAAGCTTGTTGATCTGTTCGCTCAGATCTAGGTTTTGAGTCTGACTGACCCTTTCAAGCTCTTCTATCTTTGCCGAAAGTTCTTCGATCGGCTTTTCGAACTCCAGAAAATTATCCACCACACAGTTACCTAAATCTCACATCGGACCAGTTCATTTTATCCCAATTCCCACACTTTAACCGTGTTTCAAGCGGCCCGGTATGACAGCAAGTCCGGTTGATCTTTGAATCTGGTTTTATCGTAGATGTAACGGAGTGATCCCGCGCCAAATATCTCGACCAGTTGTTCAATCGTCTCTTCACCCACTTGAACTGTCCAGTCAGAACCCAAATTTATGACAGCCTTATCACCTTTCGCATTACAGTACTCGACACAGACAGAAGTTGAACCCGGTCGGTAATTATCCAGCACGGCTTGCAGATCAACTATCTGGCTCTCGATATTACCCTTTATGTCCAGTAGCACGACCAACCTGGTGAGTCCCGCTTCTCGAATCTGCCGCAGAGTTTTGATCTGGTCAGCTTTTAACCGCAATTGTCCGGTGCGATCATCCAAGGAGCACAGACCTTCAACCAGCAGGATCTCAGATGTTTCAATAATGTTTCTTACGCTTTGATAAAGATCGCTTGATACTGTGACATCCGCGCAGGCAGATCCATCATCCAAGCTAAAGAACGCTGCGGTTTCACCTCTTTTGTTGTTGAAGGCGCGTAAAGCAGAACCCAGACCGGCTAAACATATTCTTCGTTCCGGGGTTGGACGAGTCTCAGCAATGCTTCCAGCTACTAGGGCATCAAGTTCATCATGTACATGATCGATAGGGTGACCGCTTAGATACAGTCCCAGTGCCTGCCTTTCATTCTCTAGGGCTTTCCTTGAGGACCAGTCTGGTACTGATACTGCTAGATCACCGACCATTGCACTAGACTCGAGACCGAACATATCATTTTGCCCGGAAGACTGATCTTCAGCCATCTGGTCAACCAGTTCGACGGTCTGGGGCAGCATCGCCCAATGTGCAGCCCTGATCGAACCAAGACAATCTAAAGACCCAGACATAATCAACGCTTCAAACACCTTCTTGGTAACGCGGTACTGGTCAACTCTGCGGCATAACGAGTGCAAGTCACTAAATTCACCATGGGCCGCACGCTCATTTAACAGTGAGTCGATTACTCGCTCACCCATGCCTTTTATGGCACCAAGTCCATAACGAATAGATCCACCCTCATCGACCTTGAACTCGCGGTCGGACTGATTTATATCAGGAGCAAGTAGCGGAATACCCATTCGCTTTGCTTCATTAACAAGTACGACGAGTTTGTCCGTGTGTTCCATATCTGCAGACATACAAGCCGCCATGAACTCCGATGGGTAGTGGGTCTTGAGCCATGCCGTCTGATAGCTCAGAAGTGCGTAGGCAGCTGAATGAGATTTATTGAATCCGTAACCTGCAAATTTTTCGATTAAATCAAAAATATACGTTGCATTCGCTCGATCGACCTGTCTTTCAGCAGCACCCTCAACAAACGACTGACGTTGCTCACGCATTTCTTCAGGTTTTTTCTTTCCCATCGCTCGTCGAAGCAAATCGGCAGATCCCAGTGTATAACCAGATAAAACACGAGCGATCTCCATTACTTGCTCTTGGTAGAGAATCACTCCGTATGTTGGCCTTAAGATCTCGATGAGAGTTGGATGAGGATAGCGAACCTCTTCATGACCGTGTTTCCTGCTGACAAAGTCGTCCACCATTCCGGACTGAAGCGGTCCCGGTCTAAATAAGGCCACTAGAGCAATCAGTTCGTCAAAGTGATCGGGCATTAATCTCTGGATAAGTTCCTGCATACCTCTGGATTCAAGTTGAAACAGTCCCGTTGTATAACCAGTGCAGATAAGCGAATATACTTTCTGATCATCAAGAGCAAGTTGCTCGATATCAATCAACTCACGGCCCGTATCTGATCGCTTAAGATTAATATTTTTTACCGACCAGTCAATAACCGTTAGAGTTCTTAGCCCCAGGAAGTCAAATTTTACGAGGCCTATTGCCTCCAGATCGTCCTTATCGTATTGCGTTACAGGCTGACTCATACCCGGTTCCTGGTACAAAGGCGTATAGCGAGTGATCGGGTCAGGTGCGATTACCAAGCCACCTGCATGTTTGCCGGCGTTGCGCGGGATCCCCTCGAGCAGTCTTGCGTTATCAATCAACTGGGTGACGTCGGCATCGTTGGTATATCGCTCCTTTAACCCTTCATCTTGATCCAGAGCTCTATCAAGTGTCATCCCGACCTCAAATGGAATCATTTTCGCCAGGGTGTCGCAAAACCCATATGGGTGCTCCATCACACGGCCAACATCTCGAACGACGGCCCTGGCAGCCAGGGTGTTATAAGTAATAATCTGAGCGACCCGGTCCCTGCCATATTTCTGACTCACATACTCTATAACTCTGTCACGCCCGTACATACAGAAATCAATATCGAAATCGGGCAAGGAAACCCGTTCCGGATTGAGAAAGCGTTCAAACAAAAGTCCATAGCGAATTGGGTCGAGAGCTGTTATCCCCAGTGAGTAAGCAGCTAAAGATCCAGCTCCAGAGCCTCGACCCGGACCAACAGGAATATCGTTTTCTTTTGCCCATTTAACGAAGTCTGCAACGATCAAAAAATACCCGGAAAATCCCATCTGAACAATTGTTTCCAGCTCAATCTGTAATCGCTTCGAGTAGTGGTCGTAGTCCGCATCTTTTACTGCGTGCTGCTCAAATCTGTATTTCAGGCCTGCGCGGGTAGCTTCCTTCAGCATTTCATCTTCAGACTTGTGCGTCACAGATGGGTACATCGGCATGTAGGTTTTACCCATCTCAAGAAAGACATTACATCTCTTCGCAATTTCTAGGGTATTTCCAAGAGCAGATGGAATATCATTAAATAGGGCAACCATTTCCGACTGACTTTTAAAGTACTGCTGGTCGGTATAGCGTCTCACCCGCCGGGGATCTTGCAGTACGTTACCTTCATGAATACATACTCGAATATCATGGCCGGTAAAATCATCGCGACTCAAGAATCGCACAGCATTGCCTGCAACGAGTGGAATTTTTTGCTCAGATGCCAGTCGCAAGGCTTGCAATTCATACTCGCCTTCACCCCTTCGGTTTGTTCTGGTGATTTCCAGGTAAAAAGCCTCGGGAAACATGTAAGAATATTTCTCGGCAGTCATTCTCGCCTGATCTGACTTTCCTGCGTACATCAATTTACCAATTGCGCCGTCAATGCTGGGCGAGATTGCTATAAGATCGCCGCAGCCTTTGCTTAATTCACTAAACCCGATAGCGACCTTTGCAGAATCTACATCAAGCGTATAAGCATTCGTCAGCAATTCACAAACATGTCGATACCCGGCATTATTTCGACAAAGCAGGATAAGGCGTCCTTGTGTCATGCCATTTTCTTCCACAACCTCGACATCGACACCAATCAATGGCTTGACACCATTATCGACGCAAGCACGGATAAATTTGATGCCCCCGTATAGATTTGACAGGTCCGTCATCGCGACTGCCGGCATCAACATTGACTTCGCCGTTTTAACCAACTCCTTTACCCGGACGATACTGTCGCCAAGCGAATACTCGGTGTGTACATCCAAGTGAAGAAATGCTGTCTTGTTCATTGGTCTACCAGGTGCAAACGATCAGACCCGCCCTTCCAGCAGGATTCTCACCGGCTGGTAACTTGTCCGGTGAATTGCACAGGGCCCCAGCCGACTTAGCGTATCCAAGTGCGAAGATGTCGGATATCCCTTGTGCCTCTCAAAGCCATAACCAGGATATATTTTGCTCATGGCTATCATGATACGATCTCTTGCCACCTTTGCCAGTATCGATGCCGCCGCCACTACGTGGATATTCTCATCAGCTCGCACCACAGCTTCACCCGGGCAACGGATATCTGGGTATACAGTGCCATCAACATACAAATACGTTGGAGCCACATTCAAGCCAAGGACCGCCCGCCGCATGGCAAGCAATGTGGCCTGGTGGATATTATAGTGGTCTACTTCAGAAACAGTCGCAGCGGCTATCGCCCAAGAGACCGACATGCGGCGTATCAGATCGGAAAGCTCCTGCCTTCGACTAGCAGGAACTTTCTTTGAGTCCCGTATTCCGCTCAGGCGTACGCCCTGTTCCAATATTACCGCTGCGGCGACAACCGGACCGGCCAAAGGGCCTCTGCCCACTTCATCAACGCCTCCCCAAAGATCCGTAGTGCTCACACCTCTAGTCTGTCATATAAATCAGCTCTTTCGCGATCGTATCACTCGCATTGTTGCGAAGCATCCCTGTTAGACCCTGAAAGGCGTGTTCTATTTTTTCCCTGTAAATCTTGTCAGTCAACACAAGCTGAATCTCACCGCACAGATTATCTACGTTGGCATCATCCTGAAGAAATTCCTTTACCATAGGCTCAGCAGTCAGATGGTTAGGCATCGAAACATGTCTCACCTTGGCAAACAGCCTTGCCAGCAGGTAGGACAACCGTGAGACCTTATAAGCCACGACCATCGGCCTAGCAAGGAGTGCAGCTTCCAGCGCCGCGGTGCCTGACGCGATGAGGCCTACATCGGCCGCTGCAATCGCGAGCCTTGCATTCTGCTCAGTCAGAAAGACATTCTGGCCTCCTTTGTGTGTATCGACAAGATCTCGAAGTTGCTGGGCAACCGAGGTATTCGCAACTGGCAAAATAAATTGTATTTCGGCGTTTACTTGTGCAAGTCGTTCTGCGGTGTCTAGGAACAGTCTGCCCAGGCTATCTATTTCCGATCGTCTACTTCCCGGCAGAAGAGCGACAGTTGTTCGATCGACTTCTAAGCCTTCTCCAGTGAGCTTTTCCCTTGCTTGCTTCCTGGTGATCTGATCGATTTCATCTGCCGCAGGATGGCCAACAAATTTTGCCGATACGCCGTGTAACCTATAAAAGGTTTCCTCGAATGGAAATAACACCATCATTCGGTCAACGGACCTTCTGATCTTCCGAATCCTGTACGACCGCCACGCCCATACGGTAGGGCTTACCAGGTGCGCAGTAGGTATCCGGTGAGCTTTCAGCCTCTCTTCTAGTGAGATATTGAAATCAGGTATATCAATACCCAGGAATACGTCAGGCGGGTCGTTCAAAAACGTATTGAAAAGTGATTTACGAATTCGAATGGCCTTTAAAAGCTTTTCTGTGACGCCATCAAGCCCCATCAAGGAAATATCTTCCATTGCATGCAGGGATTCAAGACCTTGAGCTGCCATGGCGTTCCCACCAACTCCGGTGACCTTCAAGTCTCCCACTAAATCACGAAGAGAAGCCAGAACACCGCCACCGAGTTGATCCCCGGAAGTTTCACCGGCCACCACAGCGACATGCATTGTTACTGCTCCCTCTAGTTCATTCTAACGAACAATACCCCGATCTGAGGCCATGACGAATGACGCGAGTTGTTCTAATTCTTTTTGGGTTGCACCCAGCAACTGAAGTTCCTCGATAGCAGTCTGCAAATCATTGTTTGATCGGTAAAGACAGCGATAGCCGGTTTTAATCGCCGAAATGACATCCTCACTGAATCCGCGTCGGCGAAGCCCCTTGCTGTTTATGCCGTAGGGTTTTCCTGGATTTCCAGACACCATCAAAAATGGCGGTATATCCTTAAGGCAAACGGTGCCTATGCCTGTAATGGCGTGAGCGCCAACCCGACAAAACTGGTGCACCAGTGTAAATCCACCGAGTATCGCACAGTCTCCTATCTCAACATGCCCGGCAAGACTTGCACCGTTAGCGAAAGTAATGTTGTCCCCTAATCGGCTATCATGCGCAATATGCACGTAAGCCATCAAAAAGTTGTTGTCACCGATTTGCGTTATACCGGTTCCTGCTGGTGAACCACGATTTAGCGTTACGTACTCCCGGATAACATTCCCATCGCCCACGATCAACGAGGTTTTTTCTCCGTTGTAGGCTGCGAACTGTGGATCTTCCCCTATCGACGAAAACTGGTAGATCTTGTTACAGGCGCCGATCTTTGTTCCGTTTCGAATAACGACATGTGAACCAATCCAGGTATCGTCACCGATCTCAACCTCTTGCTCAATAATAGAAAAAGCGCCGATAGAAACCTTTTTGCCAATACTCGCTCCCTGCGCAACCGATGCGCGCTTGTCGATCACGGCAAATCCTTGTGAGTAAAAAGAATTTCAGCACTACATGCCAGAACACCATCTACTGAAATGGTTCCATTGCAACGCCACACCTGCTGTTTATGATTCTTTAGCTCGACTTCTATGGACATCTGATCACCAGGCTCAACGATCCTCTTGAACCTGGCTCGATCGACTCCGGCAAACAGGTAAAGACGCTGTCGATTTGCCGTGGCATCCAGTATGAGACTTGCCAGCAGAGCCGATGCCTGAGCGATACACTCGATCATCAAAACGCCGGGGAATATTGGGCGATGCTCAAAATGACCAGTGAAAATAGGCTCGTTTACCGTTACGTTTTTAACCGCTGTCAAACTTTTCCCGTCAACCACCTGCGTAACTCTATCTATGAGCAGGAACGGGTAACGATGGGGAAGAATTTCCCGAATACGGTTAATATCTAGTACAGTCAAATGGAATTACCGACTTTAGTAGGAACAAAGCAGTATCGGATCAAACGATATCTATTTTAGTTTAAGTGAAATGGCACCGAGTTGGGTCATTCTTCCAACAGTCTCTGCAAAACCCGTTCAGTCAGATCTATTCTATTACTAACATAAACAGCCTGTTCAACTATTAGATCGAACCCCTCTTCGTTCGCAATTGTAACGATCATTTCACGAACAAGTCGTTGCAGCTTGGCGAGCTCCTCATTTCTGCGAATATTGTAATCTTCTCGGGCTTCTTGTTGATCTCTTTTCAGTTTGCGTTTAAGACTGTCAATAGCTCTTTGTTTTTTCTTGATTTGAGAAGCCTGAAGGACTAGACGATTTTTGTCCAGATCATCTTCCAGCACTACAACCTTCTCCCGAATGTCGATCAGTTCTTGATCTCTCGGCCGGAACTCCTCTTCCAACAGCAGCAGAGCCTTCTCTCCTTGTGGTGATAGTTCGAGTAATTTGACAGGATTGACAAAGCCTATCTTGAGCTGATGTCCGCCTGCATAGCTGCTCTGTACAGACAGCATCCCAGAACTGACAAATAGCAAGCACAGCGTGACAATTTTGATTGTTCTCAGAATCAACTTAGCTCTCGCTACCGAAACATGGCGCCAAGGGTGAACTGAAGCTTATTAATGTTGTCAGTCGACTCGTCATTAAACGGCATTGCATACGATAGTGACATAGGTCCGATTGCGGTGAACCAGTGGAAGGTGATGCCGGCCGCATAACGTAGTTCTGCAAGATCAACACTCTGGCTAGACCCGTAAACCTGGCCTGCATCGACAAAAAAACTAAGCCGCTTATCTTTAGAGTCATCCAGTCCAGGAACCGGAAAATACAGTTCTGTGGTAGCGTTTATTCTTTTACTCCCTCCCAAGGCGTCGCCCGAACTATCGCTTGGTCTAGGACCAAGGGAACGAGGACCATATCCTCGAACCGTCCCGGCGCCTCCAGCATAATAATTTCTGAAAAAGGGCAACTTATCAAGATCACCGTACCCGTCTCCATAGCCAGCCACACCGCGTATATTCATTGTCAGATTGTTACCTAAGGGTCTATACCACCGTCCACGGAGGGTCACCTTATAGTACTCCAGGTCACTGCCAGGACCAGTAAACGCGAATAAAGCCCGGCGAAGGTACCCTTTTTGGGGGAAAAATATGCTGTCCCTGGTATCCTTTGTGATACCACCCGATAAAATTAGATTTTGACTGTTGGGGTGGTCAGTGATAAATGAACTGAATTCGGTTGGTGTCGTTGTGGTGCCTTCCAGATCCAGTTGCTCATAACCAACACTTAAGTTTAGAGAGTTGTACTCCGATACCGGTATCTTAGTCCGTACACCGAATACACTACTGATAGATTCGTAGTCTGCACTGGTCGTCTTAGCGGTATCAACATTTTTATAATCGACAAAATAGCCCAGACTTACGCCTTCTTTCGTGAAGTAAGGATTGGTATAGGCAACCTCGTATACCTGCTCAACCGAAGATTGTTCAACTTTGAATTTCAACTCCCGACCGGAGCCGAAAAGATTTTCCCGATTGACCTCTGCCTGTAGTAGGACCCCATCAGCACCAGCATACCCGACCCCAAACATAAAGTTACCGGTTGATCGTTCTTGGACAGTAACATTGATGTCGACTTGGTCAATAGTACCCGGCACAGCCGGCGTATCTATTTTCACTTCATCAAAGTACCCCAGCCGCTGAATTCGTTCACGTGATCGTCGAATATCTTTCGCAGAGTAGAGAGCTCCCTCGACCTGACGCATTTCCCGACGGATAACTTCATCTCGCGTGGCCTGATTTCCGCGGACATTGACTTGCCTGACGTAAACCTTAGGACCCGGGTCAACAGCAAATATAAAATCAACAAGATTACGCTCTCTGTCGATTTCCGGCATTGCATTCACAATGCCAAATGCAAAACCGACGTCAGCGAGTATTGACTCCAATGTTGATCTTGCCAACAACACCTGGCGCCGAGAAAACGGTGCTCCGGAATGGGGTCGAACTGCATCAAAATCTTCTTTAGTTATATACCCCTGCGTGTCATCCAGTTCGACCTTACCGAATGTGTAAGGCTCGCCCTCTGTTATGGAGATGGTCACAAATATGTCTTGCTTGTTCTGACTGATCGCGACATCATGGGAATCAATGTCAAAATTGATATATCCACGATCCAGGTAGAAACTTTTTAGCGCCTCCAACGATGCATTCAACTTATCAATTGAATAATTTCTCTTTGATGAAAGAAAACCTAGCCAGGAATCCTCTCGCAGTTCAAGTAATTTTAGAAGTTCGCGATCAGTAAATTTATTGTTACCAACAATCCGCAACTTCTCGATACGTGCCACGCGGCCTTCGTCGATCTGTAGTCGAATGCGCACCCTACTGGCATCTAATGGCGTTACGGTCGAATCTATAGTCGCAGAGTATCGGCCCCGCGAGAAATATCTTTCACGTAGGGTTTTCAATAGTTTGTCGAACATTGGTTGACTGAACACCTTACCGGCGACAAATCCTACTGAGTGAAGGACTTCTTCGATCTCTTCATCTCGAATGTCTTTGTTTCCGAGGTACTCTATCGAGGCGATCGACGGTCTCTCACTGACGACAACTATGAGCACATCCCCTTCCCGCTTGAGCTGAACATCATTGAAGAATCCGGTTGAAAACAGTATACGCACCGAGTCTCGAGCTATGTCGTCGGTTATCTCATCCCCGACTTTGACTGAGAGGTAATTGAAAATCGTGCCTACCTCGATTCTTTGAGCACCTTCAACCCGTATATCTTTGACCTCGAAAGGATCAAATGCGTGCACTGGTCCGCAGAGGACAAACATCGCGACCAAACAAAGTACTCTGCATATCAGGTTGAGTTTCATAGGTCTAGAATTTGAAAATATTGAGCACATCATTGTAAAGAGCAAAGCTGATGAGTACAGCCAGAACTGCGAAACCTAGCTGCTGAGACCTATACATAAATGTTTCAGAAACTGGTGTACCCTTTATACCCTCGATAAGAAAATAGACTAAGTGCCCCCCATCCAAAACAGGAATTGGCAATAGATTTAGAATTCCGAGACTGATGCTCAGAATAGCCAAAAACATCAGAAAAGCAGTCAAGCCGTATTCAGCCGATGCGCCAGCGTATTTTGCAATTGACAAGGGTCCGCCAATGCTTTTTGTTGACTCTTTACCTTGGATCATCTGAACAATCATTCCAACAGTCAATTTGCTCAGAAGCCAGGTAGCCTCAACAGCGCGAACGATCGCTTCACCAGCGCCCAGTCGAATCACCACATTGACATGATTTGCAGGTCCGACACCAATCCTACCGACAACCTCGTTCATGGAATTTATCGCTTTTGGAACCACTACGGCCAATTTAATTGATCCATTTCTAAGTACAGATAATCGGGTCGTCTGTTCGGGCCTGGACGATATAATCTCGACCACATCACGCCACCCGTTGATAGGCACACCCTCAATCGACATAAACCGGTCATTCACCTGTATACCTGCGGCGTCCGCGACTTCCCCTGGAATCAGAGTCCCGACAACGGGTGCTATTCGTGGTAGTACTCCAATCTTTTGCTCCAGAATCAATGGATTCATCTGACCCGACTCCAATCTGCTTGATTCTATAGAAACAGTTTTGTTCTCACCGGTGGGTGTCTCAATAGTGAACGTTAACGTTTCACCATTCTGAACCTGGTCCAAAAGGTAATAACGATGCTCACCCCAGCTGCGAACCTTCCTACCGTTGATCTGGGCTATTCGATCTCCACGTTGTAGCCCAATCGCTTCTGCCGAACTCCCAGGTTGCACATAACCGATTATTGGCTCAACACCTGGAACGCCTATCCCGAATACAAGCCAGTAAAAGAATATTGCTAATACAAAATTAGCAGCTGGGCCAGCGATGACAACTGCCGTTCTGACCCACAGATTTTGGCGATTGAATGCATGAGGCAGATCCTGGGAATCGACATGATCTTCCCGTTCATCGATGAATTTTACATACCCGCCGAAAGGTAATGCGCCGAGCACATATTCAGTGCCGGAACGCCGAGATCGAAAAGAATACAGGGGTTTGCCGAAACCGATAGAAAATTTCGATACACCTACACCAAGAAGGCGTGCAACACCAAAATGTCCCAATTCATGAAACGTAACCAAGATGAATACAGCAACAAGAAACCAGACCACATTCTCGACAACTTCCATGATTAGCATTCTGCCGCCGTCTGCTGTGATGAATTGGCGCTTGTGTCTAACCTATTTTGCAGGATATCGCGAACCTGCTGATCTAGCCGGATTATGGATTCCACATCATCAACTGCCAGATTGCTAAAGTCTTCAAGCGCGCAGTGGATTAGATCAGGGATATCGGTAAATCGTAGCCTACCCGCACAGAATGCATTGACTGCAACTTCGTTGGCGGCATTCAGTACCACAGGAGCCGCGCCACCAGTCTCTGCAACCTGTCGAGCGAGTACAAGACAAGGAAATTTCCGGTCATCGGGCTTTTGAAAATTAAGCTGCCCCACCCGGACAAGATCTAATCGTTCGGCACCCGAATCAATACGTTCACAATCGCCCAGAGCTGCAGCGATTGGCACACGCATATCAGGGCTTGCTAATTGAGCGAGTATCGACCCGTCTAGGTACTCCACAAAAGAGTGGACAATACTTTCTGGGTGAATGACCACTTCAACATTCTGTGGGCTAACACCAAAAAGAGCGCAGGCCTCGATCATTTCCAGGCCCTTGTTCATCATTGTCGCAGAATCAATTGATATCTTGCGCCCCATAGTCCATCTAGGATGGGCAGCGGCTTGATCAGGCGTAATGTCTGACATTCTTTCTGGTGGTGTGTTCAGAAACGGCCCCCCCGATGCCGTCAGGGTAATTCCTTGTACGCCATGTCGCAGTAATCCATGATCAGCGTCTATTTCACCGCTCATACAATCGATCTGTGCAGCTTTGGGGAGACACTGAAATATCGCATTGTGCTCGCTGTCGATCGGTATTATCTGAGCACCCGAGTCCGCAACCAGCTTTCGCAGCATCTCGCCAAGCATGACCAGAGGTTCTTTGTTTGCAATTAGGACCTTCTTTCCCGCTCTGATCGCAGACAGTGTCGAAGCAAATCCCGCAGCGCCTGCTATCCCAGCAATAACAATATCAACCTCCTCGGCAGCTGCTATCGTGTTGATTCCTTGTTCACCTTCCAGCAGCGTTACCGAACCAAAACCACTGGCCAAAAAGTTAGCCACATCACCCGTCATCGCAGCAGAAACCGCCACCATCTTCGGCTGGAATTTTTCGATCATTGCACAGCAATTGTCTATACGAGAATGACTCGTTAAGCCCCAGATAGCAAAACGATCAGGATGTTTTGCGATAACATCTAGTGCGCTGGTACCGATAGAACCTGTTGCACCCAGAATTGCGATGTTTTTGATCATCTCACTACAACGCGACTGTTGCGCCCTTTTCCCACAAAAACATCCAACTGCCGAATATTGGTGCCGCACACAACAGGCTATCGATCCGGTCAAGCACCCCACCATGCCCCGGCAAAAGGGTGCCACTGTCTTTCTGATGCGCTGAGCGTTTTACAGCACTCTCCACCAAATCACCAATGATTGCCATTACGGCAACTGATGCAGCGATTAAGCACCACGGGCCAAATCCAATGATGCCGACCTTATAGTTTTCCATCAGGACAAAAAAGAAGATGATCCCCGTTCCAATAGCACCCACTATACCACCCAGTGTGCCCTCCAGTGTTTTTCCGGGACTGATACTTGGCGTCCATTTATGTCGCCCAAATCGTTTACCGACTGCATAAGCAAAAGTATCAGCCGCCCAGACAACGACGCAGATCATCAAAACCAGCAAACGCCCTTGTTCCAGATTCTGCTGAATGGCAATCAAAGCAACGGGGCCCGGTACGAGCAGGATCAAACCAAGAAGAAGCCCGGAACGTATCTGCACCTGAGATCGGTGGTATATCTGAAACAAAATAACCCCGCTAAGCACGAGCCAAACCATTGATGCGCCTATCGTCAGGGGCACCCAACTCGGCTCATACAATGCACTTCCAAGCAAAACCATAGGGACCACGGCAGAATATACGCCCCGTACTGCCGAGGACAACCCACCTGGAATCAACCGGGACCACTCCCAAGCAGCCAATCCACTGGTGACGACTAGAAATCCGGTAAATACGGCGCCTGGTAACCAAAGGATAACTGTGACTACGAGTGCCGCCAGCACTGTTGCTGTTGCTAACCGTTTTTTCATTCCATAAGCTCAGCAGGGCCGCACTGTGCTGTCAGGTAACTCAGAACAACCTACCTTTAGAACCAGATCGTCTCTTGTTGTGACTCCAATTAAACTCTGATCAGTCAGGAGACCCTGACCTGTTCCTGGATCTTGCCAAACCGTCTTTGCCGCGTGGCGTACCAATTCAGGGCCTCAACAAAATCATCTTCGGTGAATTCAGGCCAGAGTGTTTCAGTAAAATACAATTCGGTATAGGCGAGTTGCCAGAGTAGAAAATTGCTAATTCGGTATTCACCGCCAGTCCGAATGCACAAATCCGGGTCGGGTAGTGTCGATGTACTGAGCGCCTCAGAAACACACTGTTCGTCAATAGCATCGCAAGAAAGTTTTCCTTCAACCGCTTTCATAGCCAGCCTTCGACAGGCAGAGACGATGTCCCAGCGACCCCCATAATTCACTGCAATGACCAGTTCCAGCTTGTGGTTACTGGCTGTTCTACGTTCCGTGTCCTGAACCAAGTGCAGGACATCAGTTCCAAACGGTCCTAAATCACCGATAACACGAAGCCGGACACCATTGCTGACCAGACTATCAGCTTCAGCAGCAAGGCTGGAAAACAAGAGGCGTTTAAGTCCGGTGACTTCTGCTGGTGGCCGACGCCAGTTTTCACTGCTGAAAGCGAATAGAGTCAATATTGAAACGCCATGAAATCCACAGCATTCTATGATGCGGCGTAGTGCCTCTACCCCTTTCTTGTGGCCGTAAATTCTGGACTGCTTCCTTCGCTGCGCCCAACGACCGTTCCCATCCATCACGATGGCAACATGGTATGGCACTTCACACAGATCTTCACCCGGCATAGGTTCGACTATATATGACTAGATGTTTGACAAGATAATACAGCTGATCAGCTTTCTATTTGACTACACTTCCATAATGTCGGATTCTTTCTCTTTGATCAGTGCATCAATTTCTGCGCTGTACTGATCCGTAAGCGATTGTATCTGCTCTACTCCTTTTTTTTCTTCATCCTGGCTGATGTCCTTGCTTTTAACCAAATCACGGGCATGACTAATTGCATCTCGCCTTATATTTCGAATGGCGACCTTCCCGTGTTCTCCCTCACTGCGTACCAGCTTACTCATCTCCCGACGCCTTTCTTCTGTCAACGGCGGTATAGGAATGCGCATGACCTCGCCAGCTGTAACAGGGTTTAGGCCCAACTGTGATTCTAGAATAGCCTTCTCTATTGTTGGTACCATGCTCTTTTCCCAAGCCTGCACTGACAGGGTGCGGGCATCAGACACACTGATTGTTGCAGCCTGATTAAGCGCCACATCGTTGCCGTAATAATTAACCACAACATGGTCGAGCAGCGCTGGGGTGGCCCGACCGGTACGGATCTTTGCCAATTCAACCTTGACTGCAGCGATGCTCTTTTTCATGCGAGTTTTTGCGTCCAACATGATTTCATCGATCATCATTTTCCTCCCTTCATCACCTACTGCCCCTCGGAATCTGTATATATCTATCGGGGCTTCTCGATATTTTAATACTGTCCAAGTGGATTAACAGGCTGGGTTTCAGCATCCAGAAATATTTATTCAATTCAGCGCATTACGACTAGATTTGGTAACAATGTCAAAGATAATACGACCAATTTTGTTACGGGCGTGGCGGACCCACTCATGACCACGGTGGGACCGATCTGTTTATTCAGGGAGATTCGGGTGGCTCAATAGCCTTGAGACGTACAGTTAAATCGGTATTGAATCCGTGATGCCCGTAAACGCCCGATACCCGCTATGAGATTTGCATCTGTCCGGTTGAGGACATGCGGGGTATTACAGGCAGCTTGTTTTCAAGTCAGACTTTTGCCGATAAAATCGTCAGACAACATCTGTGGTGGACGTTTTCTTCTTCCACATTATCTTATCCACGGTTAGCTTGTGCCATCACTTCGGCGACGAAGTCATCATCACGTTTTTCAAGTCCTTCACCCACTTCATAGCGAAGCATCTCGACTACCGCTACGCCAGCACCGGCGACCAAATCGCCAATCGTTGTATCTGGATCCTTTACATAAGCCTGCCCCAGCAGGGTATTCTCCTTCATAAACTTTTTTAACTTGCCGTCGACCATACGTGCAACGATGTCATCAGATTTGCCGCTCTCTTTTGCCTGCGCAACAAATATTGACCGCTCCGCCTCGATGACTTTCTCAGGAATGTCAGCCTCGGCGATACAAATTGGGTGACTGGCTGCAATATGCATCGCAATACCTTTACCGAGCTCCGCATCGCACACATCCATGGAGACCAGTACACCGATCCTTCCCCCATGGAGGTAACCAGCCACCAGACCATCGGGAGATCTCAGTCTATCGAAACGGCGAACAGAAATATTTTCACCGATTTTGGAGATCAGCTCCTGGCGTACCTGATCGACGGACATATCTGGATGAAGTTCAGATTCCCCCAGTTCTTCAATCGTGTTTTGTTCACCAGCAAGCACACACTGCGCGACTGCCGTTGCATATTCTTTAAACGAGCGGTCTTTGGCCACAAAGTCGGTTTCGCAATTTATCTCGACCAACACGCCCAAAGAGTTGTCCTCCGAAGAAAGCTGGACGACTATTCCTTCAGCTGCGATTCGTCCCGACTTCTTTTCTGCACTTGCAACGCCTATCTTTCGCAGCAGCTTTATGCCCTGCTCTATGTCGCCATTTGTCTGAATAAGAGCTTTTTTGCAGTCCATCATGCCTGCACCAGTACGCTCACGCAGTTCTTTGACCAAGACGGCTGATATAGTCATGTAATGGTCCTCACCCGGTCACTGCGCTTGTTCATCAGTGCTTTTTTCGATTTCCGTTGACAGCGCACCTTCTCCTGTTGGGGCAGGTGTAGCCTCGGGAACCTCTTCCGGGGCAACAAGAGGCTCAGACACTTCAATCTGGCCGCCCCCAACCATACCAGCTACCCCCATGTCTTCAGAAACCTCTACATAGTCTTCAGCGTCACCACCGATAACTTCTGGGAGAATACTTTTTGCCTCCAAAATAGCATCAGCGGCATGAGAAAGATAAAGGCGTATCGCTCTTATTGCATCATCATTACCAGGAACCGGGTAGTCGATTCCCTCTGGTGAGCTGTTTGTGTCGACTATACCGACCAGCGGGATCTTCAATTTCTTAGCCTCGGCAACCGCGATTTTTTCATGTTCGACATCTATGATAAAAACACAGTCTGGAAGACTCTTCATATCCCGTATACCGGAAAGACTGCGATCCAGCTTACTTCGTTGTCGCTCCAAACTAAGCGCTTCCTTTTTGCTTAGCCGGGCTATAGCACCACTACTATTTAACTCATCAAGCTCAATCAACCTGGCTATAGAATTCTTGACTGTCTTAAAGTTCGTTAACATACCCCCAAGCCAGCGGTGGTCCACAAAAGGGCAACCGCACCGTTGAGCCTGCTCCCGAACCAGTTTGCTCGCCTGACGCTTTGTGCCAACGAACAACACCGTTCCTTTTGCAGCGGTAATGCTTCCTAGAAAGTTCATCGCCTCCTGAAATAGGGGCAACGTGGCTTCCAGATTAATAATATGAATTTTGTTACGGCTACCAAAAATATAGGGTGCCATCTTTGGTGACCAGTAACGGGTCTGATGACCGAAATGAACGCCAGCTTCCAGCATCTGACGCATATTGATGTCTGCCATGTAATCTCCTTCGGGTTCAGTTTCGACAGGTACCTCTATCGCCAACCCATCTGTTTGTATGCAAATGGGCACCCGGGCGATTGATTATGTTACCTGCCAGGATTTTGGGGGCGGGATTGTATCCGAACATTGAGAAAATCGCCAGTGGCTGACGTTTCTGCACTACCCATACTGTCCGGTTAATTGTTCTGAAAACAGCACTTGAGGGCACATCTGGCGAAATGTTCGTGTAGGATAGGTTGCCCCGAAATTAACCAATTTTCCGTGTTCCATGTCCGTAACGATAAAAACTGCCGATGAATTAACCAAAATGCGGGTAGCTGGCCTACTAACGAGACAGGTGCTCGATATGATAACGCCTCACGTGACGCCTGGTGTCACCACGGATGAGTTGGATCAGATTTGTCACCGATACATCACCGATGAGCTCGATGCGATACCAGCGCCATTAAACTATCGGGGATTCCCCAAATCGATCTGTACAAGTGTGAATCACGTGGTCTGCCACGGTATTCCAGGCAAGAGAAAGCTCAAAACAGGCGATATCATTAACATCGACATCACCGTGATAAAAGATGGGTACCATGGGGACGCCAGCAGAATGTTTGCGATTGGCGACATCTCAATTCGAGCTCAACGCCTGATAAATGTCACTCGTGAGTGCCTTGAAACAGCTACCCGTCTTGTACGCCCTGGCACCCGCCTTGGAGACATCGGTGCTGCGATCCAGCAATATGCTGAGGGCAACGGGTTTTCCGTTGTGCGCGAATACTGTGGCCATGGCATTGGGCGTGTGTTTCATGAAGACCCACAGGTACTGCACTACGGTAGGTCTGGAAGCGGCTTGGAGCTCACCCCTGGGATGACCTTTACCATTGAGCCAATGATCAACGCGGGAAAGAAGGAAACTCGCCTGCTCCCGGACGGCTGGACCGTTGTTACCAGAGATCATAGCCTGAGCGCACAATGGGAACATACGGTAGCAGTTACCGAAGACGGTCATGAAATTCTAACAGGCCACCCGTCTCAACCTGTCTGAATTATGCGGTTATCACGCAACCGTATCCTGGATACCCGGGCTCTGCACCGGTTGGTAGAGGATTCGGATGAAGTCGGCCAGCTCAAAACACTGCTGAACGAAAGTAACGACGTATTAAGGAGCTACCATCTGGGTGGTGCCCCTTCACAGGATATCGTCACTGCTCATGCCTGGCTTGTAGATCAGGTCGTCAAAGCCATCTGGGAACATCACGCACCTTCGACGGAAAAAGGTCGGTCGGTCGCACTCGTTGCCGTTGGTGGCTATGGCAGGTCTGAACTTCATCCGGGGTCGGACATCGATTTACTGGTACTCTTTCAAAAGGCACCCACTAAAACACAACAACGAAATACTGAATCGCTGGTTCGAACACTCTGGGATGTCGGACTCACAATCGGTCACAGCGTTCGCACACTTCGCGACTGTACCTCTCAGGCACGGAATGATGTGACTGTAATGACCAACTTATTGGAATCGAGGGCACTTGCTGGCGACGCCGAACTGCTGAGTCAACTCAAGTTGCGAACCGGGGTCGACATGATGTGGCCAGCTGCAAAATACCTAGAAGCCAAAATCGACGAACAGTCAGCCCGCCACCTGCGCTACGATGACACTGCCTATAACCTCGAGCCTCAGATCAAAGAAGGACCCGGTGGTTTAAGAGACCTCCAGACCATTGGCTGGGTTGCTCACCGGGTTCTTAATCAGCAGGGTCTCCGTTACCTTGTTTCCCACAATTACCTAGCCGAGCACGAATATCGGGAATTGATCAGAGGGCGGAACTTCCTGTGGAAAATTCGCAATGCATTGCACTTCGCGTCAGGTCGAGCTGAAGACCGGCTTCTTTTTGATTACCAGCGCGAAATCGCCCAACAATTCGGTTATAAAGATACAACGACGTTGGCAGTCGAAAAACTCATGAAACGGTATTACCGAACAGTTGGTGAAGTACAACTGCTCAATACCACTGTACTGCAGCAGTTGCAAGCAGCCGCGAAACCAAAAACAAAGGATGGAAAAAATGGAGCTACCGACCTAAATCGTCGCTTTCGTACAAGAAACGGTCTTATTGAAATACGCAACTCTACTGTATTTCAGACATCCCCTTTCGCTCTTCTGGAAGTTTTCTTGCTTTTGCAACAGCACCCGGATCTCACAGGCATCAGCGTAGTCACCATCAGATCAATTCGAGAGAATCTTTTTCGAATAGATTCTGAATTTCGCCAAGACCTCCGGTGTAGAAGTTTATTTATGGAGATTCTGAAAGCACCGCTCGGACAGACACGCGCACTCCGACAAATGAACGCTTACGGTATTCTAGGGGCCTATATACCCCAATTTGGGCGAATCAAAGGCCAGATGCAACATGACCTTTTTCATGTCTATACAGTCGACGCACATCTTCTCTTTGTCGTAAGAAATCTCCGACGACTTGAGATGCCCGAACACGACAACGAGTACCCGGCAGAAAGCAGGCTAATGCGTACGATTTTCAAGCGGCATCGTCTTTTTATAGCGGCACTGTTTCACGATATTTCAAAAGGGCAAGGAGGAGACCACTCCAAGCTGGGTGAATCTGAGACTTATCGATTCTGCAGAATACACGACATGAGTGATTATGACTGTCATTTTGTATCGTGGCTGGTCCGCCACCATCTCACCATGTCGTGGACAGCACAGCGTGAAGATATCTCAGATGTTGGCGTAATAGATGACTTTGCGCGCCTGGTTGGAGATCAGGAACACCTGGACAATCTTTATCTGCTTACGGTTGCTGATATAAGGGGCACCAGCCCTCATGTATGGAATGACTGGAAGGCGAAGCTTCTGGGTGACCTCTACAACGCAACGACACAGGCGCTTCATCGTGACGTTGGGTCCCCGCTACTGCCATCAGAAAGAATAGAAGATCTGAAAAGCGAGTCGCTGACTTATCTGAAGGACGCATCGATCAAGCGAGAGACAGCCGAAAGTGTATGGTCGATATTGGAAGACGAGTATTTTCTTCGGAATCCCCCAGCCGCCATTGCCTGGCACACGAGCCTTCTGTCATCTTCCTCTATAGCGTCCCTGCCAATTATAGACACGATAGACAATAGTGAATCTGGCACCACCGAGGTGTTTGTCTGCGCGCCTGACTCGGAGCATCTATTGTGTAATGTGACTGCGGGTTTTGATCGAGAAAACCTGAACATCGTCGATGCTCGCGTCCACCGTACCCGTTCTGGCCTGGTTATGATGATATTTGTTGTGTTGAACGTGGGCCGTAACAAACTGACCAAAAGAGTCATAAAGTCTACAAAACAGGCATTGAGGGCGCAGATAATAGATCCAAAACCCAGCAAAGATCCCCAGCGGACTCGACTCTCTCGCACCCTGCAGCATTTTCCTATAGGCACAAAGGTGACATTTCCCAAGCCAAGAGATCAGGACAAAACCATTATGGTGGTCATTGCCCAAGACCGACCCGGGCTACTCCATCAAGTTGCGAAGGCATTCATTGCGTGTAAAACACATCTGGTGAGCGCTAGAATCAGTACCTTCGGTGAAAGAGCGGAAGATATTTTCTATATTACGGACCGTGACGGCCAACCGATAAATAACCCAGAAGAAAGAAACAAAATTGCAGAAACCGTTTGCGCCGCGCTGCCTTCCTGACGCCTTGATTCTCCTTCAGCCATCCATATCATGAACAACATTACAGAACTTATTGTTGAGGCATACGAAAATCGTGCATCCTTGACCCGTTCTTCAGTCAGTGCCGAGTTGATCCAGGCAGTACAAGACGCACTTGAACTCCTGGATAACGGTGATGCCAGGGTTGCCGAACCAACAGCTACCGGGTGGGTAGTCAATGAGTGGCTCAAAAAAGCGGTGCTGTTGTCATTCATACTTGCTGAAAACAGGGTATTAGAATCTGGAGACTCCAAGTACTATGACAAGGTTGCCGGCAAGTTCGACAGTTTCGACGATGTGCGATTTCAAACTGGTGGATACCGTGTTGTGCCGCCAGCCATGGTTCGTCATGGCGCTTATCTCGCGCCCAATGTCATTCTCATGCCAAGCTATGTCAATATTGGAGCCTACGTAGGCGAAGGAACTATGGTAGACACGTGGGCAACGGTTGGCTCCTGCGCCCAAATCGGAAAGAACGTCCATCTGTCGGGAGGCGTGGGTATCGGCGGGGTCCTTGAGCCTCTTCAAGCTTCCCCTACTATTATTGAGGACAACTGCTTTATTGGTGCGCGCAGCGAAATCGTTGAAGGTGTGATCGTTGAAGAAGGTTCCGTAGTCTCAATGGGTGTGTATATTGGCCAGAGCACCAGAATTTTTGATCGTGCAAATGGTGACGTCAGTTATGGAAGAATCCCTGCAGGCTCTGTCGTAGTATCTGGAACAATGCCGGCAAAAGACGGCACACACAGCTTGTATTGTGCTGTAATCGTCAAGAAGGTTGATGAAAAAACGCGGTCGAAAGTCGGGATTAATGAGTTGCTGCGCGATATCTGATTCAATGGAACAACTCCAACAACTCACCGATATGTTTAATTGGAACAACCTGCAGATTCTCCGGACTTTGAGCAGCTTGGTTCGCCTGCGGGATTATTGCTTGTTTGAATCCGAGTTTTTGCGCCTCCCTAAGTCGCTCCTGGCCTCGTTGAACCGGTCTGATCTCACCAGATAATCCTATTTCACCAAAGCATACTGTGCCGGCTGGTAGCGGCTTGTCAAAATAACTAGATAACACCGCTAAAGCTATGGCCACGTCTGCGGCTGTTTCCGATAGTTTTATTCCCCCGGCAACATTAACGTAAACATCCCTATTCCCCAAGGTAACACCAGCATGCCTGCTTAGCACAGCCAGCAACATGTTAATGCGCCCACCATCAAGACCTATGGAAATTCTGCGAGGAGCCGCAAGCACGGCATCATCGACCAACGCTTGAAGCTCTACCAGCAATGGGCGGGTGCCTTCCTGTGCGACCAGGACGACGCTCCCAGACTTATCTGTGTCATCCGAAGAAAGGAGGATAGACGATGGATTCTCTACGCCCTTCAATCCTGAATCGGCCATCACAAACACACCTACCTCATTTATAGCGCCGAATCGATTCTTGAAAGCTCTTACCAGTCGTAACCGGCTATCGGGGTCTCCTTCAAAATACAGAACGGTGTCGACTATATGCTCAAGTAACTTAGGCCCAGCAAGCACGCCATCTTTGGTTATATGTCCTATCATAAGAATCGCAGTATTTGTCGATTTGGCAAACCTCACCAATCGATCCGCACAAGTCCGAACTTGACTGATACTACCGGGTGCAGATTCCTGTTCAGTGGAAAACAGGGTTTGTATCGAATCAATGACTATGAGTTTAGGGCCAGTCGACTTAGCGACTTGCAAGATGGTTTCGAGTTCTGAAGTTGCTAACGTCTTAATGTTCGAACTCTTTACCTTTGTACGGCTTGCCCTTAAGGCAAGTTGCTGCAGGGACTCTTCCCCGGTGGTATAAAGAACCGAGCCGGCGGCCGAAAGACAACCAGCACATTGAAGAGCCAGAGTGCTCTTACCTATTCCTGGTTCACCTCCAAGCAGAGCTACTGCACCCTCTACGAACCCGCCGCCAAGGACTCGATCGAACTCACCAGAACCTGTCGACATTCGAGCAATCTCTGCCACTTGGATGCTCGATAGATCTATTGGGACACTGTCTGTCCGGCTAACGTCGTGAATAAATTTTGTTGAATGGGCAATCTTGGTTTCTGTCAAGCAATTCCATATTCCGCATTCATTACACTGGCCGGTCCATTTGGGGTGTTTGGATCCACACGAGGCACAGATGTAGGCAACCTTTTCTTTCGCTGGCATTGCCCCAAGATTTCCCTATGATCACAAACGAAAAGATTTAATTTGCAGCCGCCATATGGTCCCTATCCCTATCCCGATCCAGTACCCAGGTCTAACGAGGTTCCCCACAACTCAATACAGAGGTTCTGAAAACTCAGAAACATAGTTCTCAAACCGAGTGTATTCGCCCAGGAATGTCAGTCGAATGGTACCCGTGGGGCCATTTCTTTGTTTACCTATGATAATTTCGGCTGTACCACGATCCTTAGAATCTTCATTGTAGATCTCATCTCTATAAATAAAAAATATAACATCGGCATCCTGCTCTATCGCGCCAGACTCTCTAAGATCGGACATAACAGGCCTTTTGTTAGGCCTTTGTTCCAGGCTCCGATTTAACTGTGAAAGCACGACCACAGGGGCAGACATCTCTTTAGCAATAATCTTTAGTGCCCTGGTGATGTTAGATACCTCAACTGCTCGATTCTCGCTGTTATCACCGGTCTGCATCAACTGTAGATAGTCGACTACGATCATACCGAGTCGCCCACGTTCCCGGGACAGTCTGCGAATGCGAGATCTTAGTTCAACCGGTGTAAGCGCGGGAGTATCATCAATATATATAGGAGCAGAATCAAGCAACTCCACGGCCGAGGTCAGACGAGGCCAGTCATCCTTGGAAAGTTTTCCTGTCCTGACGTGATGTGCATTGATTCTGCCCAAAGATGAAAGCATTCGCATTGCAAGTTGCTGGCCAGGCATTTCCATGCTGAATACCGCAACAGGCAGTTTGCTCCCGATCGCGGCATTCTCAACTATGTTCATTGCAAGACTGGTTTTACCCATCGATGGCCGACCAGCGATAACTATCAGATCCGAGGGTTGAAGGCCTGATGTGATGTCATCCAGATCGCCAAACCCCGTCGATACGCCTGTAATGGTTTGTCCGGATTCATAGAGTTCCTCTATTCTGTCTAATGCCTCTGTCAGAAGACCCTGAATCGGCATAAACCCACCCTTCTGGCGTTTGTCGGCTTCAGCTATATCGAACACCAGCTTTTCCGCGTACCCCAATAAGTCTTCTACATTGGAACCTTCAGGGTTGTAAGCTTTTTCAGAAATCTGTGTGGCAACGTTGATCAAACGCCGTAACACAGACCGTTCTCGGACGATCGCAGCATAAGCTATGACGTTAACTGTACCCGGTGTATTCTTAGCCAGTTCTCCCAAGTAAGTGAGGCCACCGACCCTATCGAGCACACCGCTATTGCCCAGCCACTCTGCTGTTGTAACTACATCTACCGGTTCGTCCGCAGCATGAAGCGCTTTTATAGCCGAAAATATATCTCGATGCGCCTTAGTGTAGAAGTCTTCTTCTAATACAACCTCTGCCACATCATCCCACCGCCTGGAATCCAAAAGCAGGCAACCCAGAACCGACTGCTCTGCTTCAAGTGCTTGCGGCGGTACAGGGTATTCGCGTCTGTTTGAGATTATTGCCTGGGTCTCTGACATCGCGTATGCTCAAAATTCAATGCGTTACAAGCTGGCAACTTTACAGTAAATCAGTTGGGCACAGTCACTATTCGGTCGCAGTATCTGGCCAGATAAGGATACACGAAAAAGCCGGACATTTTGTCCGGCTCGCGGGGCAAATAACGTATACGACTCAGGAGATGTTGTCTTCCTGAACGTCGTCGCCATCTTCTTCCTGTTCAGCAATCACCACAACCTTCAGCGATTGCCTGACTTGTGGGTGAAGTATTACGTGAATTTCATGTTCCCCTAAGGCTTTGATCGGCCCTTCAGGCAGATCGATTTCGGAACGCTGGATGGCTAAATCCGCACCTTGCAACAATTCCGAAATATCTACCGCTGATACAGAACCGAACAGTTTGCCTTCTTCACCTGCTCTACGAGCAACAGTCACAGACGCCGGCAACAAATCGATCTTAGCCTTTGCAGCATCCATTCTTTCACTGTCTAGTTTTGCGAGCTCTTTACGGCGTTCTTCAACCTGCCCCTTCGCGTCTTGAGTCGCCCATACCGCCTTGCCTTGTGGCACAAGATAATTCCGGGCATAACCAGATCGCACCTGTACAACGTCTCCTAGCTCTCCCAGATTCTGTATGTTTTCCAGTAGTATGATTTCCATATCTCATTTTCTCCAAAACACTGGTCTGAAACGGTGCTAATGCTGATCACTATAAGGAAGTAAAGCCAGGTAACGCGCTCTTTTGACCGCAGTGGCCAGCTGACGCTGGTAGCGCGGTTTGGTTCCGGTATTCCTGCTGGGAATTATTTTTCCCGTCTCGGTAATATAGGATTTGAGGGTGTCCAAATCTTTATAGTCTATCTCGGTTACACCCAAGGCAGTAAAACGACAGTATTTACGACGGCGGTTGTTTCTCATGTCTGGGGCTCCTCAACTTCCTCAGCTTCAGGATCTGAGACCGCAGCAGAATCTCCGTCCGCTGACGCTGATTTTTCCAACGGCTGATCATCTACCACCTCACCGTCCGCTTCCCTATCAGTGCCCGGGTTCTTGTCGGCGTCCGCCGTCTCTACGGCCTCGCTAGTAAGCCTCTCAGGCTCAGAAGCAGCATCATTATTGTCCCCGCTTTGTGCCAAGAATGACGGTTCGCTAACGGCAATTTTCTTCTTGATGATTAGATTTCTGATAACTGCATCGTTGAATTTAAACAGGTTGTTTATTTCATCAAGCGTTGGTTGATCACACTCTACGTTCATCAGCACGTAATGTGCTTTGTGAACCTTCTCAATAGGATAGGCCAACTGACGCCTACCCCAATCTTCCAGCCTGTGTAGCTGACCGCCGGCGTTCTCTATAACGCCCCTATATCGTTCGGTCATTGCAGGGACCTGCTCGCTCTGATCAGGATGGACGAGAAATACTACCTCGTAATGGCGCATAAGTTTCTCCCTATGGATCGTGCTTCCTGCTCTTCGCAGTGAAGCAAGGAGTTAATCGGACTTTATTTGGGGCCCGGATTTTAACCGCCTTTCTCTTCGAGAACAACTGATTGGGCTAGCGATTCGGTCGCTTAGACACCAGCTCGTCTACGACAGTAGGATCTGCCAGGGTCGACGTATCTCCCAAGTCATCAATTTCATTGGCGGCTATCTTTCTCAAAATTCGACGCATAATCTTTCCCGAGCGGGTTTTCGGCAACCCCGGAGCCCATTGGATTACATCGGGTGCCGCAAACGGACCTATTTCCTTTCGCACGAGATTAACGAGGTCATTCTTAAGTTCGTCACTGGGATCACTACCCACCATCAAAGTAACGTAGCCGTAGATCCCCTGTCCCTTGATTTCGTGCGGATACCCGACAACAGCTGCCTCCGCGACCAAATCATGCAATACCAGAGCACTCTCAACCTCAGCGGTTCCCATTCGATGACCCGAAACATTGATAACGTCATCAACTCGACCTGTGATCCAGTAGTAACCGTCCTCATCTCTGCGTGCACCGTCTCCGGTCATATAGTATCCAGGGTACGTGGCAAAATAGGTCGATATAAAGCGGTCGTGATCACCGTACACCGTTCGCATCTGTCCTGGCCATGAGTGCCTGATAACCAAATTACCCACACCTGCACCATGTACTTCATTGCCTTCATCGTCCAGAAGCGCTGGCTGAATTCCGAAAAACGGTCGGGTTGCTGAACCTGGTTTCAGTGCCGTTGCACCAACCAGGGGCGAAATTAGAATACCACCAGTCTCTGTCTGCCACCACGTATCCACGATAGGACACCGTTGGTCCCCAACGACTCGGTAATACCATTCCCAGGCCTCTGGGTTAATCGGCTCACCTACGGTGCCTAATATGCGAAGACTTGTACGATCAGCAGCCAGCACAGGACCATCTCCTAAACTCATCAACGCTCGAATTGCCGTCGGTGCGGTATAGAAAATGTTGACAGAATGTTTTTCCACAATATCCCAGAAACGACTCGCGTCTGGATAGGTTGGCACTCCCTCAAACATCAATGTAGTTGCACCGTTGGCCAAAGGGCCGTAAACAATATATGAGTGGCCTGTGATCCAACCCACATCAGCTGTACACCAATATATTTCTCCTTCTTTATAATCGAATACCAATCGATGAGTCATCGCCGCGTAGAGTTGATAACCCGCGGTAGTGTGCAACACGCCCTTAGGCTTTCCGGTAGAACCTGACGTATAGAGAATAAACAGAGGATCCTCTGCATCCATCTCTTCAGGCTCACAATCCGGTGATACACCCGCTATACCTTCGTGATACCAGACATCTCGTTTTGCGTCACCAGGCACCTTAGCGCCCGTTCTTCGCACAACGATAGTGGTATGCACATCCGGACATTCCTTAAGCGCTGTCTCAACGTTTGCTTTGAGCGGCACTGGTCGCCCTCCACGTGGGCCCTCGTCTGCAGTTACAACAACACGGCAATCTGAATCCAGGATGCGGTCTCTTAACGCATCTGGCGAAAAGCCGCCGAATACCACGGAGTGCACTGCTCCGATCCGGGCACAACCCAACATAGCGACTGCAGCCTCAGGAATCATCGGCATGTAGATAGAAACCCGATCCCCCTTTTTCACTCCGCGCGATTTCAGAAGATTGGCAAATCGACAGACGCGTTCATGTAGCTCTTTGTAAGAAATATGCTGCTGTTCAGATGGATCGTCGCTCTCCCATATGATCGCAACTTGATCGCCCCGAGACTCAAGATGACGATCTATACAATTAACCGTTGCATTGAGTTTTGCACCACTAAACCATGCAATCTCTCCGGTGACGAAGTCATACTTCATCACCTGATCCCACTTCTTGGTATAAGTCAGGTATTTTTCCGCCTGCTCCGACCAAAACTCTTCGGGATTATCGATTGACCGACGATACATCTCCTGGTAGCGGGTCTCATCAATGTAGGCAGTTTCCGCATATTCCAAGTCGACCGGATATTTTCGGTCATCATTCATCTATTTCTCCTCGCTAACTCTTGCCTGAAACAATAACCCTCTAATGATTTAAGGCACACATACCCACAATATCAAAACTTTTCCAACGAAAATTCATCCTCAGCGTGGCCCAATCAGGACTCTACATCAGACCTCCAGACACAGTTGTCGCCTAACCTATCGAGCCATTCATTGTGTTCTAAAATCTCATCATCGCTGGCCGAAATGACCACGAATCTCTCGTCTGAGTAGTCACTGCTGCCTCTGGCGCCTCTTGCAGAACTCCGACCGATATCTAGATTGTCCTCTCTTAACTTCGCCTGCTGGTCATTCATCATAAAGGAGAGGTCTGCCTGTCCACCGGTCATCGCGAGATAGACCTCTGCCAAAATTCTCGCATCCAGTAGACCACCATGATAAGTCCTCTGACTGGTATCGACCTGATAGCGCTTGGCTAAAGCATCGAGGCTGTTGCGCTGGCCGGGATGCAGTTGTCGAGCCAGTGCCAAACTGTCTACGACCTGGCAATAATCATCAATTTTCCCACGCGCTGGATCCACCAACCTTATTTCGTTATTCAAAAACCCGATATCAAAGGATGCGTTGTGGATAACCAATTCACAGCCTTCTATAAATGACAGGAATTCCTCTAGGAGTTCTGAAAATCTTGGCTTGTCCAACAGAAATTCTGTGGTGAGTCCGTGCACTTCTTGCGCTTCCGACTCGACCTGCCTTTCGGGATTGACGTAACTATGAAAAGAATTTTCTGTAATCCGCCGGGCTGACACCTCGATACAGCCTATCTCGACGACGCGATGACCTAGTTCCCAATCTAAACCAGTTGTCTCGGTATCTAAAAAGACTTGTCTCATGTCGTTGCTGTCGCGTACCTGATCTTAGGCCATCTAAGCAAGCATTCTTTCGATCGCCTCATTGGCTAACTCATCTGCTCTTTCGTTCCCAGCGTCGCCAGAATGGCCTTTTACCCAATACCACTGGACAACATGGCGCCGTGTGGATTGATCAAGTGCTTGCCAGAGATCCTGGTTTCTTACCTGCTTGCCATTTGATGTTTTCCAGCCGTTTTGCTTCCAGTTTGATATCCACAGAGTTATACCATTTTTGACGTACTGTGAGTCTGTGTAGACGGATACGTGGCTGGAGGCCGGAAGTGCGTCAAGGGCCTCTACTGGTGCTGTCAGTTCCATCCGATTGTTGGTCGTATTTGACTCGGCACCACTGAGTTCATTTTTCTCACCTACCCGATACAGAACCGCACCCCAGCCTCCTGGCCCTGGATTGCCGCGACAGGCCCCATCCGTATAGATTAACCATCGCTCAGCCACTGTTTTCTACTGGTTTCCCTGATTGTCGACTGTAGTCAGGATTTTCGCGATAATGTTTGGAGCCGGTGTCGTTGCCGGCGCCCTCTTAACACGTTCTTCAGATGTTTTGTGTGGGTGTTAAGGGCCTTGTTCTTCGCAACCAGAATATAAGCACCAGAAAGTGCGGGCCACCAACGCCGGCCGGCCGCCTCCATAAATTTTAGCCGACGCAATATAAGTTCATTATTGACAGGTGGTCGATAGAAATACATTGTCCCTCCTACCGTTGCGAACCCCAATAAGTTTATCCAGTCTTGGACCCTCGTCAGCGGAAAGTAGTTTGCCGTCCACGGAATTGTGTTTTTATGAAATTTGAGCAACCGGCAGATACCCCAGATACCAAAGGGGTTGAGCCCCAGGACAACCAAATACCCTTCGGGCGCCAAGATCTCGCTAACTTCTCTTAATACTCCGCCGGGATCTTTCCCGAAATCTAACGCGTGGAACAGGACAACGAGATCCATAGACCTGCGCTCGAAAGGCAGCGCGTCCCAATCAGAACAGACTCGCGCTCCGTTCAGTTTACAGCCTGGGGGAACAACATAGATTCGCTCACCACAGTCAATGTCGGCCAGTAAATCCTGCCCCCCTGCCCCAATCTGCAATGCCACTCCATGATAACCATAAGGAACCAGACTGGGAATGTGAGCACATGCTTCGGCAGTGAAACAGTTTCCAAGCTCGGTGTTAAACCAATTGTGCATAAACTACGATCCCAAATTATCCGGTAGCCCACGACAACTGGTTAATGCCAGCGATTTAGTCATCATGGTGCTATCAGTCGGTCTACAGGATAACAAATCAAATTCAATGCGTCATTGCCGAAGCAGGCTCTAGAACCCGCTCCAAGACGAGTGACCAACAGAACGATAGTCGTTATTTTTGCGGCAAAAGACCATAAACCTTTCTGTTACACACAACTGTCGCGCGATTCAATTATTTGGGGAAACCTCCAGCAGAACCCTCTCCGCTCCGCTTTTGCCGGCATAATCGCATGCCTTCTTGACAAGACCACGGCTGAGATCGTGACCTTGCCGATTGCATATTACAGCCAAATTCAAGATGTGCGATTCTTTCCACGAACCGACTGATCGAGGTAAGCGATGATCTGATCATCGGTATCGACAACCCAATACCGATAACCCACTTTAGGACACTCGGAGAATATCTTCTGCGACCACGGATGAATTACGATTGGTCGCTCTTTCTCCACAACTTGAGGTATATCTGAATGCCCCATAGGCCGCACTATACCCAGATCATGTTGACCGTTCACTTTCAGATCCGTGCAACAGAACCTGCGCGAACTGAAGATCTTTCCACACCTTCTGTTTCTCTAACGGTGAGCGGAGTAAGTATGCCGGGTGATAGGTTACTACTAAAGGAATCCTGAATTTTGAATACTCATGTCTTTGGCCACGCAGTTCCGCTATCGACGCTGTCGACTTCAGTAGTGCTTGGGCTGCAAAGCGACCCATTGCGATGATAATCTCAGGTCTGATGCGGTCGATCTGCTTGTGCAGATAGGGCTCACATTGAATCACCTCTTCACCCATCGGATCTCTGTTCCGCGGCGGCCGGCATTTGAGCACATTGGCGATATAAACCTCGTCCCGCGCCAATCCGATGCTAAACAATATTGAATCTAACAACTGGCCCGCACGACCCACGAACGGTAGGCCCTGTTTATCCTCTTCCGAACCGGGTGCCTCACCTACGAACAACCAGTCTGCGTCTATGGAGCCATGACCGAAAACCGTGTTCTGTCGGTGCGTATGAAGGCCGCATGCCTGACACTGCCGAACCTTATCCGCAAGCGCCTCCAGTTCGATATCGTCACCATCTGCCCTAACTGGAGATGTTCTCGACACTCTCCTTTGCCAGCGAACAATCCCGATCTCCCGTAAGTACTGCGATCTGTAACGTATTGCCAACAGCTGCTGGCCCACCTTATTCCGTACCACTCAATTGTGGATGAACGGAATATTGACTCTGGTTGAGCCTGTTTAGCGCATTCACGTACGCCTTTACTGAGGCAATTACAATATCGGTGTCTGCTCCGTTACCATTGACGATTCTTCCATCTTTTTCCAGACGCACACTGACTTCTCCTTGTGCATCTGTACCAGTCGTAATGTTGTTCACAGAATACAAGAGCAGGTTACTCTTTGAAGGAGCAATACTTTCTACAGCCTTGTATGAAGCGTCTACAACTCCGTCGCCCGTCGCTGATCCTGTTTCCTCAGTACCCTCAATATTTAGCGTAACGACAGCTTTCGGTATCTCACCGGTTGCCGAACATACCCTTAACGACACCAATTGAAGTTTTTCATTCACCTGTTCAGAATCACTTTCACTGACCAAAGCTATAAGGTCTTCATCAAATATCTCGTGTTTCTTGTCAGCCAATGTCTTAAACCTTGCAAAGGCCTCATCCCGATCGACCTTAGACTCAAATTCTATCCCTAAATCTGAAAGACGTTTCGTAAACGCTGTACGACCCGAATGTTTGCCGAGCACAAGCTTGTTAGCTGACCAGCCGACATCTTCCGCACGCATTATTTCGTAAGTTTCACGATTTTTTAGAACACCGTCCTGATGTATGCCGGCTTCATGAGCAAACGCATTAGCACCCACAATCGCTTTATTGGGCTGAACAGGAAATCCGGTAATAGTCGATACCAGGCGACTTGCTGGGACAATCTGTGTCGAGTCTATGTTGGTATCACAGTCGAAAAAATCTTGTCTTGTCCTGACTGCCATCACAATTTCTTCGAGTGATGCGTTGCCTGCTCGCTCTCCGAGTCCATTGACAGTGCACTCGACCTGACGCGCTCCCTTCAGCACTGCGGCTAGCGAATTGGCGACAGCCATCCCTAAATCGTTATGGCAATGTACTGAAAATATTGCTTTATCGGAGTTCGGTATCCGCTCCATCAGATTGCCTATCAACTCTCCAAACTGGCTAGGCATCGTATAGCCTACAGTGTCTGGTATGTTAATCGTCGTTGCGCCGGCATCGATTACTGCTTCAAGTAGTCGACACAAGAAATCCTCATCAGAACGACCCGCATCCTCAGGCGAGAACTCCACATCTCCCGTGCTATTTCTGGCTTGTTTAACCGACAACACCGCCTGTTCCAACACCTGTTCAGGTGACATTCTCAGCTTCTCCCGCATATGAATGGGAGAGGTAGCAATAAACGTGTGTATTCTCGGAGATTCCGCCGGCTTGACGGCATCGGCTGCCAGGTCGACATCGCGGGCATTAGCCCGGGCCAGACCACAGATCGTACTTTCTCTCACCTGCTTTGCGATTCTTTGAACCGCTTCAAAGTCTCCGGGACTGGCAGCTGGAAATCCGGCTTCTATAACGTCTACTCTTAGTCGTTCCAGTTGCCGAGCGAGCCTCATTTTTTCATCTGCCGTCATCGATGCGCCAGGACTCTGCTCGCCGTCACGCAACGTTGTGTCAAAAACAATTAACCGATCAGTCATGATGCACCTCACTTCTGCTAATTTGTCTGAATACCAGACTGACACCCAGAGGCCACACCTCATTAACCTGCGTGCGGCATCGTTTTACAACGATGTAAGCAGTCGATCTGGTTGAGTTTTAGTTGGAGGGGGGATATGGTGCGCCTAGCGGCGCAGCAGAAGACCACACAGTGCTAAACCCAGCGGAAGAGAGCGTGTCAACCCTGTTCGCGGTTCCTTAGCAAGACAAAATCTGTAGGTGCTTGGATACACTTTAAATGGCCTTGTTCCTTGGACGGGCAGTATAACGACGAATCATAATTTATCAACCCCGCTGACTGTTGTCCCGATTTCTGTTACTTCATCGTCAGCCTCAAAGTCATCTTCATCGGCAATATCGGAAGATTCTGGTTTCTTTCCAAATAACCATAAGATTGGACCAGATAGTGCAAAACCAACTGACAGCAGCAAGAGCACGACGGGTGGATCAAATGAAATCAGTACAAAAACTAGCACGAGCGCGAGAAGCGTCATGAATGGTACCCGGTTTTTTAGATCAAGATCCTTAAAGCTCCTATAAGGGAAAGAACTCACCATCGCTGCTGACAGAAGAATCATCACCAGCAACGCCGTAACAACAGTCCAGGTACCCGTTAAGCCATAACTCTGCACTGTCCAAAGAGTTGTCGCTGCCAGCACCGCCGCCGCCGGGCAAGGTAACCCGCGAAAATATTTATCGCTTTTGGTATCTTGAGTATTAAAGCGGGCGAGTCTCAGTGCCGTGGTGGCGACGTAGATGAATGCAGTCAACCATCCTATTTTGCCAAAATCTTTCAGTCCCCATGCATAGAAAACCAAAGCCGGGGCTAGCCCAAACGCTACCAAATCAACAAGACTATCGTACTCCTTGCCAAAATCACTTACCGTATTGGTCATCCGCGCGACCCTACCATCAAGGCTGTCGAGCACGGCAGCAACGACTATAGCGATAGCAGAATGTTCATAGAAGCCGTTTGTAGCCTGCACGATCGCGTAAAATGCAGCAAAAAGACTGCCGGTCGTAAACAGGTTCGGCAATATATAGATCCCCTTGCGACCTCTGTCAGCTCGCTCTAGCTTGTGGATTTTCTTTCCCGTTTCCATGACTAGTGTTCAGAGACCGGTAAAAAACCGATTATGTCGGTTCCAGACAATACCCAGCGACCGAGTTGCGCAACCACATAAGTATCCTCGGGCAGATATAGATCGACTCGTGAGCCAAAACGGATAAACCCGTAACGCTCACCCCGTACTACCTCCTGATCCTTTTTCAGATAACAAAGTATACGCCTGGCAACCAGGCCAGCAATCTGAACACTCGTGACATCCCAACCATCCCTGGTACGAAAGTGCACGGCAGATCGCTCGTTTAATTGAGATGCCTTATCCAGTGAAGCGTTCAAGAATCGACCCTTTTCATACCACTTCTCAACCACAACTCCATCTACCGGAGTTCGATTAGAATGAACAGAAAATATGTTCATAAAGATACTGATCTTGAGTGCCCGGCGTTCTATATAGGGGTCTATAACATTTTCAATCGCAATAACGCGCCCATGAGCTGGCGAGACTATCGCCCCGGGCTGCTGCGGTATTTCGCGATCAGGGTCCCTGAAAAACTGTATTACCAACAGAAGCAACAACCACAAGGGTAGCGCCCAAAAAGTGCCTGCGAAAATCTGCACTCCTAACGCCAACACCGCAAAAAAAGCTATACGCGTCCAGCCTTCTCGGGCAATCATGAGTCAATAGGCTTCCAAAAAACCAAGCATCTCACGCCTGAGCATGATGTCCCAGTCTAGTTTACATCCTTGTCAACAAGCTTACCCTTCTGAATCCAAGGCATCATTGATCTTAATCGTGCTCCGACATCTTCTATCGGGTGGCTTTGGGCTTCAGCTCTAAGTTGCTTGAACCGCTCACCCCCTGACCGGCTTTCAGCCATCCACTCGTTGGCAAACTCGCCAGACTGAATCTCGGAGAGTATACGTTTCATCTCTGCTTTGGTTTCATCATTGACTACTCGCGGCCCACGCGTAACATCGCCATATTCTGCCGTGTTAGATATTGAATAACGCATGTTCGCAACTCCACCCTCATAAATCAGGTCGACAATCAGTTTCGTTTCATGAAGGCATTCGAAGTACGCCATCTCCGGAGCATAACCAGCTTCGACCAGCGTTTCATATCCAGCTTGGATTAAAGAAGTGATCCCACCACAAAGTACAGTCTGCTCGCCAAACAAGTCTGTTTCTGTCTCCTCCTTGTAGGTCGTTTCGATCACGCCTGCACGACCACCTCCGATCGCACATGCATATGACAAAGCTATTTCTCTGGCATTGCTCGTCGCATCCTGCTTGATGGCGATCAGGCACGGCACACCACCGCCCTCCACATAAGTCGATCGAACCAGATGACCTGGGCCTTTCGGCGCGATCATTATGACATCCACCTCCTTACTTGGTTTTATAAAGCCGAAATGAACACTAAACCCGTGGGCAAAAGCCAGCGCCGCTCCAGGTTTAAGGTTGCCAATAATTTCCGATTCAAATAGGTCTGGTTGCAATTCATCAGGCACCAGCATCATGACAACGTCTGCCCCACTTACTGCATCAGGCACAGTAGCTACGGTTAATCCAGCGTTTTCAGCCTTACCCCATGATGAAGATTCTTTTCGCAATCCAACAACAACGTCTACACCACTATCACGGAGGTTATTCGCGTGTGCATGTCCTTGAGAACCATAACCAATAACTGCGGTCCTTCGCCCTTGGATGACACCATGATCAGCGTCGTTGTCATAGAAGACTTTCATAAACAAATGCTCCTTATTCTGGATAAGTTATCAGTAGATTTAGTGAGATCAGAACGCAAGGTAAAACCTAGTATCGCAACGCTCGATCCCCGCGAGATATACCAGATACACCCGAGCGAACCGCTTCGACCACTTCCGTTCCCTGTAGCGCCTCAATAAATGCATCGAGTTTTCCACCCGGGCCAGTCAACTCGATGGTATAAGTGCCATTAGTGACGTCAATGATTCGACCCCGAAATATGTCAGTCAGTCGTTTAACCTCTTCTCGCTCGCCACGTTCTGCGATAACCTTTATCAACATCAACTCGCGCTCGATATGACGACCTTCAGTTAAATCCACCAATCGAACAACATCTATAAGCTTGTTCAACTGCTTGGTGATCTGTTCGATAATGGCATCAGAGCCCTGCGTAACTATAGTCATCCTGGAGAGGCTTTCATCCTCAGTAGGTGCAACAGTTAAGGATTGGATGTTGTAACCGCGAGCCGAAAAAAGGCCTGCTATTCTGGATAGCGCCCCAGACTCATTCTCCACGAGCAAAGAAATGATTCTTCTCATTCAGTTAGGCAAGTTCCCGTTCGACTGGAACATTATCCGCTCCAGAAGGCTTAAGATGCATTTCGTTGTGTCCTGCACCAGCTGCTATCATTGGATAGACATTTTCCGTCTGGTCAGTAATGAAATCCATAAAGACCAGGCGGGTCTTTTGTGCAAATGCTTCTTCCAGCGCAGCCTCGACATCAGCAGGATTTTCAACCCGCATCCCCACATGACCAAAACTTTCCGCTAAAGAGACGAAATCGGGCAATGCGTCCATGTAGGAATGAGAGTAACGCTTGTCGTAGAAAAATTCCTGCCACTGTCTCACCATTCCCATATATCGATTGTTCAGATTAATCACCTTTACAGGCAAATCGTATTGCTTACAGGTAGACAGTTCCTGGATACACATCATAATGCTGGCCTCGCCCGTGACACAGGCGACTTGCTCATCGGGATATGCCAGTTGCACGCCCATGGCAGCCGGTAGGCCGAACCCCATGGTGCCGAGTCCACCGGAATTAATCCAACGCCGGGGGGCGCCAAATCCATAATGCTGCGCAGCCCACATTTGATGCTGACCTACATCGGAAGTAACAAAAGCGCTGCCATTGGTGATTTTATGTAACGTTTCGATTACATATTGTGGTTTTATCTCCACGGTATCACGATCATATTCGAATGACTTCAATGCGCGCCAATCCTTGATTCTGTCCCACCACTGTGCGATCTCAGGCATTAACCCATCAGCCTTTCTGGCTTTCACAACACTGAGCATTTCACGGAGCACCGATGCGGCTTGACCCACAATCGGCACTTCCACACTTACATTCTTTCCGATAGAAGAAGGATCAACGTCCACGTGGATAATTGTTGAATTAGGAGAAAACTTGGTTAGGTCTCCGGTTACCCTGTCGTCGAAACGCACTCCGATTGCCAGCATGACATCACAGTCGTACATCGCCATATTGGCTTCGTAGGTACCATGCATGCCAAGCATCCCGAGGAACAGCGGATCGCTATACGGAAACCCGCCTAACCCCATAAGGGTGTTAGTGCATGGAAATTCGAGCTCCCTGACAAGCTGGGTCAGTTCGTCTGCGGCATTACCTTGAATAATTCCGCCACCACTATAAATTATGGGTTTATCCGCGCCCAGCAACAGGTCGGCGGCTCGACTTATCTGTTTCGGATGACCTTTCAAGACAGGGGCATAGGAACGAATCTCCACGCTGGTGGGGTATTCGTATTCAGTAATCTGCGCAGTCACATCTTTAGGTATGTCGACAACCACTGGCCCCGGTCTCCCGGTACTCGCAATATAAAAGGCTTTTTTTATTATTTCCGCAAGATCTTCAACCCTGCCGACGAGAAAATTGTGTTTAACGCATGGTCGTGTAATTCCGACCGTATCGACCTCCTGAAACGCATCATCTCCAATCAGTGCAGTCGGAACCTGGGCCGTCAGTACGACCATCGGAATGGAATCCATGTGGGCCGTTGCAATACCGGTCACGGCGTTAGTCACGCCCGGACCTGACGTTACCAGCACAACACCCGGCTTTCCGGTCGCCCGAGCATATCCATCGGCCGCATGGGTTGCGCCCTGCTCATGACGAACAAGTATATGTCGGACATCCTGTTGCTTGTAGAGCGCATCGTAGATGTGCAAAGCCGCACCACCTGGATAGCCAAACACAAATTCCACGCCCTCATCCTTGAGGCTCTGGACAACGATTTCCGCACCAGTCAATGTCACGTACTCACCTCTTCGAACTGCCTGCCGAAGCAAGCTTTTAAACTATTATTCAATTGAGTTCCCGTAAACCTTAAAGTATATCTTTATGATTGAGTCGCTGTAAATTGATTCTTCTGGGCCATTTACAGGAATTCGAGAAGAAAACAATTGCATACTTGACCAAACTAGGTTGCCCCGATCGGTAGGTCGCATACGCTCTAGTCACTTCGGAGTCAGGCGAGATCCCTGCCTCTCCGACTGTAGCTCGCAACCACTATACGTGTCGACTCGATGCACCTCGGCAATTGAAATTTGACGAAATCACCAAGGCAGGTGAAACTGTTTACTGATCATGGATTCACGAAGTGCATTTAATGGATTACACCTGAATTGAGCATCGCTTTCATCTCCGACCTCCATCTGACCCCGGACGAGTCGGCCTTGGGACCCCGCTTTAAGCATTACCTCAGCGACTTGGCGTCATTGGGAATACAAAACCTGTTTATTCTGGGTGACTTATTCGAGTACTGGCTAGGTGACGATGCATCTGAACATCTTGGGCAATCTGATTATGAGACGATTCTGAAAGACTTCTCGGATATCGGTATGGCGATTTCTGTGCTCCACGGTAACCGTGATTTTTTACTCGGTTCTGAGTTCAGCGAACGAACCGGTTGTGTTTTAATCTCAGAACCATTCTTGCTTGTGACTCAGACCTGTCAAGCGGTACTTCTCCATGGAGATAGTCTTTGCACTGATGACATTGAGCATCAGACCTTTCGCAACATGGTCCGAGCCCCAGACTGGCAACGCAACTTTCTACGAAAACCCATTATGGAGCGAGACAAGCTCGCCCAAACCGTCCGATACCGCAGTGAATATGGAAAGTCAATAAAACCCCTGGACATAATGGATGTGAATCAATCAGCAGTCGTAGATGAATTCAATAAGACTAATGCCCGGGTGATGATTCACGGGCACACACACCGCCCGGGTATACACCGGATCGAGTTGAATGACAGCGACACTGCTTACCGTATAGTCCTTGGTGACTGGGCGAACGGACCCAGTGCTGCAGTGCTCAACGATAATGTGATCTCACTCTCCTACGGGGATTGTCGAGAGGAGCTGGTCCTTACTCAGTGAGCTACACTCGGCTCAATAGAGTCTAGTTCATTTCGCCTGCTGCTTCTTTTCGAACCGCTTCTCTGCTTTTCTAACTCGCTCAGGTAATCCGATGTAACATCTCCAGTGACATAATTACCGTCGAAGCAGGAAGAATCAAAACTTTTTATCGACGGATTTCCCGCCCGAACTGCGTCAACTAGATCCTCCAGTTGTTGATACATCAACCAGTCTGCTCCTATGTGCTGACAGACCTCTTCTGTAGTACGATTATTTGCAACTAACTCTCCCACCACGGGCATGTCAATTCCGTATACATTGGGATACTTGACCGGCGGTGCAGCGGAGGCGAAGTACACACTTCGCGCTCCGGCTTCTCGTGCCATCTGAATGATTTGCTGTGAGGTCGTCCCTCTAACTATCGAGTCATCAACCAACAATACATTCTTGCCTCGAAATTCAAGATCAATCGCATTGAGTTTCTGTTTGACAGATCGACGTCGTTCAGCCTGCTCCGGCATGATGAATGTCCGCGCGATGTAACGGTTCTTTATAAACCCCTCGCGGTACTTAACACCAATAACATTTGCCAGCTGCAGAGCACATGTTCTGCTGGTATCAGGCACGGGTATCACTGTTTCTATGTCGTGGTCCGGCCACATCTCTAAAAGCCGCCAGCCGAGTTTTTCGCCCATTCTCAAACGACTTTTGTAGACGGCAACATCGTCAATAATTGAATCTGGGCGGGCCAGGTACACGTATTCGAATATGCAGGGCGAAAGGCTCGACCGCTCAGAACATATTTTCCTGTGAATATTGCCTCTAAGGTCCACGAAAACTGCTTCTCCTGCACCGACATCGCCTAGATTGCTGTAGCCAAGAACATCTAAAGCAACACTTTCTGACGCTATCAGCACGGAATTATAATCAGCATCGGGTTTCTCACCGAGAACCAACGGGCGAATACCATTGGCATCTCGAAAAGCAACAAGCCCATACCCCACAATCATCGCAACCACCGCGTAAGCACCATGACAACGTTCATACACACGACCCACCGCCCTGAAAACATCGTCAGGCTCCAATTGGAGTCGACTGGCACCGACGGACTCACGAAGCTCATGTGCAAAAACGTTCAACAAGACCTCAGAATCTGAGTTGGTGTTCAGTTGTCTTAGATCTTCCCGAAATAATTCCTCACTCAGTTCGGCAGTGTTAGTCAGATTACCGTTGTGACCAAGGGCAATACCGAATGGAGAATTCACATATAGCGGCTGTGCCTCAGCTTTGGAATCACTACCTGCGGTTGGATATCGTACGTGGCCTAGGCCAATATTGCCGACCAACTGCTCCATGTGTCTGGAGTGAAACACATCCCTGACCAGGCCACTGTCCTTACGTAGATGGACACGAAGATTGTCGCAGGTCACTATACCTGCGGCATCCTGACCTCGATGCTGCACCAGGGTCAGGGCTTCATAGATCGCATAGTTGACCGGAGATTGCCCGACTATACCTATGACACCACACACGGTTTGTTACTCTGATTCCTATTGGTTCAACTATTGTTGTTCTACTTTTCGCTACCTTACTGTAAGGTCGCTGTATTCAACTGATCCACTACCCTGGATTTGAACCAAGTGAGCGGCACATCGAAGTATGGCACGATCTGGGAGTCTCTGAACCATGCCTGACTGGTTGCTGGCGTCCACTCTGCACTAAATAACAAGACTGTTACGATCACGAGACCTCTTAGAAACCCAAACAACCCACCCAGCAAACGACTGGTACCGGAAAGCCCGGCTATCCGAAAAAGCTTAAGCAGTAGGGCGCCAACCAGCGAAAGCAGAACCAGAACTGTCACAAAAACAACCACGTAGCCGATCAGCCCACTGAGTCGTTCCGACTCGACCCAGGGTACGACCACAATGGCCAGATCGTCCCCATACACATAGGCCAACCATATTGAGATAATCCAAGAACTCAAGGACAGTATCTCACGCACGATCCCGCGGAAAATACCTAATCCAAGCGATAGGACGAGGGCCGCAAGCACGACGGCATCAACCCAGACGATCTGATCGAGATTTATCGAGTCCAACACCAGCATCTACCTCGTGTCTTAGATCTTAATCTGTTCGGCATCTACGGGTAGCGTGCGACAAATGCTTTATCGTTTGTGACCATGACTGCTCGAGCTTTCATACGTTCGGCCTCCTCCTCGGTGGAAAACGGGCCCAGAAATACCCTGATCGCTGTCTTGCCATTCAGTTTGGTTTCCTCCAGATTGACGTTAAATCCGTTTTCGTCAAGCAGAGATCGCCTTTTCTTCGCATTTTCAGGTATCTGAAACACACCCACCCGAACCACCCAGCCGGAGGGCAACCCAACCAGGCCGGCCACAGGCTGATTGTAGTTATTTCCCAGATCATTTACATCCATAGTGGGCCCTTGTGTATTGGACTCCTTTCTTGATTCAGATTTATCTTTATCGGCTTCAGCAGGACTGGGTTGTGCAGAAACATCGCGCTTCCCCGCCTCAATCCGCGAGATAAACGTCTGCTGAATTGGCACTACCACTTCGCCATTGTTGATTGATGCACGGCGATAGTCTTGTTTCTGACCGGTCAGGACCGAGGGGAGAACAATTGCAGCAACGATTATTAAAACTGCCGCGCCAATAAGTCGATGCTTTAAATCAAATAAATGATCGGTGGGCTGTGGCATTCACGCCTGAAGAGGATCTTCTGAAACTGATTTGAGTATAGCACCCACAAGATAAAATGATCCGAAAACAATTACCCTGTCGCCGGAACGTGCAAGCTGCATAGCCATTTTGTAGGCATGCAAAGGATCAGACCACATCTTTATGTCCGAACTCGAATGAGTGGCCACTACATCAGCCAGTTCCTGTAATGGAGTCGCCCGAGGACTGTCCAGCTGGGTCAGGTGCCAGCTGGCAATTCTAGGCCCCATAAGGCGGACGACTTCAGCCACGTCTTTGTCTTTCAACATCGAAAACACAGCCAGGTTACGCCTAACAGGATCACGCTTATCAATGAACGCGGCCAGATTAACTATAGCAGCCGGATTATGGGCGACATCAAAAATTCGTTCGACCCTGCCCGGCAACACCTGAATCCGACCAGGTAATTCTGTGTTTGCCAGACCCTCGCCGACTGCATCTTTATCGACAGGCAAATCTACGTTCATCGATTCAACAATTGCAACCGCACCTGCTGCGTTGTGCAGGACAGCATCGCCCCCCGATCCAGGGATCTGCAGGCTATCGTGTGTTCTTGCGCCGCCCCATCGCGACGGATCCGGTTTCCAGGCCCAGTAGCCGTCGAATGCTGTATGACTGTAATCTATGCCGATTCGTTTTATCCCACATTTCAACAGAACCGCCCTATCGACGATGGAAGCTGGCACGTTGTGGTCATTGAGCACCGCTTTACCACCGAAGCGAAGGATGCCGGCTTTCTCATATCCTATCTGCTCACAAGATCGTCCGAGCCAGGTTTCGTGATCAAGTGACACGGGGGTAATACAGCTGAGATTCGAAGTCATCGTATTAACAGCGTCCAATCGACCGCCCAATCCGACCTCTAGCAGTACCACATCCAGCTTGTTGATCGAAAAAATATAAAGCGCCGCTAAGGTCCCAAACTCAAAAAACGTCAAGGGAATGCCCTGCCGAGCCTGGTCAACTACTGCGAACGACTCCACCAACTCGCCCTCTTCGACAGGGCATTGATTGAGTTGAATCCTTTCCCCATAGGCAACCAGATGAGGAGAGGTATAAGCACCCACCCTATAACCAGTCGACACATAAATTGACTCGACAAATCTGACTGTTGAACCCTTGCCATTCGTACCGGCAAATGTGATCACTTTGCATGGCAACCGAAGCCTCATTCGGTGAAGCACGCGCCGTACACGATCCAAGGTAAGATCTATAGACCGAAAATGAATCGACTGAATATATTCGAGCCACTGATCCAGTGTTCGAGATGATAAGGACACGGTCAGCTCAGTTGTTGGCAGTACTTTCTTTTCCACACTGGATGATAAAGAGTAAACACCGTCTCTAGAATTAAAACACCAACTCCCCCTCTATGCTACGCCCGGAATTAGGCGCTAACGTTTTCAATAAGCTGGCGATAGTGTCGGACATTTGATCTCTTGCCACGATCATATCAATGGCGCCGTGTTCAAGTAAAAATTCAGCACGTTGAAAACCTTCCGGTAAAGTCTCGCGTACCGTCTGTTCAATCACCCGAGGTCCTGCGAACCCAACCAGCGCGTTTGGTTCGGCGATGATAACGTCACCCAGCATGGCAATGCTTGCCGACACACCACCCATTGTCGGGTCTGTAAGAACTGAAATGTAGGGTAGCCCAGCTTCGTGCAGTCTGTTCAGTGCGGCAGTTGTTTTTGCCATTTGCATCAGCGACAAAATCGACTCCTGCATTCGGGCACCACCGCTGGCGATGAAACAGACCAGAGGTGTCTGAGTCTGTAGGGCATGATCGACCGCCCTGACGAAACGCTCACCGACCACTGATCCCATCGATCCTGCCATGTACTTGAATTCGAAGGCGACCGCGACCAATTCTGACCCATCAACTCTTCCATGAGCACAGATCAGCGCCTCGGACTCCCCACTGCCCTTCTGGGCATCACTGAGCCTTTCTTTATACCTTTTAGAATCCCTGAACCTTAACGGATCAACGGGTCGTAGACTGCTTGCCAGTTCAGTGAACTTAGCCTCGTCGAACAATGTCCGCAATCGCTCACGGGCGTTCAGTCGCATATGATGCCCGCACTTTGGACAAACCTGGCTGGTCCTTTCAAGCTCCGAACCATACAGCACAGCATTGCAGGCCCCACATTTATGCCACAAACCCTCTGGGACACTGCGTTTATTTATTGCACTGCGGACCTTGATCTTAGGTGGTATCAGTCTCTCGAACCAGTTCATGGTCAGTCTGCCCTACCGTCATGTCTTTGAATCTGATCATGATCCCTAACCGCACAGATCAATGATTGGATCTTTTGTGCGTTCTTCTGACCGGGTGAAGTTTCCACTCCACTTGAAACATCAACAGCATAGGCCCCGGATCTCGAAAGCGCAGCCGAAACATTGCTCGCGTCTATACCACCAGCAATAATCACGGGACTGCTCTGGCATTGTTTGGCCCGTTCCCACGAAAATACCATACCTGTGCCACCGTATCTTTCTGATTCATAGGCATCCAACAAAAGCGCGCACGCTTGCGGATAGGAACGTGCATAGGATTCGGGGTCGGCATCATCCGACATCCTCAATGCTTTGATGTATGGTATTCCAAAGCCGTTACAAAACTCGGCAGACTCACTGCCGTGAAACTGGAGCACGGTAAGCTTTACTTCACTGAGTACCGCATCAACGTCTTTTTCGGTCGGGTCCACAAACACACCAACAACATGAACCAGCGCGGGTAAACTGTCAACGATATCTGCAGCCTGGCGTATGTTAACTGCACGAGGGCTCGGACCGTAAAAAATAAGGCCAATTGCATCCGCACCATAAGAGGCCGTGGTCGCAGCATCCTCAACCCGGGTAATTCCACAGATTTTTATACGAGTTCGCAAGGTGATTTACTGGTTAACGTAATTTGCAACCGACGAACCATGTCAACATGGTCCCAACTTCATGTTACCAGAACCTGCATGACGGCGGTGCTGTGGGTAAGTTGTACCTGTCCGGGTAGGAAACACCGCACAGATACAGTCCATCGGCAGGGGCTGTTACACCGCCCATCGTTCGGTCACCTGTTTCCAGTACTTCCCTGGCCCAGTCCGGCTCGGCTTCACCGGCGCCAATGGCCACGAGGACCCCGACAATGTTCCGAACCATGTGCTTGAGAAATCCATTTGCTTTTACATCGAACCAAATCCAGCTTTCTCTCTGATTGATTTCAAGCTCGTGAATGGTGCGGGTCGATGTATTTGATTGACATGAAACTGCACGATATGCATTAAAGTCGTGTTCGCCAAGCAAAGGTTTCGTAGCTGCCCTCATCTTGTTTAGATCAAGCGGCCTGTAGTCCCAGGAAACCCGCCTGGACAGGTAGGTCGGCCGTACCGGTCTATTCAACAGGACATAGCGATAGGACCGAGTGAGCGCAGAATACCGTGCATGGAAAGTAGCCGGCACCGGTACCACCCACGATACAACAACCGAATGTGGCAAATTAGAGTTGATACCCCGTAGCCACGCTTGGCTCGACCGATCGGACCGAGTATCGTAGTGAACAATCTGACTCGTCGCGTGCACTCCTGCATCTGTACGACCCGCCGTAATCACCTGAACCTGCTCATCTGCTACGCTGGACACGGCCCCTTCCAACGTCTCTTGTACGGTTACTACCCCACTTTGTATCTGCCATCCATGGTAATGACTACCATCGTACTCGAGACACATGGCCAATCGAAATATACTATTTGAAATCATCTTGTACACTGCCCCCGGGAACACCTGGTTACGTTGAAATGAAAGTTTGGAGGGAAAACACTCAACGTCGGACTAAACAATAGCCCTACCAGTTGTGAATGGGTCGTGCTATATGGCCCCATTTGAAACCAAGGTTCATTACTGTTGCCTTGGCGGACGCTGATACAATAGACCATAGTTCACGATCTATCTACACACTATAACGCGCTGATGTCAACAAATAACGCAAAGCCGGAATCTTATCGTAGCGGTCCGGACGAAACCGGTCATTTTGGAATTTTTGGCGGTCGTTTCGTGGCGGAGACACTCATGCCACTGGTTCTTGAGGTCGAACAGGCCTATGCCCAGGCCCAGATTGACCCAAGCTTTCAGTCAGATTTCGACTTTTTTGCAGAACATTACATCGGTCGCCCAAGTCCGCTTTACTTCGCTGAAAGCCTGACTCAAGAACTCGGTGGTGCTCGTATTTACTTCAAACGCGACGAGCTGAACCATACTGGCGCCCACAAGATCAACAACACACTGGGTCAGATTCTGCTTGCTCGCCGAATGGGCAAGAAACGAATTATCGCAGAAACAGGCGCGGGTCAGCATGGCGTTGCAACTGCTACGGTTTGCGCTCTTTTCGATCTACCCTGTGTTGTGTACATGGGCTCAACGGACATAAAACGCCAGGCGCCAAATGTGTTCAGAATGAAACTACTGGGAGCCGAAGTCATCCCGGTGGAGAGCGGGACAGCGACCCTTAAGGACGCAATGAATGAAGCGCTTCGGGACTGGGTCGCTAACGTGGAAGAAACCTTCTATATCATCGGCACCGTTGCAGGGCCACATCCCTACCCTGCCATGGTTCGAGACTTTCAAAGTGTGATAGGTCGTGAGGTGAAGGAGCAGATCCTCAAGGCGGAAAACAGATTCCCGGATATATTAATTGCCTGTATTGGCGGTGGTTCAAACGCTATGGGCCTGTTCCACCCCTTCCTCGACGATAATGTAAGGATCATAGGCGTGGAAGCAGCAGGTCTTGGCGTAGAATCAGGTAAACATGCTGCATCGCTCACAGGTGGCACACCGGGCATACTGCACGGTAACCGAACATATCTACTGCAGGATTCCGACGGACAGATTATCGATGCGCACTCTATTTCTGCCGGGCTCGACTATCCTGGAATCGGTCCTGAACACTCGTGGCTAAATGATGTTGGTCGGGTCGAATATGTGTCTGTAACTGACAGCGAAGCTTTGGATGCATTTCAATTATGTTGCCGAGCAGAGGGAATAATCCCCGCTCTTGAACCTGCCCACGCGCTGGCACACGTTGCCAAGATTGCGCCTACGCTTGATAAGGACAACCTGATAGTCATGAATTTGTGCGGCCGCGGAGATAAAGATGTTTTCACTATTGCTCACGCATTGGGAGTGGAACTGTGAAGGCCATTGGGGTAGAAACCAGGCTGACACGAAAATTCGCTCAGCTCGCCAGTGAATCCCGGGGTGGACTGATTACTTTTTTGACGGCCGGGGATCCGAGTCCATCCATATCCAGAGATCTTCTGAGCCGGTTGCCCGCAGCCGGTGCAGACGTCATTGAACTAGGCATGCCTTTTTCTGACCCCATGGCTGACGGGCCAGCTATACAGGCAGCCAGTCAGCGCGCTTTGAAAGCAGGTGCGACATTGAAAAGCACTCTTGACATGGTCAAGGATTTCCGGCGCGCAGATTCACAGACACCCATTATTTTGATGGGCTACTTCAATCCTATTTATCAGTATGGTACTCAGAAATTTGTGCATGATGCCTATTCATCGGGTGTCGATGGCCTCATTATCGTAGATCTGCCTCCTGAAGAAGATGAAGAGCTTTGTCATCCTGCCCTGACGACCGGCCTTCACTGGATTCGCCTGGTTACTCCAACCACAAACCATAAACGCCTCAAAACTGTTCTACAGAATACCAGTGGTTTTGTTTACTATGTATCGATAACCGGTATTACTGGTACACACTCCGCCGATCCCGAACGTGTCAAACAGGCGATCACTCAACTGCGCGATATGACCAACCTACCGCTTGCAGTTGGATTTGGAATAAAAACAGCCGAACAGGTTCGCACTGTCAATCTTTTTGCAGATGCTGCGGTTGTTGGTTCCGCACTGGTCGATCAGATCAAGGCAAATCTGGATGATAGCGGGCAACCGACCACAGAACTGTGTGATAACGTTATCGAGTTTGTTCAGGGCCTGGCTAGCGGTACAGCACGAACCTGATCAAGCCATGAACCGGGAATTTGTAGGTTATTTGCTGTCGAGGTTCGTCAATATCGCCTGAGCACTTGCCCTTTGACCCGCATCGCCGTGTTGTATCACTTCGTTGAGTAAATTCTTGGCGGTACTGTTGTCTCCCATTTCAACATAGGCCCGGGCAAGATCAAGACGGGTCCCAACATCCATACTATCGGCATTATCTGGATCTTCGGTTGAAGCTTCCGTACCAGAAGCACTCGAACCGGACGCTGTCTCGTCTGCAGGGTGTTTGACCGGATCGCCTGCCTTAACCGGGTCCTCTGCAAATTCCAGATCAGCCGGCGATGAGCGCGTTGTTTCATTCGCTTGCACGTCTGACTGTGAACTGGCCGTAGAGGTCGATAATTCCACTCCTGGCTCCTCAAGTTCAAGATCAATCCCGATTTCCTCAATCCCGCTATCGTCGTCACTGGCTATGTCGTTGTCTGGATCATGACGACTGAGAGACGTTGCTGTGAAAAGTGGATTGTTCGAGGACATGGCACGACCCATTTGAACGACCGATACCCATTCAGGGGTATCCGCCGACAGGGATGTAGACAGTTGACTGGCCGTCTGTTCGAACTTTTCCAAGTTCGCTTGCGCCTGATACACCTCGAGCAACTTCAGCTTGAGATCAGCTCTGGTCGGTTCGCTGACAATCGCGGACGCCAGCACTTGCTCAGCCTGATCACGGTGGCCGTAGGTGAGATAGATGTCCGCCTCAGAAATCGGATCGGTGGTCGCCTTACCGCCATCAGGCGACGCGTCACCTGATCTCTCTGCTATTCCTGGGTCTTCAGACCTAGCGTTGGGTTCTTCTCCTGGCTTCGCACCAGGGAGCTGCTGGGTAGAAATTTCGGTATCACGCCCACCGGTCACCGCCGGCATCACGATGGGCATCGCCGCTGACGCCGAATTATCTTGATTGGCCAAGCGTCGTCTGCGCAGAACCAGTAGCAACAGCAATAGGATCAGTATGATTGCTGCGCTTAACATAGCAACAAGCTGCTCGTCCTTTTGGTAAAGCTTTTTGAGTTCGTCAACTGTGGTTAGGTTGCGAAGAACCCCTGTCAGTGCCTCCACAGGTCCACGATCAGAGGTATTTTGCTGTCCAGATTCCTTCTCTGTTGCGACAGCCAGGCTGCCTGTACTCTTAACTTTCTCGTCATCGACTGTATTTGAGGTGGTCACCACGGCGCGCTCTGAAGTGTTGCTATCCTGCTGAGAGGCATTCTTCTCATTGGTTCCACTGCCGGTACTCGCGCTTTCATTCGACGTACCCTGTGAGCCGCCGCCAGCCGTGTCCGTAGTGGCCAGTACATATCACCAGCCGTGTCCGTAGTGGCCAGTACAGTTGTTTGATCATCGTCACCTGTCGTCTGGTCTACCGAAGTCTGTGTGCTATCACCAGCCGTGTCCGTAGTGGCCAGTACAGTTGTTTGATCATCGTCACCTGTCGTCTGGTCTACCGAAGTCTGTGAACCTTCAACGGCTGTATCCGACGCTGTCAGTACAGCGGTTGTATCCGGTGGCCGAACTGAAGACGCTGCTGCAGCTTGCTGCGCTCGCAGTGTTGCCTGTTGCTGCGCTAACGCGAGTGCTTCATCTTGCAAGGCAATCAGCCTGGCCGACTTGTCGATCTGCTCTGCTAACAATGCAATTTGGCGTAACAGTTTCTCATTTTCGAGCTCCTTCGACGCCAAGGTTTCCTCGGTCAGCGTCAGGCGGTGCTTGACTTTCTCCAACTCAGGATCGATAGACGGCTGGTTTGCTGGCACCGGTACCGTATCGAAGCTTTTGCTCACTGCTGCAGGCTGGGTGTCCAAATCTGGTTGAACAATCCTGAGGACATACTCCCCGGTAGTGGTTGTATTTGAATCAGCACTGGCGCGCTTGTTGTTCTGGCCTGCCTCTGACTGGTTGACTAGCACTTCCTTGATCACAATTTTTTCAACTTCTTTGACAACGACCTTTTCGATCGGCACTTCCTTGATCACAATTTTTTCAACTTCTTT
>JYMV01043584.1_pt1 | contig 101684 bp, 71 predicted proteins | sample 338911 | NCBI WGS metagenome assembly JYMV01 (sample SAMN03354496, study PRJNA234377) | hydrothermal vent metagenome | biome: Deep sea; feature: Hydrothermal plumes at the Eastern Lau Spreading Center, Western Pacific Ocean; material: Seawater | place: Tonga | collected 2009 | depth 2000 m m | reverse complement strand
CTTTTTGATCTTCCGACACAACCAAAAAATTCATGTTATCACCACTTGCTCAGTGTCACTCTTCTTCCGCAATCAATTGCTTGTAGGCATCAAGTTGTTCCTCGTATTTCTCTGCCCAAATAACCCAATTCTCTCGCATCCCTTCCAACGCCTCATCACAAACCGGCACCACAGTGAACGACCCGCTTTCACGCGAAATCAGTAGCAACAGCATGAACTCATTGTCAACACCTTGTAGGTAAAGCGCAGTCTGCTTGGCATAATTCCGCTTCCATTTGTACTTGAAAATCGATTTCTGGTTCTTGTCTTCGGGAACTTCATGAGGAAATACTCGTAGTGTCTTTGTCTCTACTGGTACCCCTTTGAAATTGAGGTCGGGAGTACCGCCCACACTCACACCCAACTCTTCACAATCAAAGAGCACTCTCTCACCTTTCGCCCAGTCATCTGATTGGATGTTCTCAAATGTCTCTCCTAAAAATTCGTCAAAGGCATGACCAATCTCAATCACTCCCAAAGGAGCCTTGCCTACTGGTTTTTGTTTTGCAACTCGCCAGCTAGCAATTCTGTTGATGACTCTCTTGAATTTGGAATGTTCTTTGAGGTCTGAAACACGCAAATATCTGGTCCTTTCATTATACAAATCAAAGTATTTCGGCGTTGACATATCCTCTCCATTGAGAATTTTCTCTAAACTATCTCCGGCCTCTTTGGCTAGTGCATTGGCCTGTTCATCATCAATTACGCCGACTAATCCAGTGGTGACTTCAAGGTGGGGCATGTATGTCCACTGCACATCCTCAAGAAACTGATTGAACCACTTGGTTGAATCTCGGGATACTTCGGCTCGTTGACGAGGGTTTCTCTTGCAATGAACTTCAGGTTTTCTAGCATCAAATTCCTCGCCACAATCACGACATCTCCATTGATATGGCTTTTTCAGATAGCGAGATAATGGTGGCTCCTTCTTCGCTTTCTCGCCTGCCCCATTCTTGTCACCAGCGGTTTTTTTTGACTTGCTGGCCTTTTCGGCTTTTTGTTTCTCCCACTTTTCAGTTTCTTCAACAGCCTCTTCTCGGCGTTTCTGATTAGTGAGTATTAGTGGTGGTTCACCCTTTCCAGTTACAATTACCAGCCCAGGTGCAGGAGTTGAACCAGGCTTTCTCCAAGCCTTAGAGTTGAATGATTCTCCACCTTCAGGAGGCTTTCCGTCTTGCGTATTCCACAATCTGATGAATATTTCATCATCGTCAAGTTCTTCGCGTCTCTTGCCGATTACCCTGCACTCTTCGGTGCGGTTTTCAGCATACCATTTCTTCCATTCATTAAGCGTTGCTTCTATCATTTTCTTCACTCATGATTGAGCACCGAGGTGCTCTTATCACTAACTGCTTAGCACTGACACTATTTCAATGGTGTCAATAATTCAACTCAGATTCTTCTGCGCAGTGCTTCCATCATCTGGTCAGCCTCACCGAGTTTACCTAGGCAGGTGTCAATATCACCCTTGTCAAGCGCTGCAACCGCTTCACCAATCGCCGCTTCGCAGGCGTTTCTTTCAGCATCATTGACCTTGATTCCAGCCGCTTGAAGACGGTCGCGAACCCCTCGCCACTCACCTTGTAAGAATTCTAGTAACTCCATCGCTTCACCAGTTTGAGCGCTCTCAGCATCAAGTTCTCTAGTGATCTTCTCTAACAGCATCGCCGCATGCGACCATTGCTTTTCTTTGCGAGAATTGCCAACTTCTGCCAGTCGGGTATCCCACTCTTTTGCATTAGCCCAATCGCTCCACTGAGCGACTAATTTCTTGCGATGCCGCCATGCCTTTTGCACTTCAACCATCGCTTCTGCCTCACGCGTGACCTCACGAATAACCGAGTCCGCCATACCTCTTGCAAGGGAGAAGTTACCTACTTTCAGCGCGTTGCTTGCTTGTTTTATTCTAGCGGCGAAGTCAGTATCATCAATACCGCTAGCAGCATTTACAGCTCGGCTTGCTTCCTCAACAACTTCCTCAGCTCCTGATTCGGTTTCACCGAGGTTTTCAACATGCTCAGGAACCGCCATCACCAAGCCAGCGGCTTCTGCTGGTGCTTCTCTTTCTAGCGCCTCTTCAGCATTTTTCACACTGCTAAATAGAGGATCGAATTGCACACCTTCACAACCAGATAGCGCTCTCTTTGCATCTGATATTGCAGTTTCTGCTTGAGTCCAGAACTCAATAATTTCTCCTGCGTGAGTTTTGGCTTTTCTGAACAACATTTCCGCATCTCTTAGTGAGCCGAGTTCCATTTCCCTGTCACCTTGCGTCAGAAGTCGCATTGCTTTCTTAGCAGTCGGTGCAATATCATCTGCTTCAGACACGGCTTTTGCAGCATCCTCACGAATATCAGTGATATCGCTAGACATTGCCAATGTTCTCTCAATATCATCTTCTGCTAAATGTAGAATTGTCATCGCTTCACTTGGGTCTGTATATCCCACCTCTATTGCATTTTGTAGCAGTGAGGCGGCTTGGTCAACTTGAATGCCCTTAGCCCGTAATTCTAGAATACGCAGTTCAAGTGAATCTCTTAACTGCTTGAATTTCTTACGTGCTTCTCGGTCAGGATCTTTACCAAATATGTCGAATAGTGCAACTCCGAAAGCGAGTACACAGATTCCTGATGATGTAAGCATCACAACGCCTTCCGATAGGTTTGACAACAGTAGTGCAGTGGCTGATGTAGCCCCCAATAGTTGCACCAATCCACGGAACCGAACCGCCTGCAGTGAGCCGGTCAGAACACTAGTGGAGAATAGGTAACACGACAAGCCAATCAGTCCTAGAAGGCCATGGCCTAATCTCACACTAGTCTCAAGTTCTGCGTCAAAAGAAGTAACCCCCAGCAACAGCATTGGAGCCCAAGCTGCGGCTGCAAGGGAACCCAATCTTGAGCGGTGTTTTGGTCCATAATCCACAAAGTCTTGCATTGCTAAAGCCAAAACCATCAGAATAATCCCCGGGCCAAATCTTGGCAGGAATTCTGCTCTGCCATCAATACCTGGCCAGACATACCATGCAGCAGCCATCACCAACGAAATCGCTGAAACGATGCCTAGAGTTTCCAAACGGTTACGCTGCAGTGCTATTGATTTAGAGAGTATTGAGTCAATGTCCTCAAGCCCCTCAACCTCTGACATCGCTTCGCGACGGCCGCTTCGTTCTCAATAAGGTGCTCCCTACTTGGGTTGAATGATTCCAGAGTAAACACACATCAGAAAGGTGTGTTATCTCTTTCTTCCCGATTCCTAAACATCAGGTATCCCAAAAGCGAGACTAGAATGACAGCAAAGATTTCGTCGGCCTTCTCAGTCCATGGCGACTTAGGTGAAATATCACTTTCAAGAGTGAATGTCCCTCGCTCTCCAGTAACTTGGTCAGTCCAAGTTACTTCAACACTAATCTTCCCGCGTTTATACTCATTTACATCTAAAGGAAGAATTACTGTTGCTGGCTTATCAGCGGTAGCCTCACCAGAATCCCATTCTCTACCACATTGGTCTAGGTAGCAGGCAGTTACTTTGGCATTGGTTGAACCAATGTTGACAATTGTAACTGAGATCATTCCAGAATCTCCGATGACTGGGATTCCATCTACATTGATTTCAACACCGCTGACAGATGCTGCAACTTGTGGGTCAACTACTGGGTTAGAAATCACCTCGCGAATATTTCCAGACCCGTCCATCGCGTACAATTTTAATTCGTGAGTTCCGACAAACATTTGCGGTAGTGTGAAAATTCTTGCATCATCCCAAGTACCATTTGTGAGTAATGGGATGTTGTCCAAGAAAATTGCCCATACTGTATTTTCAATGGCGTCTATATCATCAAATGAGCGAGTCATATTCAACACAATTTCACTTTCTGCGAATGCTGGATTTAGTGGTCCGATTGGATACCCATCAACCATCACTTCAGCGGTGATGGTTGGAGGGGTCCCATCTAACATTGTGATATTCCAACTTGTCACATTGCTATTTCCTGCACCATCAGTCAATTCCATCTCTAATGAATAGACAGTCAATTCTCTTTGCAAATGTCGCTCCTCAACGGACATATGCAACCAATTAACATCATTTCCTTGATTGAATTGGTCTGCAAATCCAATATCATGTTGTTCCCAACCTTCTGATTTGTTAGAGCGCCAAATAACGCTGACACCGGCGCCAGAATCATCTTCCGTTTCGGCAATCACAGTAAGAAGAGAGCCAGCCCTGACCTCAAACTCACTAACGTCTCCCAAGTAGTGGAAGTAAGGAAGAATATCCCCTCCCGCCTCTTCTGTAGCGTTGATGTTCGCCATTGGCACCTCGCCATCGACATACAAATCAATCCACCAATTGGAACTTGCTCCATCCCAGTCACTACAAGTCAGTGTTGCATTGACAACATTGCTGTGTGAATAATTCACAGTCTCTGGAATAAACGTGAAGGATTCGTTATCAGATTCAGCTTGAATTTCGCCACTTCGCCTTAATTCCCAATGACTTGACAATTCTGACATTCCTGAATCACTGCATTCACTTGTTAAAGTTACATTTCCGCTCAGTGGAATTGCTAAACCAGGGCGGTCTTCTAAATGGCCATCTGCGATTGGTGCTTGATTAGGCCCTACAGTGACTGTCCACATACCCACAGTCGGTGAAAGAGAGCGGTTCACTGTGAATGTTGATTGATTTCCTGTAAGCAGGTCAATTTGAGGACTGTACCTCACCTCCCATCCTGATGGAAGATTAACGGTGATAGGAATCGCTTCTAAAGCATCACCACGAATAGGGAACCAGAAAATTCGGCTACTACCGAATGCAGCCTCACCCTGCAACGCTGCTGTTTCATCCCAACTGTAGTATCCTGCTCCAATGCTGTCATTTTGAGTAATAGAAAAATTAGATCGATTCACAAGCCCATTCAATGGTTGCTCATCAAACAGGAAAAGATGGTTGCTTTCAACCCACATATTTTCTTCGTGAAACATCGAAAAACCAGACTGTTCACCGAAACCAAGGTTACCATCATGGTTACCAAACCAACGGTCTATTTGCCCAATTAGTCCGAGTGAGCGTTCAGGGATTTGTGGTGCGCCAAAGTCGGTGGGTATGGTGAAACTCGCTTCCCAAGTCAAGTTGAATGTCTCTCCTTTTTCCGGAGCGCTCGTCATGTTCAGATACGCCTGCCCTTCCCATTTTGGACTTGGTGCCTCATCTTGATTTGTCAGTAGATTGGTAATGTTGAATTGGTCTGAATCATTACTTGTGAGCGGTTGCCCAACTCGGAGCCCACCTTCTGAGTTGTAGATTTTCCATTCACCTTCTGTGGTCCTTGGCAGATATTCATCTACTTCCCCAGTCCAATCAATTAACTCCCAATATCCTGATGGATGATGCTCAATGCGCAACACACCGGTATCGCTTGCATTCTCAGGCCATCCAAATGTTCGCATTGTACCGTTGTCTGAAATTGCAATTGAATCCTCTCCACTCCAGCCAATCAGTGATGCACTGTTCTCATTTGTTGCTGAAATCCAGCCTGAACCGCCATTAGGCACAGCCAAAGTGGCGTTACCTGTTGCATTGAGGGTTGTTTGCAACTCTTCTGTATGCCCTATTAGAGTCAGTGTAATATCGCTTCCAGCAGTGCCTGAAATGTTGAGAGTTCCATCCAATGGAACCAGTGCGACATCGGTTTCAAAAACATCATCAGCGAATAGGTTAACGAATCCCATTCCACTCGCATAATTAGAATGGGTAACTAAGATTCTAACGGGGCCTGCAGGCAGATTATCAAACACAAGTCTACTACCGGCCAAGGTTTCAGGCCCAGCAACCGTTAATCCAGTCCAAGCGTCAGTAACAGTAACTACTGCGCCTGATAGAGGAAAGCCATTATTGTCTAGAACAATCATGTCAAGGGAAGCAGATGATGTTGACCACGTTTTAGTTTCTTGATTCTCAAGTGTAGTTGGGTATGTGAGCAAAGTCACACTCAGAATGAATACGAGTAGTAATGCAGTTAGTCGCAATTTCTCACTCCCCCTGTTCGTTAAGCAATAGAGTCGACCCGTGGAAATCAGGGTTTAGTGGAATCAATTTGTTTGCAAGATTTGTAGCAATTTCTTGCTGTACATTTGGTGGTGTTTGAACTAAAATGAATCCTCCACCACCTGCTCCCAACAGTTTTCCGCCGGTGCAACCAAGTTCCATTAATTGGTCATATAATGTGTCAATTTCAGGGTTTGAAATCCCATCTGCTAATGTTCTCTTCAACTCCCAAGTGTTGCCCAGAAGTTCACCAATAGCTGAGAAATCGCCGGATTCAATTAGCCCAGACACTTGCTCTGCTTGTGTTCGCATAGCCTCAAGTTGCTGCATTTTTGATGCGGTGTTCCGGCTTTGTTGTTCAAGAATTGAAGATGCTTTACGAGTCAATCCAGTCCAGACTAAACAGAAGTTTTCGCCTAAGCTAGAACTTGCTGAGGAATCCAGTGAGATAACATCAACTGATTCATCTGAATTAAATCGAATCTGATTCAATCCACCAAAAGCGGCTGCATATTGGTCCTGTTTGCCAATTGGCTGTCCCAAGACTTCAATTTCAATGTGACAAGCCTCTTCTGCCAACTGTTGAGCAGTAACCTTGCGTCCAGCGTATACGTGCAAAGCGTGGAGTAATCCCACTGTTACTGACGATGAAGAGCCAAGCCCAGTGCCTTGACCAGGAATATCTGCTATAGTGGTTATTTCAATTCCAGAAGTCACACCTGTTAGCCGCATTGCTTCTCTAACTAATTCGTGTTGAAGATTCTCAAAATCATCAACATTTTCAGTCTGGCTATAGGAGACTCTAACTGCATTGTCAAAACGCTTGTTCACTGTGACATAGATGTAGGCATCTAGTGCCATTGAGGTAACCAGCCCACCTTCATCGCTGTTTTTGTAAAACGCCGGTAAGTCGGTCCCACCACCACAAAACGAAACCCTAACGGGTGTTCTCACTATGAGCATTGGACAGGGCCACACAAACGGTCTTCTTAACTACTTAGTTTAGGTGGTAGATGGTGGTTTCATCGGTCGCAATCAATATGGGTGTGGTGCGACCCGCTTTAGCAGGCGAAGGAGATGGCGGACGACCTCATCACCATGGATGACTTGACAAATGAGCAGATTGATGCACTCCTAAAAGATGCTGAAAAACTTCTTCCAGCAGCCAACGGAGAAGTCTATTTACCATTGCTAGAAGGCAAACTGCTCGGTAATATGTTCTTTGAACCAAGTACTCGTACTCGGATGTCATTTGAGACAGCAATGAAGCGGCTTGGCGGCAATGTCGTCAATCTCGGCGCCCTCGCATCGTCGTCAGTCACCAAGGGTGAGACGCTTTTCGACACGATGAAGATGGTTGACGGCTATTGTGACGTCGCAGTTCTCCGTCATCCACGCCAAGGAGCGGCTCAATATGCAGCCGACGCTTGCAAGATTCCAATCCTAAATGGTGGTGATGGCGCAGGTCATCATCCTACTCAGACTCTGCTTGATTTGTTTACCATAAAACAAGCCCATGGCAAACTCAACCTGAACGTTGTGATGGTAGGTGACTTACGCTACGGTCGGACAGTTCACAGCCTTTCACATGCTCTCTCTCGCTTCGGAGCAAATTTGACTTTCATTGCTCCTCCTGGATTGAGTATGCCAGAAGAGATAATAGAGGATTTGAAAGCCAATGGGTCAAACATCAAGGTTTCAGAAGATTTGGTGTCAAATCTTCCAACCGCAGATGTAGTTTACATGACTCGAATTCAAAAAGAAAGATTCCCTGATGAAGATGAGTATCTAAAAGTCGCTGGCATCTACAAATTGAGTCGTAAAGACTTGAAGGATGTCAAAGAATCAATGATTATCATGCACCCTCTTCCTAGAGTTGATGAGATACACCCTAATGTCGATAGCACCCCACACGCTGCCTACTTTGACCAAGCATTCAATGGCGTAGTGGCTCGAATGGCCTTACTTTGCTACTTGTTTGGAGTAGACATTCCTAAGGAGGTGAGTCAGTGACTGAGATGCGCAGAGTTACTGCGATTTGCAATGGCTCAGTAATTGACCATATTCCAGCAGGTGCGGCGTTGAAAGTCCTACGCATGCTGAGAATTTCTGGAAAAAGCTCAAATCCAGTTTCACTGGTGATGAACGTTCCATCTGGAAAGTATGGTGCAAAAGATATCATCAAGGTTGAGGACCGAGAACTAACTCAAGAAGAACTTGACCGATTAAGCATCATTGCACCACACGCTTCTGTTGCGATTATCCGAAATTATACAGTCGCAAAGAAGCGCTCTGTAGAGGCTCATAATGAATTAGTAAATGTTGCAAAATGTACATTCTCAAATTGTATCACTCACGGAAATCGTGAGCCACAGTCACATCGATTGACAGTGATTTCAGTGGATCCATTGCAATTGCGTTGCCATTACTGTTGTCGTGCACAAGATATGGATGCAATTATTGACAATCTGTTGTGAGTAATTTCTCTCCAATTCCATGGATACACTTCTGTTAGACGGTAACTGCGGTTTGTGTAACCGCGGAGCCATGTTTTTGCAGCCGAGGATTTCTCCAAAAAAGTCGCTGAGAATAATACCAATTGAGTCAGAAGAAGGTAAGAAATTGATTTCCACTCTACCAGAAAAGCAACAGAATGCGGATACGGTTTACTTGTTCAAAAACGGTAAACCCTACATACGCTCAGCAGCAATTGTCAGGCTTTCCAATTACTTACGATGGTGGTGGAAGCCAATGTCGTTAACTTGGCTAATTCCTCTACCAATTCGAGATGTTGTGTATCGATTCATCGCGAAGCGAAGAAAGCGCTGGTTTTCAGCCCCGGATGTCTGCTCATTTTAGAGCATCAATCATTGAGGTCTGATATCCAACCGCGCATTTTACACGCCTGACAAATCGGATTACTTGTTGCCTCACCACATCGTTCACAATTGAGCATTCTATCACGTGCCCATTCAGTTGAAAGTGGCGTTCCTTTAGCTTCTATATGCAATTCCCGAATCGCATCCATTGAGTGAACTAGCCCATGACGTGTACCGGGTACATCTTGCTCCAGCCTAGCAATCATCTCTCTACTCCTTTGCCGTAAAGCTCCTGGGGCATGTGGGCAATCACCGTGGAAAATTGGCAATTCAGCACCTTGTGCATAAGCGTGAATTTCCTGTTCAGGGATCCATCTTAGTGGTACGATTCGTGGGACTAGTCCATCAATTGGGGCCCATGTGTGAGGGGCTAATCTAATCGTCCGGTCTATTTCTCCTTTCTGTAAATTCATTAGAATAGTTTGTGCAGTGTCATCTAAATTATGGCCAAGTGCCATCCATTCAGCATCAACTCTCCGAGCCAACTCATTCAATCCTTGACGACGGAATACCCCACAGTATGAGCAGGCTTTGAGTCCTTTTGCCTCTTTGTTTGCAGAACCCAAATCATCCATCATGTCAACAACTTCGTCCATGCGAGAAAAGTCAAGTTCAGGATAGGAAATCGTTTCAACTCTAATTCCATAACTACTGGCAAGTTCAAGTGCTTTCACCATTGAAGGGGCTCGGTATCCATCAATACCTTCGTCTACCGTGCCGGCTACCAATTCAATGTCTCTTCTTGGTCCTAGAATTTTTACCATCATATCAAGCAGTACTGCAGAATCCTTTCCACCAGAAATACATACGAGGATTATACTTGGGGTGCCGTCCTCTTTTCGAGCATCTTTAGGGAGTTTGAGTTGTTCCCGCATAGCTTTGGATGTACGTTTACGAATTGAGTCCTCAAGGTGGAGATGGCAGAGGTGAACTCCACTATACCGTTGATGAATTACCGCTTGGCTTTGACAGCGGCTGCAAGATGCAACAGTGATTGCACTCATTAAATTGAGCCACTCAGCCGTTTGCTTTCAAATGAGCGTGTAGACTAATTACTAAATATTTCAATTGAATTTTACTTTTTCCAATTGAAAATCAAGTCACGGAAAAATTATTTTTATTTAGATGAATACAGGGTTCAAAGAAGTTGAAAAAGCACTCCATTATGCTAAAATCTTGATTTTTCAGTTGGCGAATTGATTTTACTACTCAAACCGGCCCTTTAGGGGCCGGACGCGCAAAACCTCTTGAAGGCGTAGGCGACGTGATGTATTTTCAGGGAGTGGACATGCTACAGAGATTACTGGCTACATTCGGACGCATTGATGGTGTCCAAGCAGCAGCAGTCGTTGATGTAGATATGAATGAAATAGCCACCTTCCTAACTCCAGAATTGAAGGGTTTACAAATCTCACACGGTCTTTCTGATTCTCTAAGAGAGACAGGCCGAGCCGCTTCCCAAGCTAGTCTGGGCGAGTTACAACAATTCTGGGTAGAATCAGAATCGGGTAATTTGATCCTCGCCCCCCTCTCAGGAGGATTCACTCTCTTTGTCTCTAGTCAAGGTACATCCAATATTGGCAGGCTAAGACATGAAGTGCAAGCGAGAACGAGTGTAATAGAGGATTTACTGAGGTGATATGATGTTTGAACTACCAATGGGCGAACCAGTTGATGGAGAAATGGATTTGAATGTGGAAATGAATACTTTCCCATTTGATTTTGGGGCGATAACTTACTTCAAGCCGAGGGCAAAAAATCCTGTTGGACACCGCCTCATTTGTGCTGGGGAGTCGGCTGGATGGCTTGCAGATTCAGGCAAAACCAAGAAATTTGTTGCTGCAGAAGATGCCCGCACTGAATTACGAACTCTATCTAAGTCAACAGATTTGAGAGTAAGAGCAGTAATTTGGACTCAATCTGAGTTTGAGCAGGTGGCTCGAGGATTGCTTGAGGCATTCATTGACCCAGCTACATTAGGCACTCTGCTTCCTATGCCAAGGATAGAGGGACATATTCCTACAAAGGACCTTGCATTACTAGTTGAAACACTTGTTAAGAGTGACATTACTAGAGGCGCGTGTGCACTGGAGGAAGGAATGCTTGTACACACAGAAGGCACACTTCCAGCAGATTCTGAAGAATTCACAATTATGGTTCAAAACCACCTCAATGCAATGGAATCATTGGCTGAAGGAATGGGGCAAGAACGACCGCTCGCTTCTTCTCTTTCTCTTGTTGATGGTGCTCTATTAGTCGCTCCAGCTGGTGATTCTGCGATTGCGGTATGGACAGATGCTGAGGCAGACCACACCGCACTGCTAGCAAATGCTGCTGCCATGTTGAAGACAGAATCATCCGGTCTGGCTGGTGATGATGCTGGGGAACCTCTGCCAGAAGGAACAGTCATCAAAGATTCTAAGAGTGGAATTGACCAGACTCTATCCGCTTTGAAAATGGCAAAGGAAGATTCTACCACCGGTTATCTAGAATCGATTCCTACTTCAGGAGTTACCGTTGCTATCACCTTGATTGATGGTATTCCAGTTGGAATTCGTAGTCAAGGAATTGATTCTACTGAGAAAGCAGTCACGAATGCAACATCATCCTCAAGTCGTCTACGCCTCGTTAGACTTGATAGAGCGATGAGGTTACTTCTGCGCTCAAGTACTGTTGAGGATTGGTCACTTCGTAATCTATGTGATTCAATTGCCTCCTGTCGTACTAGGAGTGAGGATAGGAAAACCCTACTGCAAGGTCGTATGGGGGTATTATATGGTTTTGAACTAGGTTTTGAATCAATGCAATCTGGTCGCCAAGATTGGAAACTTGTTGATGATGGAATGGCGGCTGATGGTTTGCCTGGTACTACACGTAAGAGTCTGATGGGCCCGGTGGTAGCAGAGTTACAAGCCCGAATCCATACCCAAGCAAACGATGTTACAAGAATGGAAAAAGCCAGCGCTAAGATGCAGGAAAAAGTTGAGGATACAAGAACTCAACGTGATCAACTAAAAACGGAACTTTCAGCATTGCAAGAACTCCTTGAAGAAGGTCGTGATGAGCGCATATCACTTTCATCCCAACTTGATGATTCAACAGTTAAAATTCGAGAAAAGGAACAGATTGGGGAAGAACAGTCAGCCCGAGCAGAACGACTAGCCCGCCGAGTTGCTGAGTTAGAGAACCAAGTTAAAAAACGAGCCGAAGAGATGGCTTCGGCCCTAGGTGAAATGGAATCTCGCAAGGAATTACTCACCGCCTTAGAGGGGTTACTGGCTGAGGAAGTTAGGGTCAAGTCGGAACTTGAGACCTCTGAAGCCCGCTTAACTGAAGTCAGGAGAATTATTGATGATGATGAGCGAGTACAGAGAGTATTGCATGAACAAGTGGGGGCGCAGAGAGAGCGTCATCGCGGTGCAACTGCAGAACTTAACGAACTTGAGCGCCAGGTTGAACAACGTAGAGATGAACTAACCTCAATGGAAGGCGATTTACACTCAAGCCGCGGAATGGTTGAGGAGGAACGACTTCGTTGTGCTGAAATGGATAGGAAGCACACGCTTTTGCAATCAGAATTACGTGAATTGATGGAAGAACGCCGCCAACTCATGCGTGAACTCGGAGATCTTGACACCCGCAGAGGTGGTTCAGAGGCTGAGTTAAGAATGCTGATAGAACAATCTGAAGATTTAGAATCTGCACATGAACTTGCTCTTGCTGACATCGCAGAAGCAGATCGTATTCGTGCCCGCCTCTCAGAAGAACCGTTGGCCCGTGCTTTACTTGGCGACGAATCTGGATTAGCGATGCTTGAGCCAGTATTGTCGCGAATGACATCAGCCCGCTCACGAGGTTTCAGCGTAGTACTGCTTGACCGTGCAGTTGAGAGAGGATTGCAAGTGATTCAACACACTGTAGACGAGGTAGCTCAAACCCCACGATACCTACTTTCTACTGAAGTCATGGATTTACTCAGTCAACAAGCACCAGAAACAGCAGATACAGTCCGAGGTTTGACTAGATGGTCTGTTCAGAATAGACTGGAGCATAAACTAGCAGAAACAGTGTCTAATGTGGTCCTTGACTTAGAGAATCTGCTCAATGATTACGAGCAGTCAGTCACGATGTTGATGCATCTAAGAGAAGTATTGCGCCAAATGTCTGAACTCGGCTTACCTAGTGACCAAATAGAACATCTCGAAAAGGTTTCACACATGCCAGAAGCCCTACCATCTGTTTCAAAGGAGGTGCGTAGGTTGATTCAGCACGCCCTAGATGAAATTTACATCGAGTCGGACCAGCGAACAACTGGTGAAGCGGTTGGTTTGGAAAGCACCGTTGAAGTTCTAGAGCAGTTGAAGTATCGGTTGGATGTTAGTGGACTTACTGGTGAAGAGCCCGTTGGCGATTTATGGACCTTCCAAAATAGTGGCATGTTACCTTTTGAATCGCATTCGCTCACAGCAGTTGAGAGACCAGAAATCAATAATGCAGCCGTTGCTCATATGAATCCAAGTTCGGATTCACAGCAAACTGAATCTGCTGCTTCCACACCTGCAAATGATGTACAGCCAAGTGACTCTAGCCAAACATGGCAACCAATAGAGGCCCCTAGTGACAGTGATGGTGTTGACCTTACCAGTAGAATGACCATTGGCTTACCAGATTCAGAGGTACTTGGAACTGTTGAAGAAATTAGTGACTTAGCTGATATTGAAATGAAGTTGGCAGAAATGGATTCAGCATCTTCTACTCGAGATGATACTGTCAATGGTGTAGAACCACCGGTTAATCCTGAACAACGCTCGGAGTTAGCGTCCCTTGAGGATGAACTTTCTGACCTTGATTTGTGAGGTGTGAGTCGTGAGTGAGTCGCTTGACCCGAGTGAAGGTGCACAACCAATGCCCGGGATAGAACTAGAAGGCCAGCGAGCTTATCCAACAGGTTTGGAAAAGTTTGTTTCAATCGCTTGCGTTGGCGCTGCGGTTTTGATGATCGCCCCAGCGCTTTCGGCTGACCTTTCACTTCCTGGAATAATTCACGTCCCTCTCGTGATTTGCGGGCTACCTGTGATAGGATTTTCAATCGCTAGACTGCTAACCCATGTAATTCATTTCGCAGCAACAAATTAGTTGGTGCATTCAATCAGATGACAACTTTGGAAGACGTGATTCAATGAATGAAACAATACGATTCCATGGCAGGACATATTTCAACCCTGCAACGAAAATTAGCATCATCATGGCGGATATTACTTTACCATAAGTTAACTGTAACTCAAGAGATTCTTGTACTTGTCCGCTCCACTGTGAGGAACCGAATAGCGCTACCAAGTCAAGGATTAGGTCGTCAAATTTCAGAGCTAACATTGCACAGAAAATTACCAAACTGAAAATTCCAACCGTATGAACAAGATGCCCATTCAACATATTGTCAAATTGGGTAACATACTCAGGGTCTTTCTTGCAAGATTCAGGAAGCCGGAATGCATACTCCAAGTGGCGGATGATTGCAAATCCTGATTCAGAGAAAATAATCATCAACATAGCCATCATCAATAACGGGAATATCGTTTCCGAAACCATACCACCAAGAACCATTTGTTCACTTATTTGCGGACTTATCGGATTCAATCCAAGGTCAAAGTATACTGTAACTGCTTCAAACGAAAGCAGTGCGTGGATTCCAAGATAAATCAAAGTGGTACCAAGAGACCAGCCAATCATCCTTCTAGAAAGTCCCCAAACCCCCATCATTCCTGTCCAGACAGGGGTTAAATACAGTGCAACAATGAATACTTGTGTATAGAGAATTAACGGATAGACCAGCGTTTCAGCATGGTTTCTACCCGACCCCTGAGAATCTATTGGCCAATACAAATCCCAACTGGTAATCATTCCAAAGAACCAGCCAATAAGAAGTCGGCCAGCGAGGAATAGGATAAGTCCCATCAAAACCCCAAGAACTACCTTTCGTCGTAATTGTGGGGCCTGAAGGTTGAGAAATACCCAGCCAGCAGTTAACAAACCACATATCAGAATGGGGACGTAATATCTTCCAGGTCCCTCGTTACCTTGGCCAGTAAAGAAGTCAGCAAGAGGTAGGTCATATGCCGCATCACCTGATTCACTTCCTAGAATACCCTCAAAGAAGTCAAGTGAGAGAGTATGGTCAAGTGCAGGGCACCAAAGTGTGTTTCCATCACCATCCACATGTGAAGGTTCACAGGAGCCAAAATTAGAACCAAGTTGTAAGAATAGCCAAATCAGAGCGAGGGTTGCAATCGTTTGTAAGGCAACAACTTGCCATTGAACTCGCAGTTCCTTAAGATGAAGGGTTCGACTTCCCTCGCCTTGTAGTTCTACATCATCTGCCATTTTTTCACCTCACAACATTTTGACCTGTAATAGCGCTTGTGATAATTCTACATCTGGCATCCAATCAATTACACGAGCTCCAAAACCTGCTAGAGCGGTCAGTCTATTCTGACGCTCGAGTTTCATCACTTCATAGGACATTCTTGGGATTCTCGTTACCAATCTCTCGTAGTCAATACTACTTGGACTGAGAACCACTACCTCGTGGCCTCGTCCCGCGAGGTCCCGAACTGCATGTGGTACCGTTCCATCTCCCTCTAAACTAGAGATGATGAAAACCGGACTGCCACGACTGAATCTTGGTGCCAATGCATTGGTAACCGCTTGTAATGGCATATTGCCCTTCGGGGCAACGCCAGCAAGGCTGCTTAGAATCTTGAAATGTTGTTTGTCTCCACCATCAGCGGGTAGGTATGAGAGTCTATCATCGTAAACTGCTAATGCAATTGAATCTCGGCGTTGTAGGAAATAAGCAGAAAGAGACGCAGCAGCAACTGTGCCCATCTCTAATGGATTTTTCAACACAGTTCCGATTCTTGAAACGTCTCTGCTATCAAGAAGCAGGAAAACATCGGTTACCGCATCTCGGCATTTTTCGTTGACCATCAGTTCACCAGTACGGGCAAACGCTTTCCAATTGATATTCTTGAATGGGTCGCCAGGTACATACTCGCGTAGAGAGAAGAACTCTGTACCAGGTCCAGGGGTTCGGAGTGTAGTCGCTCCGGTGTACATCTTTGGTGTTCTGCTCCGAACCATTGCTTCCTCAACATCACGAACTTGAGGGAATACAATGATGTCTGAACGATGGTCGATGAACATCTCGTTTGAAAATAGATTGAAGGTGTTCCGGTGTCTGATTGAAACGGCACCAAGTGAGAAGTGTCCGCGGAGTGGGCAGCGGAGAACATATCTGATTCTCGTGGTTTGTCCTGCACCTAAATTCACCATCATGTAATTGAGGCCGCTTTTCATCTTCATCTCGTGAGGTACATTGTCAAAAATCTCCAATTGTTGGGTGCGGCGGCGAGAATTGTTGGTAATTGCTAATTCAACATAGAGATCATCTCCCTTGTACAAATTATCGGCGGAAAGGGTACGAATAATATGTAATTCAGCGTGTCCTGTAACCCAGCCATTGATTGCTAAGAATGAGATAAAAGCAATTCCAATAACCATTAATTGGAAATTTGACATCATCATCCCAATGAGGACAAGTGCAATGCCAGATGTCATCATCAGGGCTGCCTTTCTAGTCCACATCAGAAATCACCTCGCTTACTTGCGCCCCCATAATTTCACTCGTTTTACTACTGCAACGAGTTGTTCAAGTGAGTAATTCCGGTCTTCGAAGACGAACTTCACTAATACAGGGTCGTTAATCATCTTCTGAAGTTCACGTGCAGGTAATGCATCAAACTCACCCCTCGTTAATGTGTTCAGATTGCGCACTCTTGAAAGAAGAACTTGCTTTACTTTGTTTGCGCGACTATAGTAGCCATATCGTCTTGAGTCTCCAAATCCGTAGTAAATGATGCTGAAAACATGTCTCCAAGGTTCAGGATCAGTCTTGCGAATTATGACTGCTTCAAAGGCTATGAAAAGGGTGAGGAAGAGAAGTAACATAGCCATCCAATCGCTTGTGAAATAGACGAGGACATAGTAGATTAGGTTGTAAGTATCGCCCATGAAAGATGTTTGTTGGTGGCGACTTTCATCAAAGATTACCTGAGCGTCTGGGCTAGCAGAAAGAGTACCGTTCTCATTGATTAGAAGTGCTTCAGCTATCGCATCAAGTGCCCATTTTCGATTATCGTTCGCATCAATATCTGTAACTTGACTACCATACTTGTTTTCATAATCGTAAACAGTATTGATTAACAAACTACCATCTGAAATGAAGTGTGCCTTGCCTGATGTTGCATCTACACAATTGCGTGAAAGGCAGTATTTCACATAAATTGTGAATGGCCCTTGCATATCCCCCTCAAATCCGCTTCCAGCAGGTCCTACGGTCAAGTCACCGTCATCGTTGATGTCAAGATAGGAATCGGTACTAGAATATCCTAGTCCGTAGCGATTCTTCTCAGAATCATCTGCATGGTCTGGGTCAAAGGCAGATGGTGAGTTGAGGAGTAGGTCGTAGCCTGGGTAAAAGTCCCATGGGGCACTACCATCACCAGTCAGATGGTGAGCGCACAGACCAGCCTCTTCTGAGGAGATGGTCATCATGCCGGGCACTCCAGGGTGTCCAGGGTCAGGGTCTATCAAGTCTACATATCCATCTCCATCGCTGTCGGCAAAGCAGGGGTGTATCCCGGATTGAGAAACATTAGATGTGTACTTGTAACCGTCTGTTGAATTAATCCAGATGTAGTTGTAGTCCAAAGTCCATGCCCCAGCATCGTACAATTTATGTCCACTATATTCAACTCCGAAAGCAGAGGCCACTCCTGAACTGTAGCCGAAGTCATCCATTACAATGATGGTGCCACCACGGGCTACAAACGAAGTAATAGCCTCAACTTCACTCGTAGTATATCCATCACTCTCTTTGAATTGGACCACACTAGAATCTCCCGTAAATCTAGGTAAACTGATGGTATCTTTTTCTACACCAGCAATCACGAATACAGTTTCTTCGGGGTTCTTAATTTCATGGAGCAATAAAGGGCTACTGACTAGACTATGAGTATCTACTCCCATTTCGTTAAGGTCATATCTGAATGCTGAGATATCATCCCAATCATCATCGTACGCAGATAGTTGTGAATTTGCAGGATTGATAAAACTGCCCAGTAGAGTTACTAGTAGGAGAACTAGAACTGAGTAAAAAGCGAATAGAGTAAGACTCCTTCTAAACTGTCGAGTATTCATGCGAGCGAACAATTGATTCGCAGAAATTGCCACACTTACGCCCCCTAGACCATAGGTCTAACGGATTGACGACTGAGGCTGCCTTAATACGGTTGTGCGCAGGTGAATCTCTTTGACATCATCGCTTTAATACGATTTGAGGCCCAACTCTATCGATTTCTTCACTTGGAAGTAGCATCAAACCAGCTTCCGAAGGCCAGGGTAATTTGTCCGCATCAAGAGAAGGTTGCAACTCAATTACTAGAGTACCCACAGCCCCGCTGTGCAAGTCAACCATTAAGTCGGCTACAGTTCCAAGGATATCTCCTCGTGAATCAACAACAGCGAGGCCAATCAGTTCCTGCCCGAAGGTCGCAGTCATCATTTTGCCGTCGGTGGCCTTACACCTTGAATCCTCTCATCATGACTCGGCTTCCTAAACGGTTTGACGGTTCACGCCAGTAATTCCGTTGAGTCAGTTCGTAGTTCATCAAACGGATTCAATTCCGGAAAGTGTGTCTGCCCCTCTCTTTACACTCTCCATCCCACTCGTGAGACTGACTTCTAACTTAGCATAGTACTCAAGCATGTCAGGGGTCACTGTTGCTCTAACTCTGCCTACTGCAGAACTGAAGTGTTTCTTGGTAACGGTTTTCTTGCCCGCACGCATTGCGATGAGCGCTGCTTCTCGGCATACTGCCTCAATGTCTGCACCAGTATAACCACTCAATTTCTTTGCGAAATCAGTAGGGTCAAATTTCCCTAGTGGCATATTTGCTGTATGAATTTTGATAATTTCCTTACAACTCTTTTCATCTGGTGGTGGTATATGCAAGACCCTTTCAAATCGCCCTGATCTTAGAAGTGCTCGGTCAATCATTTCTGGGCGGTTGGTAGCCGCAACAATGACAACACCATCAAGTGCTTCTATTCCATCCATGCTGGTTAGGAGTTGGTCAACCATTCGATTTGAAACCTGTCCACCTGCATCATCGGAACTGGATGAGCGGTGACCTCCTATACTCTCAAATTCATCAAGGAAAATAATGCTTGGAGCCGCTTGAGAAGCTTTCTTGAATATTTCTCGAATGGCCTTTTCAGATTCTCCAACCCACTTTGAGAACAACTCAGGTCCTTTTACAGTGATGAAGTTGGCTTGGGCTTCTGAGGCAATTGCTCTAGCCAACAATGTCTTGCCAGTTCCTGGTGCCCCAAACAATAGCACTCCTCTGGGGGCTTCAATTCCGAAATGTTTGAACAGTTCAGGTTTGGTAAGAGGCCAGTCAATACTTTCTCTAAGCCGATCTTTCACTTCTTCTAGTCCTCCGACTTGATCCCAACTAACTTCGGGTAATTCGATGTAAATTTCTCTCAAGGCGCTTGGCTCAACCTCTTTAATGGCGAGTTTGAAATCGCTCATCGTCACTTCCATCTTTTCTAGAACCTCAGGAGGTACTTCTTCCTCATCAAGGTCAATTTCAGGTAAGTATCTGCGCAATGCCTTCATTGCTGCTTCCCGAGCAAGCGCTGAAATATCGGCCCCAACAAATCCGTGGGTGTTCATTAGCACCCACTCCATGTCAAAGTCATCAGCGATTGGCATACTTCTAACATGAATGTCAACGATTTCTTGGCGGCCGGTTTTGTCGGGTACACCAATTTCAATTTCTCTGTCAAATCTGCCTGGCCGCCTCAATGCTTGGTCAATCGCATCTTGTCTGTTTGTTGCACCAATTACAACAACATTGTCTCTACCTTGCATACCATCCATTAGAGTCAACAATTGAGCAACAACCCGACGCTCAACTTCGCCAGTTACATCTTCTCGCTTTGGTGCGATACTGTCTAATTCATCAATGAAGATAATTGCAGGCGCTTGTGAAGCAGCCTCTTCAAATAATTCTCGCAACTGCTTCTCAGATTCACCGTAATATTTGCTGATAATTTCAGGCCCATTAATTGAGGTGAAGTGAGCGTTGGTTTCGTTGGCAACCGCCTTAGCAATCATCGTCTTACCAGTTCCTGGTGGGCCATGTAACAGAACTCCCTTCGGTGGGTCTATGCCCAAGGTGCGGAACAATATCGGATGTTTGAGAGGTAACTCAATCATCTCTCTAACTTTTTGCAGTTGATCGCCAAGGCCACCAATATCTTCGTAGGTTACTGATGTACTACCTTGAGATATCTCTTCGTCAATGGCCTCATCCTTGATTACAATCTCAGTTTCAGGAAGAACTTGAACAATGCCTTTTGGTGTTGTCGTCATTATAGCAAATGGAAGAGCCTCAGCGAATAACGTCATACCAGGTATGAATATTCTATCACCAGCAACAACTGGCCTTTTATTGAGACCTCTTCTGGCGAAGCCTTCAATCCCTGGCCCGAATCTAACTTTCTGTTTTGATGCCATTACTGGTGAAAGGGTTAGTCTTGTGCATGGCTTTGCCTCAACCTTACGAATGGAAACATTAGAGCCGAGTTGTGAACCAGCATTCTTTCGAATTATACCATCAACCCGAATAACACCAAGATTAGCATCTTCAGGTCTGCATCGCCAAACTATTGCAGCGGTGGTATCGTCGCCTTTGATTTCAATGATATCACCAGGCTTTAGATTCAAATCATTATCAAATGGCACCCTTGCCCTGCCGTGACCAACATCGCTAGGAATTGCTTTCGCTACTTTCAAATTCAGGTTTTTTTTGTCGTCTCCTGCCACTGTCACCACTCCGACTACAGAACACCGGATTCGCGGACTCACTAAAAACCATGCACTTTCGTATCTACCACTTTTAGCGTAATCATCGGCTATCTATTGTAGCGCAGTGTATGATTCTACGGCTGAAAAAGCATTTTTTGCCTAATTCAAGGCTTCGATTGGAAAGAAGAGCGAATCCCGCGTAGTATTCATGAACGGGACCGCACCCGAACAGGCCATGACCCATGTGTTGGAGGTAGGTCTTGAGCACCTTGAGAGCGATAATCCGAATGGATTACCAAAAGTGAAAGGCTACAATATCATCAATGGACAATTGACAGAATCAAGTGATGGAGGCACATTTGAATCTACAAATCCCGCATGGCAAACCGATTGTCTTGGTGAGTTCCCCCTATCTACAAAATCCGATGTTCACGATGCACTAGCCGCTGCTAGTGCTGCTTTCCCTGGGTGGGCCGCCACGCCCGCTCCAACGCGCGGTCAGATTATAGGAAATATGGGCCGCCTATTGATGGAACACAAAGATGCAATCACTGCACTTGAAACTCGTGAAATAGGCAAAACTCTGAAAGAATCGGCCGGCTCAGTTCAAGAAGCAATTGACACTTGTCTTTTCTTTCAATCTGAAGGCCGCCGCCTTTATGGACAAACGGTAAATTCAGAATTACCCGATAAAGAATTGTTCACCTATCGCCGCCCACTTGGGGTGTGCGGCATCATCAACGCTTGTAACTTCCCAGCCGCAGTTCCATTTTGGAAGATGATTCCTGCAATCATGTGCGGGAACACTTGTGTTTGGAAATCACCACAAGATGCGCCTTTACTGTCATTCGCATTAGCTAGAATAATGCACGAGGCTGGGCTACCTGATGGCGTTATCAATCTCATACATGGCAAAGGAAGTGGTGCAGGTCAGGATTTGGTTGATGCAGTTGATGAAGGATTGGTCAATAAAATATCTTTCACCGGCAGTACTGCTGTAGGAAAAATGATTGGCGAAGTTTGTGGCAGAAACTTAGTTTCGGCAAGCCTCGAACTCGGTGGTAAAAACCCACTAGTTGTTATGCCTTCAGCAAATCTTGAAAATGCTGTTGAAGGTGCATACTGGTCAGCATTCGGAACAGCGGGTCAACGCTGTACAAGTCTCGGAAATCTGATCATTCACAAAGACATTTATGATGATTTCATGAAGATGTTCATGGCCAAAGTTGAATCTACTACAATTGGAGATTCTGCGCGAAACCCTGGTGTTTTGTATGGTCCTATGCTGTCCGAAAAATACGCTAAGGATTTTCTAAGGGATGTCGAGATGTGCGAAAATAGTGGGGCTACACGCGCATTCGGTGAAGGGCGTATCACTAACAAGAACAAACCAATTGGCTTCCAAGGAGATGCCTCAGAAGGTGTTTACATGTGGCCGTATGTTTTTGTTGATGTTACCGAAGATATGGAATGCTTCCACGAGGAGATTTTTGGACCTGCTGTTACCATAGTTAAGGCTGATGATTTTGAGCATGGTTTACACCTCGCTAATGCAAGTCCATACGGTCTTTCAAGTGCAATATATACTAATGACAGGCTAGAAGCATATCGGTACAAGACTGGCATAAAGGCCGGAATGACTGGAATCAATAATTCAACAACTGGGGCAGAAGCCCACCTACCATTTGGTGGCGTTAAAGGCTCAGGAAACGGAACCCGTGAATCAGGAATCTGGGTTATTGAAGCGTACTCATACTGGCACGCAGTTAACGATGAGTTGAGCGGAAAGTTGCAGTTGGCACAAATGGATGTTGAAGACATTGAGATTGAAGAAGCCGATGTTGATTACTCGGCCTTATCTTGAGTATCATTCTTTACTCTGAAAAACATACTTGTTCAAAGCATGACATCGCCGCACTCGGGGCATTTCATACCGGGAATAAAAGCGCCGGGCATGAATCCGCATTTGAGGCAAATGGTGAGTGGTTCGTAGTCCATTACGCCGTTGATGTAAGCGGTCACATTCAAGGCTGACGGCTGTAAGCACATACTAGATGGCGATTGGATATCACATTGAACGGGTAGGCGATTTGCCAGATGTTGACCCCCGCCTCTTACTTATTCAGAAGCCAAGTGATGGCTGGCCAATTCTAGAACAGGAAGAACTTGAATCCCGATTGGCTGTAATTCGTAATTCCTCTACTCTTGATGGACTACGAAATCAACCCGATATCGCCGCCTATCGTCAGTTCTATTGGCGACTTGGAATTGATCCTACAAAACGCCGCCCATCGGCAGAAGCATTGGTACGCCGCATAATTGCCGGTAAACCATTTCCCCGCATTAATCCAATAGTTGACCGTTACAATCTCATATCAGCTGAAAATCGCATCAGCATCGGTGCGCTCTCAATAGATTATCTTAGTGATAAAAAATTGACAATGCGCATGGCCCAACAAGGCGAGCCATTCCTTGGAATAGGATTTCCAGAACCAAAGCCATGCACAGGTCAAGAACTTGTATTGTCAATAGATGAACAAATAATTGCTCTATATCCTTATCGGGACAGCCATAACACACGTATCAGGGGCGATGATTCTGCAGTTTTGTTTACTCTATGTGAAGTCCCAGATATTGAAGAATCCTTAATTGAGAAGGCAGCACAGTCATTGAAATCAGAATTTTCCTAGTGGGTACTTACTCTAGTTTTAGTAGTGAAGTTGATAGAATATAGGCGCTCGCCTAGACCTGAATAGGGTTTGGAGTTGATGGGCGAGGCAGTCAAATTACCTATGCGCCGTGGATTCGGCGCAACCGACAGGATAGATGCTTGGTGGAAAGGTCCCACTGCAATGGCCCTCTACCTAGGTATAATGGTAGCATATTCTACATGGCGCGGATTCATGGAAGCGGATTTCTGGATATTTTCAGAATTTGGTCGCTCAGCAGGGGTTCAAACCATGGCAATAGAAAATCAAGGAAGTCACGTGTTGAGCCCACTGTTTAGTCCACTCATTCTCCCTGGTGGTGATGGGCTTGGTGGACCAATTCCTGAGTTTCTGTGGTGGATGTCTCCAGCAATGTTCATTCTAATTTTCCCAGCAGGATTTAGGGGGACTTGCTACTATTATCGTAAAGCATACTATCGTGCCTTTTTCCAACAACCAACTGCTTGTGCAGTTAGTAAGCCTTGGAATGCATACAAGGGTGAAACAAAACTTCTTGTCGTTCAAAACTTACATCGATACTTCATGTACGCGGCTCTTGTCTACCTACCTATTCTATCATACGATGTTTTGCTCTCAACTCACTTTGAAGGTGGCTCTTGGGGCTTTTCAGTTGGTACATTAGTTCTCGCTCTAAACGTGATACTTCTAACTGGTTACACTCTAGGATGTCATGCTTTTCGCCACCTAATTGGAGGTGGTACAAATGATTGGACATCCTCAGGTATTGCTCGTCTTAAGTATAAATTCTGGAGTCTCAGTACCTACCTAAATGTAAAACACAAAGATTGGGCTTTGTTTTCCTTATTTTGGGTGATGTTTGCTGACTTTTATGTCTACGCCTGCACAATGGGTTGGTGGACTGACATGGTATTGTGGGGTGGATTGTGATGACTGATGTTACAACCCACGAATATGATGTTGTCATTATTGGCGCCGGTGGTGCAGGACTTAGGGCTGCGATTGAAGCAACACGCAAAGGTGCAACTGTGGCAATCATTTGCAAGTCTATGCTTGGGAAAGCGCACACCGTGATGGCAGAGGGTGGCGCGGCAGCAGCATTAGGGAATGCTGACCCACGTGACAATTGGCAAACACATTTCCGTGACACGATGAAGGGAGGTAAATACCTAAATGATTGGCGAATGGCAGAGATTCATGCGAAAGAATCTCCTGACAGAATTAGGGAACTTGAGCAGTGGGGAGCAATTTTTGATCGTACACCAGCCGGTTTGACTAATCAAAGGAACTTCGGTGGACACACTTATCCTCGTCTTGCCCACATTGGGGATGCGACTGGTCTTGAGATGATTCGAACTCTGCAAGAGAGGGGGATTCATAGCGGGATGGAGGTATTCATGGAATACACCGTGCGTAAAATATTCACGAAAGATGGCAAGGCAACAGGCTGTTTTGCTTACAACCGCGCTAACGGTACTTTGCACGTTTTCAAATCTAAAACAATGGTTCTTGCTACCGGTGGGATTACCCGTTGCTGGGAAGTTTGCTCAGGCTCATGGGAGTACACGGGGGAGGGCCACGCACTGGCTTACTGGGCAGGCGCAGAAATGGGCGACATGGAATTTGTTCAATTCCACCCTACTGGGATGATTTGGCCACCATCTGTGAAAGGTATCTTGGTGACTGAAGGAGTTCGTGGTGAAGGTGGAATGTTGACTAACTCTGAAGGAAAGCGTTTCATGTTCAACTATGTCCCTGAAATGTACAAACCTGAATTTGCTGATACTGAATCAGAGGCTCTTGAATGGGTGCAAGAGGTGATTGATGGTAAGTTGGCCACAAAGCGAAGACCTCCGGAACTTCTTACAAGAGATGTTGTTGCTAAGGCTATTAATTCTGAGATAAAAGCAGGACGTGGTAGTGAACATGGGGGGGCTTATCTTGACATCTCTTGGCGAGATGAAGAAGAGGTTAGGAAAAAGTTGCCAGGCATGTACCATCAGTTCAAAGAACTAGCTGGAGTTGACATCACAATCGAACAAATGGAAGTAGGACCTACAGCACATTATGTGATGGGTGGAGTCAAAGTAGATCCAAAAACTCAGGAAACAACAGTACTATGTTTGTATGCTGCTGGAGAAGCAGCAACTGGATTGCATGGTGCCAACAGACTTGGGGGGAATTCACTTTCTGATTTAATCACCTTTGGCAAGCGAGCCGGAGAATACTCAACAAGGGCTGCAGCGGAGATGGATGGCTGGGAAGAAATCCCTCAGTCAGAAATAGACGATGTAGTTGCTGAAACTTTAGCACCCTTCAGTAGAGAAGGCGGAGAGAACCCTGCAAAGGTGGTTAATGAATTACGTAAAATGATGCAGGAAAAAGTCGGTATCATCCGCACTAAGGAATTACTCACTGAAGCATTAGATGACCTCAATGAATTTGCAGCACGCGGAAATACGACATCTCCAGGTGGTAGTAGAATCTACAACCCTGGCTGGCATCAAGCACTAGAAATCAATGCCATGGTTGACATCAGCCGGATGTGTGCCATGGCGGCATTGGCTAGGGAAGAGAGCAGAGGTGGACACACCCGCGAAGATTTCCCAACCCCTGACCACAGAAATTGGGGTAAAATAAACAGTGTAATCATGATGGGTAAGAAAGGTGAAATGGTTCTAGAACACAGAACTTATCCATCAATACGTGATGATTTGAAGGATTTACTTGATGCATCAGACTTACATGAGGAGGAAGAGTAAGATGGGCAAAGATGTCACCTTCAGAGTTTTCCGGGGCGAACCAGATGAGGATGGTGACCCTTGTGGTGAGATGGTTGATTATACCGTTGAGATGGATGAAGGCATGGTGGTACTGGACGTAATCCACCAGATTCAGGCAGAGCATGCACCAGACCTATCTTGTCGCTGGAATTGTAAGGCTGGCAAATGTGGTTCGTGTTCTGCTGAAGTAAATGGCAAGCCACGTTTGATGTGTATGACGAGAATGTCAGATATTGAGGAAGAGACACCCCCTGGTCAACCGGTATTGGTTAAACCGATGCAAGCATTTCCACTAACCAAAGATTTGGTTGTTGATGTTTCTTGGACTTATGAGTTGAATAAGAAAATCACTCCTATTGCGGGTCCAGCAGAGTTTGACTGGAAATTCCAGCAAAATGAAGCCGACCGAGTTCAAGAATTTAGGGCTTGCATCGAGTGTATGCTTTGCATTGACACCTGCCACGTTTTACGTGAGCACAAATTGTTTGACGAGTTTGCTGGGCCACGATTCTTCGTCCGATTAGCTAATTTGGAGATGCATCCGCTTGATACTGAGGATAGGTTAGCATCAATCAAAGATGAATATGGTATTGGATATTGTAACATCACCCGTTGTTGTACTGATGTATGCCCTGCTGGAATTAATATCACAGACAATGCGATTATCCCACTAAAGGAGAGAATTGTCACTGAATATTATGACCCAGTCGCTTGGGTTGCCAAGAAAATCGGACTAAGAAAGTGATTTTTAAAAAAAAAATGGCCCGCCTGAGGTGGGATTCACACCCCCCTCAAACGGGCTGTTCGCATTACTTGTGTAGTTCATCAAGTGATTTGACTTCAATCAGAGGTGGTCCACGCGTATCTTCTTGACATTGGCCTTCCAGACCTTGTCAGGTAGCCACGCTGGGCCGTTTGCAGGTTTGTCAACCTGCGCTCTCCATCCCTTGAATACGTGAACACGGCCTCCACCGCCACGCTCACGCAAGTGGATGTCTGTCTCTCCGCGACTAGCTGCTTTCAGGGCTGCGCCCCTAGGCTGCTTGCTCGCGAACACTTGGCTCGTATCATTTCCGCCGTCCATCAGGACGAAATATTTCTTACTCATTTCAGATTACCTCTGTGACGGTCACCCCTACTCGTTGATTATTTAAGCATTGCCCCATCTAAACGCAGTACTGCGCCACATTGAAGGTTCCGTACCCCATTGCGAATGGCAATACTTGCATAGGCTAGAGGTCCATCGTTTACGGATTTTTAATGGGTTAATAGAATCTGGGATTAAATAATAACATTGTAATGATTTCCGGGAAACAACTTTCTCAATTATCAAAAATCAGGAATTTAAACTATGAAACAACCTCTCTTCACTTTAAGAATTGAGGTTGGGAAATTGATCAAGATGCTGAATTGATTCGTCAAAGTTCGGCACCAGCAAGGGTCTTTGTGTCATTCACTCCAGAGATGGAACGGATGTTTTCAACCACCGCAGCAGCAATGCTACTCATGGAATCTGCAGTCATTTTGACCAAGAGGTCATAATCTCCGAACAATAAAGTTGCATCCTCAACCATATCTAATGATTTGATAGCATCATATACTTCTAATTCTGAGCCTGGTTTTACATTGATGAGTACGTATCCAACTGCCATGGAACCACCGAGAATGGCCGAGCATTCAATCCTTTGGCTCATCAGCGGTACTCAATAGTGGATTTTCATCAACCAAATCAAGTTCTGAATCATCTTCCTCTATCGTTTCAGAATGGAGAACTTCCTCAACTCCTGTTAATTCATTTTCTGATTCAGAGACATTACTTAGGGATTCCATAGCCATTTCAGCGATTGCGATATTTTGTTCGCCTTCGGCCCGGGAATCAGCAGGTGCAGCCCATCCAACATATTCTTCGTCACTTAACTCAGCTCCGTCAATTTCTTCTTCCGGAGAGCGCAACCACATTCCTAAGAGAGTAATACCAAGGATTGAAATTATTAGTAGAGCAAGTCCAACTCCCATAACTAATTTAATAATTGATTCTGGTGAATCAGAACTTTGATTCAATACATCCCCTTCACCTGTTTCGTTGTCTATTATCTGTACGGGAATGATACCATGTCTTGTATGAGCGACTTGATGCCCTTGGGCATCCGTACAGCCGATAGTTGATGCAAATGGTGCTCCGTCAGTAGGTGGCATCCAGCGAGCAGCGAATACACCAGTACTAGGTAGTGGGCCTTCAGACTCCATGACAGTCGTACCATTTTTGTCAATGATGATGAAAGTGCATCCAGTCCCAGCGTGTCCATCAGAATCGAGAACAAGAGCTTCAAGTTGTCCAAATACACCTTCGGTTACCTCTCCAGATTGGTTTACAATTTGAGGAAGCCCATACTCAATTTCAATTGTAAATTCACCAACCGCACTCAAGCCATCAATATCCCTTGCAATAATCTGTAGGGTTGCACCTCCGGCTGTAAAACTGTTATCTGCTAATATGATGAATCCCCAATGATAGTCTGCTGAATCTGGGAATTGGCAATCATCCCAGTCCCATTTACTTGATTGCATAGGTTTGATGTTTCCTGATTGAGCAAGATTAACTGATGCACCTTCAATGAGCCGGTTAGGATCTATCATTACCCAGCCACGAGCTTCTTCGCCCCGTGTCAGGGGTAATTCTTCGCCTTCACAGAAGCCAATGTCATAAACAAGAGGGGGTTGTAGATGCATTGTCCAATTCATTTCAACAACTTGCGTGTCGCCATTTAATGTAATATCGATAATTTCCAATGTGACAATTAATTCACCAAATACTAATCCTGCCTCTGGTGGAGGTAAAGTTACAGAGGTGTTTTGACGCATCATTTCTGCTGCATTAATTTCTCCAAGTTGGGTATATTTTGAATGGCCTGGCCATTCAACTGTTATATTGTAGGTATAGTCTGAGAGTAAGTCGTCAGAATCTGAAAGGGAGATTACTATTCTCTCACCTGTACCTCTAGCCAAAGTTAGGAAGCCACCTTCAAAATCAACGAGGGTTAAATTTGCAATGAATTGCTCGTCATGCACAGAAATCGACCGAGTTGTAAACAGATTACCTATGGAATCATAGAGGTATACAGTAACATCGCTAGTTTCACTACCCCAGTCTAAACGCCAAGTTGCTTGGTAGCAAAAGACATCAGAAAATTCGCTATCGGTTGGCTCAACACCACTTACATTACCGCTATCAGTGAGTATCATCGGTAACTCACTCAAAGGGTCATGGTCAGCATCAACAACACACGCTTTGAGTAGGATATCAGTGTCACGAACTACGGTTTTCGGAGCAGTGAATGGTGAGAGGGTTGTAACTCCGTTCCATTCATCAGCATCTACTCCTGCAATATGTACTCCGAACCAATTGTGTAAGGCATTGGTCACTACCATCGCGTTATCAAGTTGTAGAATAGTGTACTGAGATTGCTCATCTCTAACTTCAGCAATCAGGTCAAGAGTACCCAATTCAATATTTGTTGGAATTGTCAAACCACTATACCAAGCAATGTAATCAATACTAGTTGAATTGATGAAAGTCCAGTTGTCGCCACTACCGTTAAGTCGCCATCCAAGCCGACTTTGAAACACTCCAAAGTCATCACTGACTGTAGTTGTACAACCGACAGTATCCCCTCTGCTTACAGTCCACGATGAGCATACCAAATTATTGATGGTAGGGGGTCCGTTAACTTCAGTATTGACTATTGCAAGGTTGTTATCTACAACTCTTTCAGGATTTTTCCAGTCGCTAGCAATGTAGCGGATGACATACTCATTGAAGCCAACTCGAGTTGGAGTAAGATTTAATGAAATGATTCGACGAGAACCGATATCATTGCCACCAGGCATCTGTATAGTCACATTTGCAAGGATTGCATTACCATTTCTCTCTCGCACCTCAAGGGTACCATTTACAGTACCTGGTGCGAGGTTTTGCACTAACACATCAATACTCCCGTTAACACCAACGGTCAATCGACCATCAACCCTAACCGCCTCTACATCTATATCATGAAGAATGTCTGAATAAGGTGCCATCTTAGGGTCACCAACCACAGTACCCATCCATGAGATTAAGGGGTTAGCAGCATAATTAACTTCAGCAAAATTGTAACCATAAGCATAGTAGGGGAGAAGTAAATTTGGATAACCAATTGCTGAAATATAGGGCTCGTAGACGTACCCCTTCACACCAGACACGCCGTCCTCTAAGAGGTCGACCACCAAACTCTGCCCGTACGTCGCTTCCCATGCAAACGTTCTGCCACCGGTACTCACAGCGGTCTCAGCAATACTGCCATCAACCCACTCAAAGTGTGGTCTTATAGCACGCAAATTCATGGTGTCGAAATAGACCGAACCGTTGGTGGTTACATTCTCAAGTGAGGCAATCATCTTGACTTTGAATGAGGATGCATTTGCTGGAGGCCTGAAGCGCATGGTGCGCGAATTCCATGCGCTATCGAGGGTTTGAGTTGTACTTGTGTTGGTGACCAAGAAAGTCCCGTTTGCGTCGAACGAATCCACTTCTAGTCGATAGTCTCCTTCAATCCATCCTGCTTTCATTCCATAGCCGTAGACTATCCATGCATGTCCTTCCAACTCGTCACCAAAGTCGTAGTCTTGGTGGACTGAAGTCTCGGCACTACCTGCGCCGCTGTATGATGGACAAATTATTGCTGCCATTTGAAAAATGGCTTTAACTTCCGAATCGGTTAGCGTTCGGTTCCAGACCTTTAGTTCGTCAACTAAACCCTCAAAGTAGGTGCTTCCAGCTCGATTTACTCCAACTTTGTACAACTCAATACTGTCTATTGTGCCATTTGGAACTTGAGTTGTTTGAACTAACTCCCCATCAAGATATTGATTGAGTGCTGCATTCTGGTAAGTTACAACTAGATGGGTCCATTCGTCTGCTCTAACCTCTCCAAATGGGTATGAAATATTGTGGTAAACCTGCCAGTCACCAGGGCTTGCGCCGCTTGTCATGATTTGGAATGAGGCTGAATCACCGGCGATGTCATTTACTGCAAAGGCTGATGAAAACTGATCTTGGCTATCGTTAGCGGTATTCACCCAGAGTGAAATTGAGAAGTTTCCACCCCAATCGCTGACATCAACTTTTGCGTAATCATTTGTGCCATCAAAGTTGTAGCAGTTCCCAAATAGGCACTGCTGCCAACCACTGCCGTTGTTACTATTGAACAGGCTCATATTGGCACTGCCGGCAGAATCAGCAACCACAGTGCCATTGCCATCATCAAATGACCAGTGATGAATCAACTCGTTCTGGGCCGGTTCAATCCCATCCCCACGCGTGAATGCACTTGCTGGTACTACTTGCTTAGTCTGATTCACACCTTGCCACGAGAAGATTAGGCCTGCCCATCCCCCATGCTCAAAGAACTCGGTTCTGAGTGAGTGTGCGCCGGCGCTAAGATATACCGTTCCTGACCTCTCTTGCATCCCGTGTATCCCCTCATTGTTGACAACTTCGGCTCCATCAATCCACAGTTTTGAGCCATCATCACTGTTGAGAAAGAAAGTCCAGTTTCCGGTCTCTGGGATTGTGATGGCTCCGGTATGCCTAGCTGACCAGTAGTCATCAAATCGGCTATCAAGTCCGCTCCAATATCCAGAGGTTCCGGCGTAGTTGATGTCTGTGTCAATGCGCCAATAATCAGCAGTTCGGCCAGATAAATCCGGCATCAAACTAGTATTGAATGTGATTCCTACATTATCAAAATATTCGGCCCTTAATCCAGGAGCCACAGATGCTTCCACCATGGAACAAGCCGCGGAAGTCAATTCACCTTCTAAGGCGGCATTTCCATTACGTTTGACTGCTGTCTGTCGAGCCCAAGTAAATCCTTCATCAGCAGACAAGGGTGGATTAGTTGAATCCCAATATTTGGCACCAGTTCCCCATCCCCCATCGGCCGAATCAAAGCCGGCATTTGGTAGCCAGTTTGAATTCCACGAGCCATCATTAGAACCCCACGAAGCGTACAACATTACATTTGATTCATTTGTTACAAAAGTAGAATTTTGATTAAAGTGGACTGGGATCTCCATGCTGCCATTTAATGTGGTATTTGCCGCATAGAGCAAATCGTTCCACCATTTGTATCCCGATCCATTTCGGTTTGTAGCGAGGTCCAGCACACCCTGTCCTCTCTGACCAAACGAATTGTTCGCTTTGTCAATTAGGCCCAGTGCCGTGTCAACTGTGTAACCCGTTAATCTAGTGACTAAATAGAAACCCTCCTCTTGGCGCGAAAACTGTTTCATTTCCTCGCCAGCCCCGGGCCCATAGGTATGCGATGCCCACCAGTTTTGGTGTATTGTTGAGTTGAATGCACCGTTGACTAAACCAATTTCAGAATCAAAGGCGGCTTTCCCATTTCCTGGCCCATTGATTCTCAGGGGTATTCCTTTTGTGGTGACTAAATAATTGAGTTCTGTAGTCAGATTCCGGTCACTAATCATTTGTCGTAACGGTTCTGCGAAATAAGTGTCAAATTGAGTTGGGTTGATGGTTTCAGCAGTAGGTGTACTGTCGTTATCGAATAAGAAAACACGGTTAGTACTAATATTACGAGCGGCAACAAAAGCATAACCAATGGTTTTGCTTGCCTCACTTTTGTTGTTAATGAGAACACCAACATCCGAATAATCAATGTAATTTAGAAAAGTGAATGTTTCTGGGATTGCAACATCTCTGAAAGGAGTCTCATTCCAAATATCGTTACTGAAGGAACTTGATTCCTCAGTCTCTAACCCATCGGGTTGACCGGTAAAGTTAGCCCATGGGAGGGTCACTATCAGTAAGACCAAAGCGAGGCTAAAGCGTACGCTGGACACAACTGTTGTTAATTTCTTCTTGCTCAATACATTATCGCATTCGTGTCAGTATTATATTTAGAAAAATGTGTTAATTTAAGCCTATTCAGCGTGGGGTATATTGCCAACGGCCTCACCTGCTCTAAACATGGTAGATGTTTTCATGGCGCGGCAGTGCAAGAATGGCTTGGTAAAAGTCATTATTGGCGACATTTCCAAGATTGAAGCAGATGTAATGATTACTACTGCAAACAACCGTCTCGCAGGAAGGGAAGGGGTTGATGGCGCAATTCACAAACAGGCAGGTCCTGGATTACGGGCAGAGTGTGATGCTATTGCTGTTGAGCGCAGGAAAGATAACATGCAACCTTGCCCAGTTGGGACATCAGTTATCACTGAAGCATATGATTTAGCAACTAAGAAATTAATTCATGTTGTTGGTCCAGATTGTCGCAGACCAACCCAAGATGATTCAAGGCGGAACCTCATCAAAAAGGCCTATGAAACATTATTTGAACAACTTTCAAACGTCAAAGATAGAGCAATTGTAGCTACACCCCCACTCAGTATGGATGTGTTTGCCTATCCACATCGTGAAGGAGCGAGAATGACAATGGAGATTGTGATGGGTTGGATGGACACCGCTGAGGATATTGGAGTAAAGGAGTTCTGGATAGTAACCCAGCAAATGAATTGGGTGAACAATCTAAGAACAGTCTATCGAGAGTCGGAGGACCAATTCCCTGGCAAAGACATCACCCGTGAATACCGATCATCTAGTGTGTCGTTATGAGTCATTCCTCTTCTGAGAATGATTCTCTACCACCGACCTTTCGAGAAAGTTTCCATTCATTCTCAACGGCTCGGGCTTCATCACTCGGATCCCAAAAATCACGTTTCAGAGCCTTCCGATAGGGCAGCCGATGAATTACTCGCCCATCTGCAACATCTACTTTCTTCAGCATCCACTTCGCAGCGAGGTGATAGACTAGCCCTCGGAACAGGTCGGGTCGAAAGAGCCGTCCGATGAAGGGAAGCCCATCCTGTCTCTTCTTCTGGTCCTTCATCCAAGAGACAGAGATTCGCTTGAAGGCGCGATTCCCAACTCGATTCATTAGCCAACGATTGGACACCGATGTCTTGACTGTTGGCAGTAATCTGGTGCGAACCTCATTTTCATAATTGCATTCACCAAGTATATCCTTGGCGGCAAATACGCCGCTTGTAATCGCACATCGCATACCAAAACCCCACATGAAGTCCTGAAGACCGCCGGCTTCGCCAACATAGTGGCGGCCATCGACTGTGTAATTACGATTAATTGTGAAGTCACCTTTTCCTCCAACCCGTTTAATCGGCTTTCTGTCTAGTTCAGGATAATGCTTGTCGTACCAGGCTATGGTTTCGTTGAGGTAGCGTCCACTCTTCTGTTGTTTACGCCAAAGACAGGTGCAAATCAATCCGATTCCGTCGATGACAATCAGGTAGGCGTAGGCCCCGGGTGCTAATTTGTCATTGAAGTGGAAAGCCACATGGTCTGGATGTGATGTCTCAAATATCTCGCCATAAGCGAGGGCCGAGGTATCCTTCGGACCTGCAGCGATGATATGGCAGTCTTCTGGTTTTACCCTTGACTTGTAGTGAAGATTTGCTCCTGCTGCGACTGCTTGACGCTTCAGCCCTTGGTCAATGGTATGATTTGCAGTTCCTCTTTCAATGACTCGGAATGCAACCGTTGGGCTCCATGCCTGAGTGATGACATCGTCTGGATGAATGACGTCAACTTGGTGGAATGAAGTAGTCTTAAATTCGTCAGGGTCAATTCCCCATTCCCTCATCTCATCCAAGAAATCTTCATCGCTAGTCCAATTTTCAATCCCTTGAAAATCACCGTCAAATCTTGCCCCTGAATCGTTACGAATATCGTGGACATGCACCTCACGTCCGGCTTTGGCTAAAATGATAGCAGCGGCTAATCCCGAGAGCCCAGCACCCATGATTTGAATGGGCCCATCAGTATCAGACACCGTCACCATCAATTTCTTCGGGAGGCGCTTCAATCATGAAGCATTCGCCATCGGCGGTTTAATGCGGGGGTGCTTTTCCAGTAAAATCAAATGACTGTAGATGAGAGAGTTATCGTAGTTGCTGCGGCAGAATCTCTTGATTCAACTGCAGTCAGAGAAAAACTTCATCTGGATGGTTGTGGAAGCATCGTATCCTTTCTCGGTATTACTAGAGGGGAAGATGATGGGGTGGAAATAAAAAGGTTAGAATTTGACGCATGGGAAGAAAAATTACCCCAAGTACTCTCAAGCCTCGGACATCAAGCCCTGTCTAAGTTTGGTGTTTCTTCAGTTTCAATGGCACACCGGACTGGAAGTGTGGGGCCAAGTGAGCCAATTGTTGCGATTCATGTTGCAAGCCCGCATAGGGCGGAGGGATTTGAGGCGTGTAGTTGGTTGATAGATGAACTGAAGTCCCAAGCCCCCCTGTGGAAAAAAGAAGTTAGGGCTGATGGCACAATCTGGAAAGGTGGTTTGGGATGAGCAACGGCATTGATGGAATAGTCCCTATTGGGCATAAACCAATAGTTGAGAGAAGCGCGGTTGCTACAGGATTACTGCGTTTATCCTCCGATTCAGCAGATGCAATTAGGAACGGATTAATCGCCAAGGGTGATGTGCTGGAAGCATCTACTGTTGCAGCAATACAAGCGGTAAAAGACACGCCAAGAATCATTCCTCATTGTCATGTTATTCCGATTGAAGGTTGTAATGTGTCTTGGGATTGGGAAGAAGATTCCCTTCGTTGCACATTATCTGTTTCAGCCCATTGGAAAACTGGTGTTGAGATGGAAGCAATTGTTGGTGTTTCAGCAGGACTTCTATGCGCGTGGGATATGGTGAAGTCATTAGAAAAGGATGACCAAGGACAATATCCCGAAACTCAAATTGAGTCTATTCAAGTTCTTGAAAAGAAGAAGGGTTCGTGACCGCCACATTGAGAACAGATGGGTCCTCGGCCAACCATGGCGAAGACTAGTGATTTGACATCTTACTTCGTGAAAGCAACTGAGGCTGCGGCAATAGCAGCAGCAAAATGGCGCGGTCACGGTGATGGCAAATTGGCTGATGGGGCTGCTGTGGAAGCGATGCGTAGTGTCTTTGACTCGGTACCATTTGATGGCCGAGTGGCTATTGGTGAGGGCGAGAGAGATGACGCACCAATGTTGTGGATTGGTGAACCACTTGGTTCAATGCAGGGTGAGGAAGGAGCCTTACAGGTTGACATCGCAGTAGACCCTCTTGAGTGTACTAATCATGTTGCCAAGGATCTACCTAATGCAATCGCAGTGCTTGCCGCCGCTCCGCGTGGTTCCCTTTTACATGCGCCTGATTGTTATATGGACAAACTAGCAGGTCCTGCAGAAGTTGTTGGTGAAATTTCACTTGAAGCGGATGTTGCATACAATGTAGAAGCCGCCGCATCCGCGTTGGACAAAGAAATAACAGACCTAAAAATCGTTGTAATGGACCGAGACCGTCACATTGACTTGATTAAAGAATTGAGAGATTTCGGTGTCTCAGTCCCTCTCATTGGTGATGGGGACGTTGCCGCAGCTCTTGATGCCGCAAACCCAGAAAGTGATATTGATCTTCTGATGGGGATAGGCGCGGCTCCTGAAGGCGTGATAACAGCAACAGCATTGAGGGGTTTAGGTGGTCATTTTGAAGGGCGTCTCGTAACTACAAATGAAGACCACGAGCGTCGAGCAAAGGAGATGCTTGGGGATGACGTTTATCGGCTGTGGGGTAGGGATGATTTGTGCTCGAGTTCAGACGCTTTATTCGTTGCCAGTGGCGTTTGCTCAGGGTATCTTCCAGGAGTAGAAGACCTTGGTGGTCGGGTAGCTGTACACTCAGAAGTAATTGATGTGGCAAGTGGAGTAAGACGCTACATCAGTACAGAGTATCCTCAATGAGTTACTAGCAACCACCTTTTGGTGGACATAACTTATCCCCATAACTGCAAAACACACAGCAGTCACCTTTTTTGGGTTTCAAAGTAATTTTACAATTATTACACTGATGAAAGAATAAGCAGTAATCAGTAGGCATTTCAATTGATTGAATATGGCTACATTCGGGGCATGTCAAGTTACTTTTAACCATCGTATGCCCCCTATTTACAAGTTCAATTATTTTACTCGTCTTCAGCACATTAACTACGTATTACAGCCATGACTTGTTTTTTTTGAGTACCATTACGTAGTTAAATAAATTGGTTAATAATTATTGTATGATTGTGCAATTATTTTACCTGATGATGAGACTAATATTGCCTATTAACTTCCTGCGATGACTTGAAAATACCAAGCCGACTCGTACCCCATAAGTGGTACGCATGGACATTACGATGCTTGAAGCAAATGCAAATAAATTGGTCACTCCGGGGCGAGGGATACTAGCTGCAGATGAAAGTACGGGGACAATGAGTAGCCGACTTCAAGGAGTTGGGGTTGAGCCAACTGAAGAGGCACGTCGGTCTTACCGAGCAAACTTGTTCGCGGCACCAGGTTGCGAATCAGCAGTAAGTGGTGTAATCCTCTATGATGAGACCATCAGACAGATGATGGATGATGGGATATCAATACCTGATTATTTGTTAGCGAAAGACATTCTTCCCGGAATCAAAGTAGACACAGGCGCTTATCTTTTGGCAAATCACAGTGGTGAAAAAATCACAGAAGGCTTAGATGGATTACGATCTCGATGTATGGAATATTTCAACATGGGTGCACGATTTGCAAAATGGCGTGCCGTCATCACGATTGGCGATGGAATCCCTTCCCAAGCTTGCATCAGCGCAAATGCACATGCATTAGCCCGTTATTCAGCAATATGTCAAGAGCAAGGATTAGTGCCAATTATTGAGCCAGAAGTTTTGATGGAAGGGGGTCATGATGCCGCTCGTTGTTATTCTGTTACTGCAGAAATACTCGCTGCAACCTTTGCGGCTTGTAAAGATCAGGGGGTACACATTCCTGGGGCCCTTTTGAAACCAAACATGATAATCGCTGGAAATGATTGTTCTGAGCAAATCTCTAGAGAAGAAGTAGCTCAGTTAACTCTCAAGTGCCTAAGGGAGAATGTTCCTCAAAACCTACCCGGCATAGTGTTCTTGTCAGGTGGACAATCTGATGAAGACGCAACCGCTCATCTCAATTTGATGAATTCAATGGAAGAAAACCCACCGTGGCAACTTTCGTACTCGTATGGTAGGGCTCTACAAGCAGCAGCACTACAATCTTGGGCTACTGGGACTCCACAAGATAGCCAAAATGCATTTTCACACCGTGCCAAGATGAATAGCCTTGCACGTTCAGGTGATTGGGACATTACACTTGAAAATTGAGAACCAAAAAGTACCTACAAAGTACTTCTCGGCAACTAGTACACGATGGAAGGTGAACCATTCGCGATTGAAGAACTTGATTTGCAATCAGTTACTTCAGAACCCAGGCCCGTCACGGTCAAGAAGAAATGGCTGACCTGGTCTCCATTCTGGATGCTTGTCTTTTACCCAGTCGACAATTGCCCACTCACAGATATCATACCCTCCGGAGAGAATCCCACTTCTCTTGATGTATCCGACCTTCACTATGTCTTTATCCTTAGAGAGAACATTGCCAAGTTGTTGGCTTGTTGTCCCGTGTCTCATTGTGGTGTTGATGTGCTCAAGAATTTCCGCGGTATTACGTGGTCTCTCAGCAAGGAATGCCTTGATCTTCTGTCTGATTCTAACTGTTTTCATTTTTCTTCACCTTTTCCTCCAAGTCATCTAACGGTTACCCACGGGGGCTCTTTACACCGTCTGACCTGAGGGAGTGCTGTCGCTGATATAACCATTCCCACAGATGACGCATTGTTGTTACAGATAGTGACGTATTTATTGCATGGTTGGATAATAAAATAATCGGTGAGTTAGTAAAACCGTACTTTCTCCAGTGGAAATATGTAACAAACGGTAAGTAATGAAATAATTGAAGTACTATCAACAACTCCCTAATACCAAGCGCCCTGTTGAGGTGTCGGAGAGGTAGGCATGGTCAAGAGTGGAAATCCTGTGACTTTTTCACGAATCCGAGGTAGTTACAGACGGAGGTTATTGGACCATCTTTCTGATGGCCCCTCAACTGTCACCGGTTCAAGTAAAGCAGTCGCGTTACGATTACCCCATGCTTCTGCAGAATTGAAGAGAATGAGGGCAGAGGGCCTTATTCAGTCAGATTCTGGGCCAGGACAAAGAGGTGCGAAACAGCATCTCACTGCGGCTGGCTGGCAGGTTTTTCTTGGTGATGAATTGGCTAGATTGGCTGAAAGCAGTATTGATTCAATTCCCGAACATGCGATTGGAAAATTACTTGCCAAAGATGGCCCTCAACTTCTACTTGCTTACACAAAACCTCTCACTAGCCCCCTCATTCCATTACCGTGGAGTGGAGATTTCAGTCATTCAGAACAAACTGTAATCTCTAGTGGAATTAAGGGGGTGAAGGCAGAATATGTTTGGGCAGTTGCGCGCGAGGCAGAAGTAAGATGGTACGACTTAGAATCTCTTGAGCAGGTTCCTGCACCTTCTGATGACCAATCAACAACATCATTGTCTGATTGGGTAGAACCTGCACCTGTAATAGGATTAGTACGTGCTAGATTACTAGACCCACGCCAATCGCTGAAGTTAGCAATTGGAAGTTGGTTTGGTGAACCAGGGATAGAGGGCTGGCCAGACCTCCCAATGCCGATGGGTGAATCAGAATCTTGGACCCTTGGAACAGCCCATGAATCAATTTCCCCACTTCAGTCCCAATGTCCCATTTGTGCGATATTACCTGATAGGCTTTCAACAACGACTCTCCTTTCAGCTGCCTCAAATGGTGCCCTTGTAATTGCAGAAGCATCACTTTTAGGACGTCAAGGGGATGCCGTACCACTTTCAATTCTTGATTCATGGATTAATCGCGCCCACCCACGCCTTACAGAAACAGAACGCCGACACCGATTACAAGGATTGATTCAAGCAATTCGCAAAGGTCGCCGCAAACGAAGTGGTAACATTCGAGTTGAAGAATCAACTTGGAGACGTTTTCAATCAGATTGGTCGAAACATCAATGGAGTGAAAAAAGTGAGGTAGAGAATATTATCATTGATGTTCAAGGGCTATCATCAACGGCTTGGCTTTCTCTGATAGATTGGTCTTTAGCACGCCAAGAAACAACTCCTGTAGTTTTACAATACCCTCCTGGCCACCATGATCCAGGGCAACTACATTCAGTTTTCCAAGACTCGAGAACTAGACTCGCAATTCTCTCTCAAGAACCTGAAGAGCCACTCGCCTACCCCACCCTTAGGCCAGATCCAATTCGCCCACTATCTTGGTACCTCTTGAAATTGGCTGGAGATGTTGAGTTACCGTGCAAGGTAACCCATCGCCCACCACCTAGTTTCACATCTCCGCCACCACTTTGGGTGCCACCAAATTCTGCTTCAACTCTAGAGGAGGTCGTTGCTGCGGCGCGACTCGCAGCAGGTGATTCGGCACCTCCTGATGCATCTGAAGATTCATCCGAAGAGATGAGATTGTTTGCCGCATCACTTCGATATCCAGAAGGCGATGCTGATTGGGCTGATAGAATTGAATCAGTTGACCCATTAGCGGCATGGATAGCTTGTCCAGATGATAATCGCTGGCCGCTGTGGCGTCGTCAAGGTAATCGGTTGGGCGCTGATTGGATTTCGCTTCTACCTGTAGAACAAGTGCCGATAGAATTTCTAGCGGAAGTTGCAGGAACTGCCCCGAATGATTGGCAGGAATTAGCTCACAATCATCTTGTACAACGAATCCGAGATGAGGATGACTTAGCGTTGAGATTGAGAACTCTAATTGATTCACATCATTTCAATGATGTTGCATCGTCATGGCTAACCTCCACGCTACTTTCTCAGGTTGCATGGCTACCACCTGAACTTGCTTCTGATTTGGCTCGTTGGGCTCCAAATAGTATTTCTAAATCATTACCATCAAATATAATTCCAGCTTTAACCGGATTGACTTGGCTATCTTCTCAAGGAGAATTAGATGATAACTGGGTAAGGGACATTGAGGCGTCTCAAAGGTCATCACCCATAATTAATGGCTGGATATCACTGCTCTCAACAGTGAGAGATGATAGAACCCCATCGGTTGAAGAAATTAGAGAAATCACATCTCTACCCATTGAATGGTGGGCCCCTTTTTCACCACTATTGTTCAATACCATTACTGAAGGAGTAGACGGGCGAGAGATGCTTTTGGGAGAGAGTATTCCATGGGCGTCGGCCCTATTTCGTCAGATTGGTGAGATACATACAATCCCAGGGATAGGGGAGAGAGAACACCCCGGTTGTCCTACTGACCTTGTCTCTCGTTTGGAGAGGATTCTGCAGGGTGTTGAAATTGATGTGGAGTTGCAAGGCTTTGCTGAGTTGACAGATGTACTGAATACGTTGAAGTCAATTCTTGTCGGCACTAAACCAGTTGTAGGACAAATCCATCCGATGATTGGATGGTTGTTGCAACCTCGTGAGAGATGGCCAGCCTTCAGTGCAACTGAAATTGTCAACGGTGACCCCGAAGTGGCAGCTCGATTAGCCGCTGGTATAAGTGGATACCATGATGGCCTTAGAGAGTCTACTCAGCGGCGATTATGAACCATATTCACCTATAAGAGGATTCAAAAGGGGTGGTTTTACCCAAAAGTTTGCCCCGGCTGCAACACCACACGGACCTTGGCCTTCGCCGGCGAGGGATGAACTGTGGTACCAAGTGCGGGGTATCGCCGCCTTCGAAGGCCGTGGTGACCCTTCGGGGAATGAACCTCGGTGCAAAATGGCGGCAGGGCGAGAAGGTCTCCATACGACTGCTGTGCGCGGAATGACTATCGGAACCACCCACTCGTCCGACAGACGCCCCGGGGTGGGTCAGAACCTCCGAGCCAAAAGCGATGAGGCGGTTCGTTACTCCTCGGGGCACACTTTTGTTTTTCCATCCATCCGTAGGATTGATTGAGGTTCAACCTCTCAGATGTTTTAATGGGCCGGCACTCACTGTGTTTACTAGGTGGTACATTTGACCGCCTTCATGCTGGGCATCATCATCTGATTTCTACTTGTTTGGAGCAATCTGATGAGGTTCAGATATGGTTGACAAGCGATACTATGGCTCAATCAAAAACTCCCATCGTTTTGGATTGGGAAACCCGAAAACAAGAAATTTTGGTTTGGGCTGATTCTGAAGATGCTTGTGACCGGTTATCTATTCATCTTTTAGAGAACGAAGTTGGGCCTGCCCCAACTAGTTTAGAGGCAGATTCGATTGGATGCACCCCTGAAACTAGGTCTGCATGTGAAGATATCAATAGTTCAAGAAAAATAGAAGCCTTGCCTCCATTGAGTATTATTATGGCAGAACATGTTCTAGGGACTGCTGGTGAAATCATTTCTTCAAGTAGAATAAGAGATGGTGAAATTGACCGTCAAGGTCAGCCTTGGCTAGGAGAGGCTGAAATGTATCTTGATCAGCGAATGCCAGAAATTCTAGATGACGAACTAAAGCAACCTTTTGGAACCCTTCATGAAGGACCCGAGTCAAGGCCAGAAATAGCGATGGGTAGAGCCCTAGCCTCGATTTCAGAGTCATCACCAAAACTGATTGCAGTCGGAGATGTTACAGTCCAAACATTAGTTGACATGGGTGAAATTCCCGACATTTCTTTTATCGACGGAATGACGAAGCGTGAGGTTTGGGCTGAAGCGGAAAACCTTGATAGAGAATTATTTCCCCATCTATCAACCTGCACTAATCCCCCGGGACTTATCACTGCGGACTTGAAACTAGCTACAAAGGTAGCACTCTTGAATAGCCGGCCTACTCTTATTGTGGTTAAAGGAGAAGAGGATTTAGCACCCATCATTATCCACTTACTCGCACCAATAGGTTGTGCTGTACTTTATGGTCAACCAGGGAAGGGGGTTGTTGTTAGGATTACCAGCCAAGAAACAAAAGAAAATTGCCGTAGACTTCTTGATGTATTCACTAAGGAGCTGTGAGGGTGGCATCTCCGCTAATTAGCATCACGGTTTGCGTCCGCAACGGGGCCCATTGGATTGATGATTGCATGACTGCATTGTGTGCTCAAACATATCGGCCGTTGGAAATTATCGCTGTTGATGACGGTTCAAGAGATGGAAGCAGTGAGTTGCTTCAACAATGGGAAACCTCGGAAGGTGACTCTTCTGCAGAGATTCCTATTCAAATTCTTTCACAAGAACCATTGGGTCTGTCGGCAGGTAGGAACAAAGCACTCAATATTTCAAAGGGGGAATGGGTAGCGATAACTGACATTGATTGCCGTCCAAGGCCAGATTGGATTGAGAGGATGTTTGCGTCGAGTGAAGGAAAAGATGCTGTCACGGGTAAAGTTATCTTTGACGAAGGCCGAACTTCAGTAAGCAGATTGCGTTCTCGTACTATTGCTTGGAAATACTCGGCACGTTCTTCTGACGTTACATTGGCCAATGGACCATGTTCAATGTTCAAGAGAGTGAATCTCATTTCACGAGGCGGTTTTGACCCATCTTGGTATCATGCAGAGGATATGGAGGTCTCTATGAAATTAATCCAAGCCGGTGGGCACATTCGCTATGAGCCTGAAGCTGTGGTGGACCATGTAGCAGAGAATTCACTCAAGATATTTCTTCAAAAGCGTCGTAGAGATGCAAGAGCACACACCCGAATAATGAGAAAATACCGTGGGGTAAAACTTGATTTCTCTAAAGATGGAATGCTTATTGCATTCCTTTTAATTCCATATATCGCATTATCAGCCGTGATGGTAAATTTTCTTGACCCGGTTATCACGGGTGCAGTAATCGTAGTATCAACTATTATTATCCGAAACTATCTGTTATGGAGTGCTGCTCTTTGGCTGGGAACATTTGAAGGATGCATAGACGCATTACTAGGAAGGAACGGTCATTAACTGCGGTTAGCAGAATAAGGTGTTAACCGTTCAGAGTTCTGATAGTGAACTATCACTATCATCAACTAATGCCAAGAAGCGCAAACCAAAGCCAAATGCAATCAGGGGTGCAGTCACTGCGTAAACTCCGATGTCAGTCCACGCCCAGTGGACGATTGACCAATAGGTGTAGAATCCGATACCAAGTAGTAGGCACCAAGCAGCTGCAGTCATCGTCATACCACCCTCTTCTCGTCCAGAAACTAGGCTTGTCCAAATTGGGTGGAAGAAAATTCCTTTTATCCAATCTTGAAAACCCCCCTCAACTTTTTGGTGAATTCCCCAAGCGCCCCAAGCTATCCCGGTAACAGCCATAGCCAAGAATACGGTGTCAGACCAAGGCCGATAGACCATCTCTGAGTAAGGCTCATCCCAAAGGTAACCCATTGTGAGGTAGCCGGCCCATACAACTTTTCGCTCACCAGCAACAACCGCGCCAAACACCACGTTGACGATTCCAAGCACTAGGCCCCATACTCCAAGTCCAAACACTAGAGATGAAAAGGCCTTCCCAGGTGACTTAATCCAATCTACAATCATGCTGACAGACTCGTTTCCGCTGTCTCCACTTTCGTCGCTCATCAAGGCGCCCGACCGGCGACCCTCTCTTAACAATTCTTAGCGTAGAATATGTGAACTATTGTTGCTCAAAGCCTTGCTTGGAGGCGGTATGTGCTGTTTACCACTGGTTTCATCGCATCATCAGCCTCAACCATGATGGTTACAGCGTTGATGTTTTGAGGTATGCAAGAATTGATGCGATTGCTCCTGCCATAACGTCCTAGGCTAGTTGTTTTGGCAGTAATTAATCCAAGGCTGTCAAGATTCTTGATTACATTTCCAATAGAGCGTGAAACTAACGGTGTGACCGAAGCGTTGTTACAAGTCATTTGGTAAACGGAGAATACTTCTCCAGTAGAGACATTCGTTAAACCATTACTCTCGTTGAGTAAGATACTGTAAAGCACCAGTTTTTGGTGGAATGGTAGACTAGAAATTACTGGTGTCATTTGGTCAAATTGTAATTGATTCTGGGCTAAACGAACGTGTTCAGTCGAAACATGGTCATCTTCCATGACATCTGCTTTGTGAATAGAAACTCGCAGTAAATCCAAAGCGCGCCTCGCGTCTCCATGTTCTTGAGCGGCTAAGGCGGAGCAGAGTTTGATGACTCCATTCTCAAGAACTCCTTCGCGGACGCCCGCGAGCGCGCGTTGGGACAGGATGTCTGCAATTTGGCTAGCATCATACGGCGGGAATGCCAAGTCTTCAGAGCCAAGTCGTGAGGCAATTCTCGCGTCTAGCATCTCTGTGAATTGCAGGTCGTTTGTAATTCCAATTACACAACACTTAGAATTTCTCAATTCATAATTGAGGCTGGTAAGTGGGTAAAGAATGTCGTCACCATGCCGTTTTACTAAGTGGTCGATTTCGTCTAATACGAAGATATGAACTCCGCCTTTCGATTCCATATTTTGACGAAGCTGTTCAAGGACCTTGTCGGTTGGCCACCCAGTGAAAGGTACAAGATCTTCATTGTCAGTTGCTAAATCATTTGCCAACTTAGCTAGTACACGATACTTGGTATCAATTGTGCAACAGTTGACCTCAACTGCGTGAATTGTGCGCCCTATTGCTTTTCCACGATCCAACAATTGTTTACAGACATAACGAGTTACAGCAGTTTTTCCTAATCCTGGTTGTCCATACAATATCATATTGGATGGTATCTGTCCATGTAATGCCTCAACTAAATTATGAACTAAAGATTTGACCTCATTTTCCCTGTGTGGTAGGTTATCAGGTGTGAATCCGTGATGAAGCACGTCGCGGTTTTTAAATAGGCTATCATTACTTAGCAAGTGGTTGAAAATATTTTCGCCCATTTTATAACACCAACGCCATTTCGCTTCATTCCCTCCGTGTTTGTCTTGTGAGCGGTGGTCCCAACTGTTACGGAGATTCATGAGGAGGTGTGTCGGTCTAATAAGGCTAATTGCTGAATCACAATCTTAGACCTATTTTTTCGCGCAAGTCAAATAGAATTATAGTATATTAACTCCCAATTGGAATGAGCGGAAAAATAACTATTTCAAAGCCTCCGTATTGTGTTTTTGATATTTTGGCGCCAGCAATGGCGGTCAAGCCCTTCTCAGAATAGGCAAAGAGAATGTCTCAGAATAAGGAATCAAAAGAAGTGAATTTTTCAAGCGATTTTTTGTAACATTTTTTAGCCGAGGAAGTGTGTTTATCAAAATCCACATTCAGATAATTATTACAATCAATCTAAATCGCCTTCCAGCAATTATTATACTCACATCCTGATATTAAAATTATTAATATCTTATCATCTTGAAAAAAACCTTCAATTGGATTTTGTAATAATCCCACCAGTTTCACAATTGAAAATGTCCCCATCTTGCACTTGAATAACATTGTCTGGTAAATCAGATATTGACTCATCTTTTGTCGTGTAAAGATGAGTCGCGAGGAATATTGTTGAAGGATTATTATTTGCAAGTTCAGTTAAGCTCGATGGTTTGAAATGAAAATCTGTTGGGACTCCATCTGGAACCCCGACTTCAATTATTACAATTTCAGCATCTCCCACTCTTTGTTCAATTTCTTCACAAGGTCCTGAATCTCCACAATGGATTATTGTTAATCCGGAAGTGTGGTGTAATTGGTAACCGTGTGGGTCTGTGGCTGGTTCGTGGTTGACCTTGAACCTTTCAAACACCCAATCTGATGCTCCTGTAACTTGTCCATTTTTGGAGTGGTGGAACCTCACACGATTTTCGAGTACATCAGTCAAGGAACCAGGGAATGCAATTTCAGAGAGTTCCATCAACTTCTTGTCCCCACCTTCATGCAGGTGAACTTCTAGGGTATTGTGCCCTTCTCGGTCTGATATGTATTTGCGCTCAAGTATGAAGAATGGAAAACCGAAAATGTGGTCGCCATGCCAATGGGTGAATAGAATTGTGTTGATATCAGCCGGGCTTAGTCCCGCTTGCCCTAATTGGAGTAGGATAGTTGGTGGTGTGTCAATGAGAATTTTCCCATCAAGTAAGACTAGTGAATGCATCCGCCCATCTGGACAAAAGGCATTACCACTACCTAGAAATCTAACTTCAACCATGCTACGCCCAAACAGTCGGAGAGTGCAAGAGTGCTTTAGTTACGCGTCGTATTTCATTTGATAAAAACAACACACGCTTTTCCATTCTCTTGATAAACAGCAGACTTGACGGATAGTCATCCCGCCGTAGGCGGAGTGACATCAGGAGATGGTGCGATGAGCGAATACAGCAGCAAAAGTCCCTATCTTGGGGAAATGGTTGAGAAGAGAGTAATTACTCATCCTGACTCAACAAAAGAAACTCGTCATATCGTTTTTGACCTCGGTGATTCCGGTCTGGAATACAAAGTCGGCGATGCACTTGGAATCATTCCAGAAAACCCCGAAGAACTAGTTTCAGATTTACTTGGGCTGCTAAGTTTCACTGGTGAGGAAATGGTAGAGACGCACCTTGGTGAGACAAATATTGGAGATGCATTAGCAAATCACTACGAGATTCACCGCTTATGCAAGAAGTTCATTCAAGGTCTTGAAATGAAGTTTTCATCAACAAGTCCCAAAATATCTGTTAGGTTAGTTGGTAGGAGTAGAGTATCAACAAATGGTGATTCTAACAGTGTTGAGTGGGGTTGGTCAGGCGAAGAAGAAGATTTCCCGGAAGGATTCGCACCTGTTGGTGCACTGAGTGACCCTGCCCTCATGTTATGGGAATCACTAGTAAATGACCCTGATGCAATGGAGGATTATCTATGGAGTCGTGACTACATTGATTTGTTATCAGATATGCCAAATCTATCCTTTACCCCACAAGAGTTTGTTTCAAATTTGGACCGGTTAAAACCACGTCTGTACTCAATCGCTTCATCTCTTGACGCACATCCAGGTCAAGTTGAATTGACAGTTGCAATCGTCAGGTACAATCACCATGGTAGGGACCGTGGTGGATTGTGTACGGTTTACATGGCAGACTCAGCACCTCTCAATAAGGAAACAATTCCAATGTTTATGTCACCAACCCGTAGTTTCGTGTTACCCCCAAACGGTGACACTGACATCATCATGGTTGGGCCTGGTACAGGTATTGCTCCATTCAGAGCCTTCCTTGAACAGAGAAAGTTTGACAAAGCTAAGGGTCGGAATTGGCTATTCTTTGGTGACCGAACCTTTACTCATGAATATCTGTATGGCGATGAATTGGATGATTGGTTAGCCAGCGGACACTTGACCCGCCTAGACCTTGCTTGGTCACGCATGGCAGAAATTCCCAAAACCTATGTACAGAATTTAATGGCAGAAAATGGCGAAGAGATTTGGTCATGGATTGACGATGGCGCATACTTCTATGTTTGTGGCGATAAAAACCGTATGGCAAAGGACGTTCACAAAACTCTCATCAATATTTGCGAGGAGCATGGTGGAATGAGTGCTGAGGATGCTAAGGAATTTGTTGAACAGCGTATGATGAAGCAAGAGAAACGATACCTCCGTGATGTCTACTAATTAGATATCTAGGGATAGTCATTCTATTGAACCGGGTCCTCTCGTGGCAATTCATGTTTGAGAGGGTGCTCATTGCCAATCGCGGTGAAATCGCTCTCCGAATTTCTAGGGCACTCCGAACTTTGGGTTGCGAGGTTGCAATCATTCATGGTAGGGAAGATCGCCTTTCTTTGCCAGTACGATTCTCTGATATTGCAATTCCAAATTATTCTGCTAACCCATTAGAAGCCTATCTTGATTATGAAAAAGTGATTGAAGTAGCGAAGGAGATTGGAGCACAAGCAATACATCCTGGGTATGGGTTCTTGGCTGAGAATGCTGCATTTGTTCGACGTTGTGAAGAAGAAGGTATTGTATTCATCGGCCCATCATCAGAAGTAATTTCATTGCTTGGTGACAAGATAGAGGCTAGGAAGGCTATGGAGGCAGCTGGTCTGCCAGTTGCTAAGGGTAGTAGTGAGCCAATAGAAACCACCTCAGAAGCCGCAACAATTGCTAACGAAATCGGTTATCCAGTTATCATCAAGGCTGCTGCTGGAGGTGGGGGGATTGGCATGCAAATAGTTCATCAAGAAAGCGAGTTTGATTCTGCGCTCAACCTCTGTCAATCACGAGCACGTTCGGCTTTTGGGGACGAGCGTGTATTTGTTGAGAAATTCATTGAGGGGGCACAGCACATTGAATTCCAGGTGCTTGCTGATGGAAAAAACGCAATTCATTTCGGAGAGCGTTTTTGCTCGATACAACGCCGTCACCAGAAACTACTGGAAGAAGGCCCATGGCTTTCTAGTGAAGAGCGAGAGGAAATAGGGGCGAGAGTTTGTGCTGGTGCAGAAGCAGTTGGTTACAAGGGACTGGCAACCTTTGAGTTCTTGCGCGATTCAAGCGGCGAATTCTATTTCTTGGAAGTGAATCCTAGGGTTCAAGTTGAACACACAGTAACGGAGATGATTACTGGCCATGACTTAGTGAGTCTTGGTATCCGTATTGCCGCAGGCGAATCTTTACCCTTTTCACAAGATGAAATTGAGATTTCAGGTCACGCTATCCAATGTCGGATTAACGCAGAAGACCCAGTAAACTTCGTTCCTTCTCCCGGGCGTCTTTGGGATTGCCACTTTCCTTCCGGTTTCGGGGTGAGGGTGGATACTCATGCTCATATTGGTTACGAAATGCCTGGGTGTTTTGACTCCTTACTAGCCAAGATGGTTGTCTGGGCTGCGAATAGAGATGATGCGATTGCTGGGATGAAAACAGCTCTAGATGAGACCGTGTTGGTAGGGGTTGAGACAGTGATTCCTCTGCATAAGGCCATTTTGAATGAGCCTGATTTTTTAGCCCGGGATATTACTATTCAGTATATTGAAGAGCATCCAAACTTACTGTGAATTTACAGTGCAGTTCTAATCATCCAAGTCGTTGCATACCAGCAAATCTTGGTGCTGGCTCGTTGCTAGCAACCATGCCATTGAAATTTTCAGGAGCATTTAATTTCTTAGATTCCATTCCTGAGAGAGTGAACCCTTCACTTCTGCTACTGCTTGAGATTCCGCGTAGTGTGCGGTTTGCTAGATCATCAGCTATTGCACCGCCTCCGTTGGTAGTTAACAATCGCAAACGCGCTTGAACATCAGACTGTGAGTCTTGATCAGCACGTAAACGGAGGATTTGGGTTGAATTTAATTGAGTTTCTTCAAAGTCATCATTTTGATTTCCATCTACGTCGCCGTAAACATCTCTGTATCCGTCACCGGCACCAATTAATTTCCGGGTTATGCCCTTTCCACTGCTTTCAATTCTCTTCAGTCCGGGTTTGACCCATTCTCCAATTGCTTTCAACGCACCACGACTACGACTGTATGAACGATTCACCCTTATTCGAGAATCACGTGCGTATTGTTTCTGCATCCGATTTAGAGCAGGGTATGATTCTAATGGGTGGGGTTTGTTAAATTGATTGAATGATCTTTGGAGTTGTTCAGGCAATGGTGGTTGTTCTTCTATGGTTTTGGCCGCTGCAGATGCGACTAGACCTGGACTTGTTGGCAGGTCAGAACGTAATGCAACTCTGGTTGGCTCTGGCAAATTCGGACCAGCAGCTTCACTCAACATTGTGTAAGATGAAACACTTGAGTCAGTAGGTCTTTTCCAACTAGGTTGGGTGACTGCAGGTAAATTGGTGGATGGTGATGATATCCCATTAGGAGGATGAGTGACTGCTGAGGCTTCACTAGCACTATCTAAATCGTCAAACATGTCGAATAGTCCACCGGAATCAAAGTTAGCCTCACTTGCCTCTAGAGCCGCTGCATGTGCTCGATTCAATGGCGGGCTTGCAGGGCTGTCATCAACTGGCAAAGTGGTCACACTTGATGAACTTGGTTGGTTTGAATAGTCAGGTAATTGGAATGGGGTATCATAACTTGAGGGAGCGGTGTTTCTTTGTTCCCTCTGCTCTGCCAATGCCTTTGTGGAACGTCCCATCATACTGGTTTGACTCGGTTTATTTTCTTTTTCTGAGTACCAATCAGGTTCCCCCCTTCCCCAAACTTTCTCATATGCAGAACTATCAGTTGGCTGAGGGGAGTTGGAGGATCTACTCACAAACTCAGAGGGAATGGTGTTTGGACTTTTATTCCTGTGTAATTTTGCAAGGGCTTGTTCCAGAGACTCATCAACACCAACTAACTGTAATTCAGCCTCGGCAACAGCGACTGAACCCGCTTCATGACGAATATCCTCAATATCACCGATTAGAGCCAACTCTGGTTGTCGTAATTCTTCCAACCCTATTACCGCATCTTCCAAAGTGTAACCATCTGACATGCGGTCAAGAATAGTGTATAGGCGATGCAATAAATGGTCGCGCCCGTGTAATAGGTGACGGTCACCTTGTTTTGTATCAATACAAAGAGCGGGTCTTCTTCCTAATAACCAAGCGAGTAGTGCGCTGACACCTAGAATAAATGCGTAATATTGGATTACCCCAGTAAAAACTCTGAAGCTAGAGAGGATGGCTAGTACACCAAACAATGTAACTAGTGGTGGCGTGAAGGCAACGTTGTGGTGGCGAATACGAGTTATCGTATCCAAATCAATTCTCATACCTTTACGGTCATTGCGCTCCAATAGAAGATTCTCATTGGTCAAAATGGCAGTGATTTGGCCCTCAACACCAGCCATCTTCAACGGCGCGAATTTTTCGTTCTCCAATCACCTGCCCCCTTCTACTCTATTCATCGTTTAGGGCCTAACCCTAGTGCGCATCCCGGAACTAGCAGGATAGCGGTCTGCTTATACATATTACCCAAGAGAAGAGGGTGTTCAGGCCGGTCTAGTGAGTGGTTCTTTGAGAGCGGTAAAAATTACCCCTTCTAGCGATGTATATCTAATGCTTATTCTAAGAGGGTTAGATTAGTGCTGAAACCAAGGAGTCTCATTTTTGCATCCAGTTGATTAATCAGAACTCTGGGTTGTGACACTAGTCGTAAGAATAATGGTTGGTCCCAAGTAACATCTAACTCATCTCCTTCAATTGATTCAACTCGGCCAACAACGAATTGCAAATCAACTGCTGCATGAATTACATCTCCGACAGCAATTTCTTTCTGTTGGAAGGGTGCTTTGACTAATTCTATGCGGCTTTTTAGATGTTTAATGATAGACTCATTGTAATTACCATCGTCATCAGGTTGAACAAGGATACTTCCTCTCTCAAGCGCTTCTTCGCGTAAATCTCGCATAGCGACACCAACTCGGTCTCCAGCAATTGCAGTATCAACATCATCATCCATAACTTGTAGTGAGCGTGTCACCCCTGATTCAGCGGTAGGTAAGGCTAACAATCGGTCGTGTTTGTTCACAGTTCCAGATTGTACATAACCAATTGCGACTAATCCAACTCCTTTTACATTGAAATATTGATCAACAGGAATCACTAGAGGTTGTGCGGAATGGTCTGCTAACCTATCAAGTTCGGCAAAGAGCAGTGTTCTAATTTGGTGCTCGTCAAGTGGATTTTCGTGTAATGTCCAAGAAGATAATCCAGCTTGTTGTTGAATCATCTTGACTTGCTCTGGGTCAACCCATTCACCGTCAGCAGGACGAATAATGATATGGCCATTCTCTATTCCTGAACATCCAAAAGCCACAAGGATTTCTCCAAGCGAGGCATCAACTTTTGATATTTCAACAACCCCAGTTCTAGCAACGTTTAGGATACTGAGTAATGGCCTGAGTTTTTCTGGGTGGCGTAGTGGTCGAAGAAGTGAAAGAATCTTCACTTCATCATCTTGTACCATCTTGAATACGTAACTCTCAATGTCTCTTGTGTCATTGAGTTTAGCAATGCTCTTGGCGAATTCCTGAGAGCCGACGAAAGCCACATTCAACACCGTCATGGTGAGGGCGGACAACCCATTAGAATTGAACCCGTCGCTTAGTCAGATGCCTTCATTGCATCACGGGCTGCCTCTGCTGAATTCCACAGTTTCTTTTCTTCGTCACTTTTTGGGACAAACTGTGGGATTGGTATCGGCCTCATTTGGTTATCAATTGCAACCATGAAAAAAAAGCCAGTACAGATTTCTTCAGATTCCCAAACACTCCGGTCTAGTCGTCTAGCAATAACGTGGCAGCCTGCAGTGTGGGTTGAGGTGAAAACCACTTGTGCAGTAACTTCAATCAAATCCCCTTGGAATGCCGGCCGTTTGAATTTCAGGGAATCAATGCTGACTGTAACGAACTCACGGTGGGCGAATTTACTAGAGACAATCCCAGCAGCGGTATCCATTATTGAGAGCAAACGCCCACCAAAAAGGGTGTTGTAGGCATTGGTATCACCAGGGAAAACTTCCTGAAGTAGTACAACTGGCTCAGTCGTGAAGGGCTTATTCGGCATCGTAATCGTAACCTTGGCCGATGCTCATCCCTCATCAATCCTTGTTCATCCTACACTCAAAGAACGGAGGTTGTAGGAGAAGTGCTCATGCGTAAGAGTGTTCTCGGACCCCTATGGAAGGCGGGGGAGACAAGGTGGCAGTCGCCTTGGTATCTGGTGGAATTGATTCACCAGTAGCAGTAGCGCGTATGGTCCAGTCGGGGTGGACAATTCATCCAATGCATTGTTCCCAGGAGCCAATTACCGGTCGAGAAGCGGAAGAGAAAACACTGGGCACACTTGCATTACTCGCTAACCCCGATGGCCCATTAGCAGAGAATGGAGGAAAAATTTCTGATAAACTGACGGTCATTCCAGTAGGTGAAACACTAGCGTTGTTCACTGCTTCAGAATCTCATCGGGATTATTTCGTTCACATGAAGAGATTGTTCAATATACTTGGTTGCATGGTTGCTGATGAAGTTGGTGCAACTCACCTCATCACTGGTGAAAATCTTGGACAGGTATCAAGTCAAACCTTGGGGAACCTCGGTGCGGTCGAAAAATCTTCAAACAGGCCAATTCTCAGACCTCTTCTAGGACTGGATAAACAAGAGATAATTGATGAAGCGAGAGCACTCGGAACATTTGATGTAAGTAAAGGACCAGAATTATGTGATGCATTGGGGCCAAAACACCCGACTACAGTGGCAAATATTACTAGACTGGAAGCGAATGAAGGAAATCTTGGCGGGTTGGCAAATTTGGCCGAAAAATGCTATTCAAAACGCCGAGATGAACCACTTTTGCAGTAAGTTTGCCATAGTCATTGGCCCATTGAGATTAAATGTGACTCGGGTCTCGGTTTCATGAACCGCATAGCGGTTCCGGAGAGATAGACATGAATGGCAAGAATAAGAAGGCAACCAGTTACCTCATCCTTGGGTTGATGATTCTCTCAACCACAGCAGGCGCAGCATCGGTTACAACATTTTCAGATGGGACAGCTAGTGTTGAGGTTGAATTGAGAGAACCGGGCAATTTTATGGATAGTATGACGGGAGCGATTTCACTCCCAGAAGGAGAAACGATTACTTCCGCAAGCGTTAATGTTTCAACTGGTTTTGCCATGCATAACGATTTCACAACATACGACCAATCTCTCATGCCACCGGGGGGTGGAGGGATCTGGGATGCTCGCTACAACAGCGGATTAACCACATACAACGATGCTAATTGTCACTCAGCAAATCCTATGGATTGTTCTTTCTCGTCCACATCACCTACATTGTCTCTAACCAGCAAGGGATTCAATGCCGACTTTGAAACGGGGAGTCAAGGAATGAGTCCTCAAGCGCCAGTGGACATATTCAATTGGGAAAGGAAGACTCAAGGAATGATGCATATTCCAGCATCCGGTTGTCCAACCGGAGACTTTTGTTGGGGTACTAATTTTGATGACCCCGATTATACTGATGATGCACCGGCTGCAAGTTACGAATATACAATGGATAGTCCAGCTATTTGGGTCTATCCAACTAAAGGAGCAGCGACTTTCAATTCCTATCACAGTCTCTACAATCGTGTAGCAAGTGGGAGCAACAAGTTTTACGAGGATTGTGCATATGTTGCTGTTCAAAATTCATCTGATGGTGGCTTGGGTTGGACCCCTTGGGAATTTATTGACATCGACATTGGGGCAACATCTGGGTTACAACAGGGAACTCAAGGATTATTTCAGAAAGGAACTGGGGTCAACAAAGTCCAGTCAGCTTGTAATGGGAAGGGTTCACTTACAGTTCCGGCTGACGCTTGGGTTTTGGCTGGAATGAGTACTTGGGCAAACAACCAAAATGGGTGGGCAAACATTGCCCTTGACCTTTCGCGACATGAAGGTAAACATATCAAGTTGAAGTTCGTAATGGAGAAAAACCCAATCCTAGGTACTCCAGTAAATAGCTCAATGCCAGGGTGGTATATTGATTCGCTGAGAATAGGTGATGCATTACCTCAATCAGGAAACGTAGTGATGAAATCATTTGCTCCGCGTTCTCACCCTAATCCCGGATTCCCGAATGGTTATGGAATCCTTGATGTTGAAGTTGCTAGTGCTGGACCAGGTTCTTTTACAGTTGATGTTCTAGATTCTTCAAATGGTCAAACAGTTGTTGATAAATACGGTAAATCAATGATTGGCTTAGATGGTGAATTGATTGAGCTTTGGGATATTGATAGCGATCAATATGGATTAATTGACCTTCGTTTCAATTATAATTCTGGTGCAAATCGAATGAATACTCCGATAATGCATAGTTTTACCCTTGGAACAAAAATTGGCTCAGGACTCAACTCTACTGAGGGGATTTTCTATGATATGGGATACTTGAATGATGGTGAATGGACCGTCGAAGCACCTGGTGGCATGATTGTATATATGCCGAGAATGAACGATACCAGTTGGTCACCTATGTTGGAGAAAAACCGTTTCAATGCTCCGATAATGGCTGTGAAACCAATGATTGAGGATTCTTGTGGATCTGCGAACCGTAATCTAATATTGATGACTAATAGTAATCAGTCAGGACAGTTCACCCCTGCAAATAATCAATGGGTGACATTTGCTTCACCGTCAACAACAGTAGCCTTCGGTGCACAATACTCTGACCAATGTACAGTTTACTCAATTTGGTTGGAACTTAGGTTTGCGCACACAATGTCAAATGTCAAGCTTGATGTTGCGGGAGATGGCGATATTGAATGGGGAATGGTTGAGAGTGCATTCGGTTCATTAGGGCGTCAGCAAATGTTTAGGACACAGATGGTAAATGGTATCAATTATGGTTCAGACAACACCACTTTAGCGATGAATATCAATGGTGTTGCAGAAGGAGCAGTCTTCTTCTTGCCAAAGGGAGCAGTCGTCAATCACGCTGAATTATCGTGGGATAATTCCGCTATTGGAAATGCTTCAATTGAGCTATTGGCTGGGCCTTCATCACAGAACCTTGGATATACTCAAGACCAAGAGAGGAGAACCCCTGATGCTTATGCAGAATTTTCAGAATTTTTCAATCAAGTACAGGCTTTGTTAGACGACCCTAATGTGCCAGTGGGCCACATTGATGCATATGGTAATGAATGGATTCAGTTCCGTTTTAAGTTCTCAAATCCAACTGCTCAGGCTGCTACAAGTATCAATCTGAAAGACCTTGATATCTTTTACACATGGAGTAGGGCACTCTCTGATGAGAATGGAATTGCTCGTGAATTGAATCAAGGGGTGGCTCTTGGCCAGCCAATGGGTGGTCAAGTTGTAGTTCCTATGAAGTTCATTTCTGACGATGGTGGTGGCATAGTCTTAGATAATCTTCTAATTAACACTGAGAATGGATATGATTCTACCATAAATATGAGCGATGATATCACTGGATTCTATGCTTCTGGTGAGGTTTATGAAGTAATTTCAACCCATTCTGTTGCTGTTGGAACAGGGGCATCAATCGCTGGCGCTAGCCTACAATTTGAATCAGAAAGTGGTTGGGCAGAACTTCGTTGGGCTGCAAGTAATGGTTCATTTTGGTCAGAAAGTGGTTCTGAATATGTTTCTATAATGGTCGCTCTGTCAAGTTCGACTGATACCGCAGATGGTAAACAGATAACCTGGCGATTTAGAATAAATCCAACATGGGATGATTCTGATTCTGCAAGATTGTTTGCCACACTAATTACAGATACAGGCTCTGAAGGGGTCCCAGCGGCAATAATGTTTGACTTATTGGTTGGCAATGCGGTTGAGAATGATGCATCTATTACTACCTTGACAGTTTACAACCAAGCAGATGCAGTTCAGACTGACCTAGAGAATGTTCACAGCGATAATGAGTTGACTTTGGAAGGGACTGTGCGTTTTGAGGACATAGGAGTTGCTCCTGATCCCGCATCTTACACACTCGTCTTTGAATTGCAGAATGACTCAAATATTAGCCAATGGAACGAAATTGACCGACTCCCAGGTGTTCTCGGGGGTAACTTCTCGTGGCAACCTGCAATACCAGAACTTTCAGCAGGAAACGACACCTATCGGCTGCGCATGGACGGTTATACTGGTGGGGATACCATATGCCCACCTGTTTCCCTTTCACCTGATGCAGAATGTGGGATACGAATGACAGTTTACATTGACCAGTATTCTCCTTATCTCATCAACATCAGCGTGATGGGATTACAGAACTGGAGAGATCTCGCGGACGATACTTGGATACCACCTCAGGCTAACCAAAAGTTCCGAGTCATGGTTAGGGATATTCCTGAGACTCCACCTTCATTCGTTTTGAATTACTGGGTTGAAGCACAACACGATACTAATGGAAATCGAATTCCAGAATTGAGTGAGTATCAGTCGGTACCTCTTGATGAGGATTCAACTGATGTAAATGGAAATACAACTTACTTCATCTCAAACTTGGCTTGCCCACCAACAAATGATTGCATTGACGATCGTCAAACCGGTTTGATAGTCCCCAACGGCGAACCTGCTCCTCGCACTAGTTTGTTTGTTTCTGGTACTGATATTTCGGGCAATTCAATTGATGGCGGAGATGGAGGTTTCATATCAGATTTGATTACCTACATCGGTAAGCAATCTCGCCCCCCCGGAATTTACTCATTCCATGTGAGCGATGCTGGTGGAAACCCATTGACAGAGTTCAACAAATCAGTGTATGCTGGAAATGTGTACCATTTGATGATTGAGGGTACTGACGATAATGGTTGGAGAGATGTAGATTATGTCAAAGTGGATCTTAACCCTGCAATCAGTAATGACCTCGTGGTTTACTTTTCACCTCGCAACGGAACGTCTTGGAGTGAAAGTACTTCAGCAGATATGTTGAACGCTGAGGAGGATGGAATCGGACCACGCATAACACGCTTGGATGGCACCGCACTAATTGACCCGTTTGAGACAGAATTCCTAGTTGACATACCGATACGAATGCGTTGGGGCGTGGTTAATCTTCAGGGAGTGATAACTCCTGAAATATTCATGAAGGATTTGGACCCAGAGAATGGTGAGAGTAAACTCTCAAGCAGTCGCTACATCCAACTATTGGCATATTCTTCTGGTTTGAAGTTTGACAGTGAATCTCTAACTGTTGATGACACTTCAGGTTTCATCACAAACACCGTTGGTTCTCAAGATGGTGGCTTTGTTCGCCCAGGTGATTTATTACAATTCCATGGGGAATACTTCTTCAAGGCAGCATTGGAGTCCGGAATTGACGTTCAACCTGAAATTCCAATGACAATGGAATTGACCCGCTCTCCAATTTATCCCGGAGGTGAATCCGATAATCCTGGAAGCGGATATGTGGCTGCAGCTACAGAAGTCTTCTACTATAATTTCGAAAATGGGACATTTGACTTAGTTATTCCAGCGGCATTATCAACCAACGAATATCGATATGTCTTCAGAGTATGCGATTCAACGGATGTAAACAATCCAGATTGTGAGAACAACTTACCAGCAGGTGCAAACGATTTCTCAATGACGGGTGACAAAACCTTCTATGTGAAGGTCGACAATGAGGCACCTACTGTAGTCTGGAATTCATGGCAATTAGCTGCTGGCTCTGATGCTGAACAGTATGATGATATTCTACCATCTTCAACAATTCATTGCGTCAATATTAATTTTGCAATAGAGGAGCGACAGAAGCTAGTAGCAGGTTCAATGAAAATCAACTGGATGTACTACGAGCACGATTTGAATTGGAGTCAATATCGCTCAACCTTCCCGGATGCTTGGCAAACTGCCAACCTTCAACTTGATTTGTCAGCATCACCTAATCGTGCAATTGGTAACTGTGTTGATTTGTGGCCTGGCCATGAATTGCCATCAGACCTTGATGGTGTTGATTTGAGGTTCTGGGTTACAGGCACCGATTCAGCAGGAAACGGTATTGCTCTTGGTGGTCAGTTTGGTGCTGCAGTCGAGGGTGGTGATTACTCATTGACCTACAAGGAAGCTGAATTCGTCATCAACAAAATTATCGTTTCACCTGGTCAACCAGAGGCGGGACAACCATTCGAACTACTCGTTGATGTAACCAATGTTGGTACTGACTCCGGCGAATTAGAATTACAAATCTTCACGGTAATTGAAGGCCGCCAATTAAGCAACTTCAACTACTCATGCGGTACTACTTTTACTCCTGCAATGAATAATATTTGTAGAGTACAAGTTGAAGCATTCCCGCAGCCGGTTTCATCTGTTATGTTCAAAATACACGATTCATCTGGTAATGAATTAGGTGAATCACCTTCATTCCATATTCGTGAAGCAGGTAGTTCTGGAGGTACTGATACCAACTGGGCACTTTATGGTGGCATTGCTGCTGTAATTGTAGTCCTTATCGCATTAGTAATTGGTATCATGATGTACATCGGAAGAGAAAATGAAGAAGAGGGTGATTTCTTCGTTGAGGATGAAGATTACTTGCCTCCTGGAGAGGCTGTAACCCCGATGTCAAGAGGCCCTGCTCGTGCTGAAACTGGCGGCGGTAGTGTTGATTATGCCACTCAGAGTAGTGGTCCACCTGGGTATGGTGACGGACCTGCCGCTGGAGGCGATTCAAAAATGGATCGAGCAAAGCGTCTATTCCCATTCTGGGATGATGCAACGATTCAAGGTTACTTTGACCAAGGATGGTCACTGCAACAACTTCAGGATTGGGTGCGAGAGAACAAGTGAGCTCGCATCAATTAGGTGGGGAGGTGATAGCGTGGATTACAAGACGCTTGACATCACCAACCCGACTGAAGAACATGCAATGCTAAGAGAAATGGTCCGTGACTGGGTCCGTTCAGAAGTTGAGCCACAAGCACTTGAGTTTGATCGAGATGAGAAGTTCAATCATCAATTATTACGTGATATGGGTGAACTAGGACTTCTTGGGATTACTGCTCCAGAGGAGTATGGTGGGGCTGGAATGGACGCATTAGCCGCGACAATTGTTCACGAGGAATTATCCTATAGTGACCCAGGGTTTGCATTAGCTTATCTTGCCCATAGTATGTTATTTGTCAACAACCTTTCACGTAATGGAAATTCAACTCAGAAACAAGAGATACTTCCCAAAGTTTGTAGTGGCGAGTGGATAGGAGCAATGGCAATGTCTGAACCAGATGTTGGTACAGATGTGATGTCAATGAGCACTACTGCTGAGCAAAGAGATGACGGGAATTGGGTCATCAACGGCCGTAAAATGTGGATTACTAATGGCTGCATCGATGAAGAAGGTACGCCATGTGATGTTGTTTGGACTTATGCTAAAACAGGCGTGAATGAAAACGGTAGGGCTGAGATTTCAACCTTCCTTGTGTTCGCAGATTCCCCTGGTTTTTCAGTTGGGCAAAAGATTGTTGACAAAACTGGAATGCGAGGCTCCAATACTGCAGAGTTAGTCTATGATGACTGTGTAGTTGGTCCTGATAGTCTCGTTGGCGCATGCGGTGAATCAATGATTCATATGATGCGGAATCTGGAATTAGAACGGCTTACTTTAGCGGCTATGAGTCTAGGAATTGCTCGCCGCTCTGTCAAAGAAATGAATCGCTATGCTTCTGAGAGAGAAGCATTTGGAAGACCAATCAGAGATTTCGGTCAGATACAGCGCTACATCGGCCAATCATTCGCTGAATGGCGTGGGATGGAGGCATATCTCTACAATGTGGCTAGACAAATGGATGTAGAGAAGAGCGGCAATCGGTTGGATTCCGATGGAATAAAGTTGGTATCAACAACACTAGCGAAAGATATTGCTGACCGAGCAATGCAAGTAATGGGTGGCTACGGTTATGTTGGCGAATATGTGGTTGAGAGATTGTGGCGCGACGCAAAACTCCTCGAAATTGGTGGTGGGACTTTAGAGAGTCATCAGAAGAATATCACCAAAGATTTAGCTAAAGATTCATCAATTCTAGGTTGAGGTGTTCTCTTGTCTTGGCCTTGGCAATCTGTGGATTGGAATGACCCTGATGGTGGGGTAATCCGATTTTTCCCTTACATTCCTACAGTTGTTTTACCGCGTAGTATTCGTCCTAGAGATGATTGGGATGGGCTTGCATTTTTACTACATCCAGAAGAGCGGGAATCTTGGGAGGATGAAGAGAAGATGGAGAAGTCTGGAAAGGGTTCTTCAACCCTGTTGGCAATTCACGGTGGCGGTGATTTAGCGAGGATGTTGATCCGTATGCAGTTGTTAGAAGATGTCAATGGTGCGAAATTTCCTGACCCAGAGCCTCGCCGATTACTCAAGTTAGCGGATAGGGATAGTATTCCCACTTATTTCGTAGAGCCAGGGGTTGAAGATGAGGATTGGCTTGCTTGGTTAGAAGCAACTGCAGATGAGGCTGCAAAATTGTCTCGCATGTTTTTGCAATTATTTGCTCGGCGGCGATTTGCAAAAACATGGAAGCGCACTCAACCAGAAGTTAGCGAACCTCCAATATCAGAAGGTTCGGAATCACTTGCTATAGCGGCAGGATTAGCAGGAACTTGGTGGCGAATTTCGGAATCATTTTCTACAGTTGAATTGCAAGAGAGTAGAAATCGCAGGTTTGCAAGCCGTCTACGAGGGGCTCTCGCAAATCTTTCATCAATCAAAGAAGACCCAGTGTTGATTGTCCCAATTTACCAAGATTGGATGGGAGATATACTCGCAACGCTCAAGACTAACGTAGAAGTGGAAGCAGTTGAAGCAGTCGGGTTGGAGGAGTGAGAATGGGTCGTCGAAGTGCTATCAAAGTCAGGGTAGAGAACCAATTGGTCAGGTTCACAGCCCCTCAACCATTTGAGGCTGAGGAGGTCATCAAAACTCTAGGAGGAAAGAAGAGTGGTAAGTATGTGATACTGGCTCTTAAGAATCCACGTGCAACTCTGCTAGTTGACGAAGAGGGAAGGCTGGTGGTTCACGGCACAAATCATTCAGAGATTGCTTGGGCAGCGGCTCGTGAAATGTTACTCCGATTAGGTAGGCCTGATGAAGGGATTACCACTGAGAAGGGGCCTCTCGTCGTTTCGTTTGATTATGGTCAACCACTACGAACTGATCAGGTTTCAGAATACTATCCAGAATTTGAGGAAGACGAGCGACTTGAGTGTATTCGCATTAGTGATAAGTTGCACGATATGGATTTACTATTCTTTTCAAATGGGCTTGGAATTGCTCTTGGTGCTAGACACAAAAATTTGGTTGAGATGGCGGCCACACATTGGGGTACAAGATTTGATGCTGAGGGTCTATTCGTTGAAGTTCTAGTGAAATCTAATGGTACCGAAGAAAAAGTTGATTCAGAGCCTGAAGAAGCCGCCCTTGAAGTTGAAGAAGAAGAAGAATCGTGAGGGCCAACAATGACTCTTGTTGATGGGCAGTGGAATGGCCCTATTTTAGACAACCATTTTCACTTAGATAGAGTTGGACGTTATCTTGATGCTGCGGCTGATTTTCAGCGTGTTGGCGGTACCGATTTAGTATTAGTTCACAAGCCAGATTTTGACAACCTACCAAATAATGTGGGGGATGTACGAAAGGCATACCAAGACACTGTAGCAATGGCTGAGCAAGTTCGCTTGGAATGTGATTTGAGAGTTCGGGTCGTACTCGGGCCTCACCCTGCTGCATGGGTTCATCAGTGTGCATCGTTAGGTAATGAAGAATCGAATGAATTACATCTTCAAGCGGTTGAATTAGCAATTGAATTTTGTGAAGAAAATTTGGCGGTTGGAGTTGGTGAAGTAGGTCGCCCTCACTGGGATGTGGGTGATGAAGTATTAGATCAGGCTGATGAGATTTTGATTGAAGTTCTTTCAATGTGTAAAAGGGCAAATGTTCCTGCTCAACTCCATCTCGACGCAAATGGTGAAAAAACTAACCGTGAAATTGCTAATATTTGTGACCATGTAGGTTTCCCAAGGTTCGGTGCAATTCACCATCATGCGGATGCAGATATCAGTAAAAATTTCACCCATGGCTTGACTTCTTCTGTAGTGGTTGGACGTGATTCAATCAAGGATATTTCTGATACAATATGGCAAAATGAAGGTGGGTTCCTAATGGAAACTGATTACATGGATGACCCACGTAGGCCTGGAGCAGTACTTGGTCCAAAGACGGTGCCTCGAAGAACCCAAGCTCTTGCAACTTCTCTTATCGGCAGAGGATTGGATGCAGAAGCGGTGTTGAGTGCAATCCATATTGACCTGCCTGAGGCATTGTATGGCGAATATGAATGAAGTCGTATCAAGTCAGCAATATTAGTCCAATTTGAGTTTCTATTGAACATGTTTTGTCTAATTTGTCTATTCTGGCCTACTTTCACTTTGGTTTTTCCCGACCTACGGTCGGAATTTTGATAATTGTACTCAAATGAGGGGGTATTGAGCACATTTTTGGGATAATTACATCCCTTCGTGAATGACGCTGTTGTCTCACAGAGTAGGCAAAGGTCTTGAAGGCGACTTCGCCGGCGAACCGATGTTGGTAGGAACAGGTGCTTTTATGTTGGAACTAAAGGGAAAAACTGCACTAGTATTTGGAGTGGCAAGCGAAGATAGCATTGCGTGGGCTATATGCGAGCAATTATCAGCAGCAGGATGTAAGTTAATTCTTGGTTTTCAGAAGCGATTTATGAGCCGTGTATTTCAATTGAAAGAGAAATTAGATGGTATTGAAGCATTTTACCCAATTGATGTTGAAACCAATGAATTGACAGCCGAATTTTTCACAGAGTGGCAAAATGCCAACCCAGGTGCAAAAGCAGATATTGTCATTCATGCTATCGGATTTGCCCCACAACCATGTTTTGACCGACCAGTGTTGTTCGTTGAAAATGAGCCGATGAACACTGCTATGACAATCAGCGCTCATTCACTACAAAGAGTGATGCGCTACGCTTTGCCACATTTAGCCCCCAACTCTTCGACAATCACTCTAACCTATGCAGCCTCAACTAGATGGGTGCCAAACTATGGTGTGATGAGTATAGCAAAAGCAGCATTAGAAGCTTGGACTCGTGAACTTGCAAATCATGTTGGCCCAGATGGCCACCGAGTCAATGCAATTTCATCCGGGCCGATTAAAACCTTAGCGGCAGGGGGTATTCCTGGCTTTGATGACATACTTGACCATGTAGAGAGGAATTCACCATTACGTCGAAATGTCACACAGGAAGATGTTGCAGGATGTGCAACTTGGTTAGCCTCACCATTGTCTTCAGGTGTCACAGGACAAATAATTCATGTTGATGCTGGATATTCTAGCATTATGGTACCAGACAGTATCTCAGATTGAGGTGGTAATATGACCGAACAACTGGACGAAGTCCCCCAACATCCTTTCGCGCCGATTGCGATAGTTGGGCAGTCTGCTCTTTTTCCAGACGCACCAGATATTGAGTCATTCTGGGATAATGTGTTGAATGGCAAAGTTGCAATTCGTGAAGTACCTCACGATAGGTGGAACCCCGACGATTTTTGGGTTGAAGGTGAACCTGGAAGTGCAATAGAAGGCAAAACTTACTCAAAGATTGGGGCTTTTGTTGAAGATTTTGAGTTTGATTGGCGGCGTTGGAAACAACCGCCCGGAACGCTTTCTCAAATTGATGATACTCAATTGTGGGCGGTTGAGGTTTCAGCAGCAGCTTTGGAAGATGCTGGTTATATCGGTGAAAACAGTCGTTTACAACTACCAAACGCTCGTTGTGGCGTGATATTCGCTAATGCCTTAGGTGGAGAAAACCGAGTGATGTCAAGTAAGCGTGTTTACGCGGACCAAATTGCACGCAAGGCAGTTGAAGCTGGGATGCCAGCAACTAGCAGTGAAGAATTCAAAGAATCAATCACCGATGGAACTCCACGAATTGATGAAGACACGATGGCTGGAGAACTAGCCAACGTAGTCGCTGGCCGAGTGGCTAATCTGCTTGACTTACAAGGCCCAAATTTCAGTGCTGATGCTGCTTGTGCCTCTACTTTTGCCGCTTTAGTTGGGGCTTGCCAGATGCTACAAACTGGCCAGACAGATTTGATGCTATGTGGTGCAAGTGACCGAACTATGGATCCTGGCACATATGCTAAATTCAGCGCCATAGGTGCTCTCTCACCACTTCATTCTCGGCCGTTTGACGTACGTGCTAATGGATTCGTGATGGGGGAAGGTGCAGGTTGTGTAGTTCTCAAGCGATTAGAGGATGCGATTGCAGATGGAGATACAATTTACAGCGTCATCCGCGGAATCGGTTCCTCAAGCGATGGCAGAGGTAAAGGAATCACAGCCCCATCAACTAGAGGTCAAAAGCAGGCAGTGATGCGGGCATATCAGCAGGCTGGATATTCTCCTTCCTCAGTAGAATTGATTGAGGCCCACGGAACGAGCACTAAGGTTGGAGACGCAACAGAGTTGTCAACACTTGCTGGAGTATTTGCAGACCGTGGCGCTGGTGATTTTGTTGCGGTAGGCTCAGTAAAAAGTCAAATTGGCCACCTTAAAGCAGCTGCTGGAATGGCTGGCTTACTGAAAGCGAGTCTAGCACTTCATCACAGAACCTTACCTCCATCTGCAGGGTTTGAGCAACCAAATACTTCAGTCAATTGGGACGAAATTCCATTTTATGTCCCTACAATTTCTTCTGATTGGCCAATTCCCCAGTCTAAAGCACCTAGACGAGCAGGCGTGTCTGCGTTTGGTTTTGGAGGGACAAATTTCCATTGTGCACTTGAGCAGTACGACCCAGAACACCACAAATCCCTAGTTGGAAGTTTGTCTAATAGTTCACCTTCTCAGTTACAAGTTCCAACGGCTGCAAGCGTTCTAGATTCAACTACAACACCTTCAATGAACCATCAAGAATTACTTGATATTGAAGGAGGAATCTTGCTTCTGAATGCTGATGGTATTGAGTCTTTAGCCTCAGAAATTGAACGTGTTCAATCAACTCTCTTCTCATCATCAATTTCGAATTTTGATGATGACCCAGCAGGACGTAGACTTTCAGCAGTTCTTTTGGATTTGTCATCTGATTTTGAAGCACAAGGCGCTCGCTGTGGAATTGTCGCGACTAATTGGGAACAATTAGCTAAGAGAATGGATTTACTGAGTGAGAATATATCAGACCCCTCAAAATGGGCATTTCTAGCAAAACAGATGGTTTTCATTACTGAAGAGGAAGCACTGCCAGCCGATGCAAAATTGGTACAGATGTTTCCAGGTCAAGGTAGTCAATATGTTGGCATGACGCTAGATCTCTCAAAGAGGTTTGAAGTGATTGGTGAAACATGGGATGAAGCTGATTCAACCATGGCTGAAATTCTTGCAGGAGAGAAACTTTCTGAGTTTGTTCTGCGCGATAACCTCACTGAAGAGCAGGCAAAAGTAGCAGAAGAGAAGTTGAAACAAACAGAATTCACTCAACCAGCGATGTTGACGGCTGATTTAGCAATTTACAGATTGCTAAGTGAGCATGGAATCAACCCTGACATGGTTGCTGGTCACAGTTTAGGAGAATACGCCGCACTGATGGTCTCTGGAATAATGAAATTCCACGACGCACTGCGTGCTGCGGCTGCTCGTGGGACTGAAATGGGTAGCGTGGAAGTGAATGATAAGGGATTGATGGCAAGCGTCACTGCACCACTTGAGACAATACAGGAGGTGATTGATTCGGTTGATGGTTACATTATTGCTGCCAACAAGAATTCTCCGATGATGGCAGTCATTGCAGGCGAAACAGAACCGATGCAAGATGCAATTCGCCGGTTTGGTGAAATGAACATTCCATGCGTTACTCTTCAGACGAGTCACGCATTCCACTCGCGTATTGTTGCGCCTGCCAACAAACCGCTTCGGCGCTTCCTAGAAGGTTTGGATTTGTCATTGCCTTCAATCCCAATCACCGCTAACTATGATGGTAAATTCTATCCCGAAAGTCTTGAGGATGGAAAAACCGTCCACGATGCAATCCTAAGTCAATTGGCGCCACAGATGTCGTCTGCAGTAGAGTGGACGGGGCAGATTCAAGAGATGTATAGCCGAGGTGGCCGCCTTTTCATTGAGGTTGGGCCAAAACGCGCATTGGCACTTTTCGCCGAGCAGATTCTTGATGAACAATCAAAGGTTGTAACGCACACAAACCACCCTAAGGTTGGAGGCGTAGCATCATTCCTTTCATCACTAGCAGTATGTGCTCTTTCAGGACGCATACCATCAATGCACTCGGTTGATTCAAACCGGCTCACTGAAGGATTTAGGGCTGGACCTTTGGAGGTCTGGCAGCAAAGTGGAATTGTTATCGATGAATCTAGTAGTGAAGAGATGGAAGAATTACGAATTCGCGCTAGACCGCTACCGGATGGCTCCTCAAGTGGTCAATTGCCGACAACATCTCAGAATATTCAACATCAAACAATAGCGAAAGAGAGTGGACATCATGTTGTTCAACAGGTTGTTGACAAAGCGGGTTACCTTGCAAGCCGCATTTCAGATATTACTGGTTATCCAGCTCGCCTCATCAAAGGCGAACTCCATCTTTCAGCCCTTGGAATAACTGATGACATGTTATCTGACTTACTTTCGGGTATCGCTTCTGAAGCATCGGTGTCAGGTCCGGCGGATGCTAGCCAATTAACATCCTTAGCAGCCCTAAACGAGTGGGTGATATCCCCTCCTAGTGGATTCACAGTTTCTCAAAAGGTGAAAGGTGCCACAAGTGTTGTGCTATCTTCAGACCCCTATGCTGAACGAAGAACCAATCCCTATGTGGTGACCGGAGTAAGCCTTGGTCTTCCAGGAATGGATGAAATATTTGAGCCAGATGCATTAGAGAGAATCATTGCTGGAGAGAACTTCATCACCGAATTACCTGATGATGTCAAGCAGCGTTTACTTGACAAAAACATGGTTAGAATCGTTAAACACCCTGATGGCAGAGCTGAATTCGTACCTTGTGATTCCTTTGCTACTATACCTCAACTAGCAGGAGTCGGTGGTTACTTTGATTTGGCTGAGCAGTATGGAATTGACCCTAAAATAGTGGCGGCAATGGATGTTTCCACTACCCTTTCATTTGCCGCTGGATTGGAGGCCCTCAAAGATGCTGCCCTTCCGCTTCTACCAGTTGAACAGGTTAGTAGTGCTGGTAAGAGGTTAGTACGTGGATGGAATCTTCCTAATTCAATCCGTGAAAGAACTGGAGTGGTTTTTGCTTCTGTATTTCCAGGTATAGCTATGGCCATGCGGCACGCACTAAACAATGGGGCTGACGAGAACGGCACTTTCGATAGAAAATTCTTACTTCAAATCCTAACAATGGGTCACGCTCAGTTTGCTCAGTGGATTGGGGCTCGTGGACCCAATTTGGCTATCAACAACGCATGCGCATCCACTCCAGCAGCCTTTGCAATCGCAGAGGATTGGTTAGATTCAGGCCGATGCGACAGAGTGATTGTCATCAGTGGTGATGATTCCACAGGTGACGATTTAATGGAATGGATTGGTGCAGGTTTCGCTGCTGCAGGTGCTCATTCAATGGGGGATGTAGTGGAAGAAGTAGCGTTACCATTTGATGTCAGACGTAACGGGATGTTGCTAGGTATGGGTGGGGCTGCCTTCGTAATTGAGAAATCATCTCATGCTGATGAGAGGGGAGTCGTTCCGTACGCTGAATTATTGGGTGCTCACATAGGTAATTCAGCCTTCCATCCTACAAGGTTAGATGTTACACATGTAGCCTCAACTTTTGACGAGTTTGTGACTGATATGGAAAACCGTTGGGGTATTGATAGACACGAGATTGCACCTAAAACGACATTCATGTCACATGAACCATTTACCCCTCCGAGAGGTGGTTCGGCTGCCGCTGAGATTGAATCTCTTAGAGGCACTTTCAAGGACTCTGCTGAGAGTTTAATTATCACTAATACCAAAGGGTTCACAGGCCATCCGATGGGTGTTGGCGTTGAAGATGCCACCGGATTGTATGGACTTGCATCAGGTCGGTTACCACCGATTGCTAACTTCCAACAACCCGACCCTGCATTAGGGAACCTCAGGCTTTCTGAAGGTGGGGAATATGATGTTGAATACATGCTTCGCCATGCAGCAGGATTTGGCAGTCAAATTGCTCTGACAATGTTCAAGAGAATTGCTAGAACCCTCAATAGAGTTGATAGAGATAGTGTTGAGAAATGGGCAAACCTTCAAGCTGGTGATGATGTTGAATTACGCTTACTCAAGCGGAAATTAGTCGCATATATTTCACCGGATGAATCATTGATAGGTGGCGTTGAAGGTAGTGAATGGCAAGTTTCTGCCCAAGATGCGCAACCTGATTCCACTCTTTCAACAACCATATCTCCGAAATCAGTCCCATCACCACCTGATGAAACACCAAAACAGGAAGTTAAAGACGAAATCGCTGAAGAGACTCCATCTGCTGTACTAGCAAGTCAAACAGCTCCCGAAATAACGGTTGGAGAACATCCAGAGGACCTTGAACAACAGGTAGTGGAGACGGTTGCGAAGCACACGGGTTACCCTACTGACTTCATTGAACTTGACCAAGACTTAGAAGGCGAATTAGGAATTGACACAGTTAAGCAGGCAGAAATAATGGCCGACTTACGGGAGATATTTTCCTTGCCAGTTGATGATTCATTTCAGTTACGGGAACATCCCACACTAAATCACATGATTAGTTACATTGTCAGTATGGGTGAGGGAAGTGAAGAGCAACAAAACCCCCAAGAGGAGCAACCCTTGCAGAGTAATACTGTGGACGAAGAGTCGGTGGGGAGTAATCCTCCTAGTCTAGAGAATACCGATAGTGATATTGAGTCAGCAGTTCTTTCAATTGTTGTAAAGCACACAGGCTATCCAGAAGATTTCCTTGAGTTAGATCAAGATTTAGAAGGTGAATTGGGGATTGATACTGTCAAGCAAGCGGAGATTATGGCCGATTGCCGTGAACATTTTTCTTTACCTGTAGATGAATCATTCCAATTACGTGATTATCCAACCCTTGCTGACATGATATCCTACATTGATTCAATGCGCGGAGGCGAGCCGGTGGTAACAAGAGATTCTGGACTAGAGGAAAAAGAAGTTGTTACTGCTAAACCAGAGTTAGAGACGGTTGAACCATCTCCTTCAGAAACCCCTGTTGAAAGTACAGTTCGGCGCTGGGTAGTTGAAGTTGAGGAAGCCGATGAATCTGAAGCCCATCCAATAGATATGGCTGGTTCATACATCATCGTGACTGATGATTCATGGGGGCTTGGAAATGCTATCTGTGAGCAACTTGAATCAAGTGGTTCTGAAGCGGTTAGATTGATGTTAGACCCTAGCATTACTTCAAAGATTAAAATTGAGAAAGATGGGGAGATTGACATCATCAGACTAGACCCAGGGAATCAAGACCACCTTTCTCAATTTGGTGAAATCCTTACAGATTTAGACATTGCAGGAGTTATTCATACTGCTCCTTGTACTTTAGCAGGAATTGCTTGGGCCGAGGTTACTAGCCAGCAACAAACTCAGATGGTGTGTCATGGTTTATTTGGAGTACTGCAACAAATAGATGCAAAGTTGGCAAACCGTAGTGATGGAATTGTTTGTTCAATTTCAGCACTCGATGGACGACATGGGAATGGAGGATATCGATTCAACCCATTAGGTGCCGGTGCCCACGGAATCGTCAAATCGTTTGGTAGAGAGAGACCAAACATCAGGGCTAGAGCAATTGATGTTGCACCTGAACTGTTGGTGAACGCGGACAAATTGGCGGCGACAATACTCAGCGAAATTGAGTACATGGGTCCGCGTGAACTAGGGATTGATGGTGATGGGAGAAGGTGGCAGGTCTGTATCTATGATGAGCCGCATGAATCTGAGCGACAGTCACTAAATCCTGAAGATGTGTTCATTGTATCCGGAGGTGGTTCTGGAGTTACTGCTGCCTGTATCGTTGGTTTAGCACAAGCAAATCGAGGCATGGGTTGTCACTTTGCATTACTTGGACGAACTAAACTTGACGACTCTCTTTCAAGTTTAGCCGATGCCTCAGAAGAAGCATTGCAGCAAAGGAAGATGGAATTGCGAGACCAGATGCAGGGCCAATCAAAGTCTGGCAAAGTCACAATCGTTGATTGGGAAAAGGCATGGTCAAAGATAGAGCGCTCAATTGACATTCATAAAACCCTTTCAGATATAGAAGAAAGTGGTAACACTGCTACCTATTATGCCTGTGATGTGACAGTTAGTAAACAGGTCAGAAAGGTTCTCAAAAAGTTGAAGAAGAAGCACTCCCCAGTTACTGGAATAATTCATGGAGCAGGAATTGAAGATTCAAAGATGGTTGCTGACAAAGAGTGGGATACCTTCAGCAACGTGATGTCTGTCAAAGTTGATGGTTGGCAATCTCTAGTTAATGCTGTTAAAGACCACAGCACACAATTACGATATTGTTGTGCTTTTACCTCAATTGCAGGTCGGTTCGGCAATGGAGGGCAAGCAGATTATGCTGCAGCAAATTGTATTCTTGATGCTGAAATGTCACGCCTCGCCCACATTGAATCGGAACCACATGGCGTTGCTTTGGCATGGACTGGATGGCAAGATGTTGGTATGGCAACCCGTGGCTCAATCGAAAGTGTGTTTGAGGAAGCAGGTATTGAGACAGTTTCAGTTGAAAAGGGTGTTTCATTGTTTGTTGATGAAGTGATGCGAGGTGGTAAACGTAGAGTAGTACTTGCAGGAAATCTCGGAGTTCTGAATGATGATGGTTCAGACCGCGAGCCACCACAACGATTGCCACCAGATGTCACAGCGTTGTTAGCTGACGCCAAGCGTTTTCCATTCGTAGACAAAGTTGTTGCACTCCAGCCCTTTGACACACTTTCATATGAGTGTACAATAGATGTCAATAGTTACCCATTCCTAGAAGACCATGCAATCGATAACGTACCATACCACCCAGGGGTAATGGCTCTTGAAATGTTTTCACAAGGGGCACAATTATTGTGGCCTCCATGTACTGTAATAGGGTTTGCAGGAGTAAGGTTTGGTTTGCCAATTAAATTACTCAAGCAAGAGCAAAAGTTGAGAGTAGTTGCTGAATTCTCACATCAAAATTCAGAAAATGTATGGGTTAAATGCCGTTTGGAATCGGATTTAATGACTAAATCAGGAGAGAAATTTGGAGAACCAAGAATACATCACGAAGGATTAGTGAGGATGTTAAAGAGAGATGCTGACCGAGGATTGTTGAAGTTACCGTCAATTGGGACTCCTTCAAGAGGTGGTGTTATTTTAGGTTCAGATTTTGTTTACCAGCGCTTCTTCCATGGACCTAGATTCCAATCACATGGTGGGATATTAGGTGGATGTAGTATTGATGATATGTATGGAGCAGATGGAATTGCATTATCTCGGCACCAGTTAGCAAACACAAATCAATTCTCAGTTGGAGATGTTACATTAGAAGCCCAACCGATGTTGATTGAAGCGTGTTTCCAGAATGCTGGAATGGTAGCAATGGAAATTGATGGTTTGCAATCACTTCCTGTTGGAATTGAGATGCTTGAATTGATTAGAATTCCTGAAAAGACAGATTCACTTAGAATGCGCGCTGTTAGGAGAGGTGCAGAAGATGATGGGGTCACCATTCACGATTGCCTGGTTGTGGATCAGGATGGTAAACCAGTTGTTTCCATGAAAGGGTTGCGATTGAAGGGCATGGCTCCTATTTCAGAAGGTGAATCCTTTTCGTTGAATCGCAATTGAAAAATTGAATTTCCAATTGGTGAATGGGATGTGGAAACCGGCTTCAAACCCCATTCCTTTGAATCTCCCAGAAACTGTTGAAGGGGAATTTCATGCTGTCTGGATGAAGACCCGCATCACCTCAGCAACGAATTCAACCCCAGATATCTCAAACCTTCATTTTGTTGACCCGATTGAGGCTAAGTCATTCAAAGTTGCAAAACGTGCTGAAGAACACGCTGCAGGCCGATTTCTTATTGGCTATCTACTACAACAAAAAGGATATGATATCAAAGAGTACCAAATCAAGAGAGATGAATACCGTAGACCAGTATTAATTGGTCCTGAACCAATATCAATTTCTATTACCCACAGCGGTGGCTTTGCTGCTGCTATTATCGGACCAACCGAACTTTCCGTAGGAATTGATGTAGAACCAGACTCTGGTCGGCAACGTAATTTGTTACCACTAATGGCTTCAGGAGAAGAATTGACAAAACTAGAGGCAGCATGGGATCATAATCCCAAAACAGCAAACACACTAACCAATCAGGTTTGGGTTGTAAAAGAGGCGATACAAAAAGCCACAGGGCTGGGAATGGGTCTTGCTCCACAATCTTTTGAGGTACTTGGGAAAGAAGTAATCACAATTGATTCTCAATTATACCGTATCCATTCCTGGCAACCACTTCTTGCTGGTCAAGAAACCAATGTGGCTCTAGCCCACATAACGGATAGAGTGTAGTAGCGTTACTCGCTAATCTCTGCATCAATCACTTCACTGGAATCAATACGTTTTGCAAGCCAAAACGTAAAGCCAATTGCAAGGATCCAAAGAGGCACATTCGCTCGGTAGAATGTTTCGTACGCGGCTATGTCAGTCTTACCGGAGGAGATTAGGTAGCCAAGCGCGAAGAAACCGGCGAGAATACCGATTGATTGTCCCAAGAAGGCAACAAGGCTCGCCATTCCGATTCCACGATTTCTCTCTTCATTGTTAGTGAATTTAGCCATCAAAGCATCATTTGAAACTAAAAGCATCGGGTAAATTGGAACCACAAATATGAGCACAGCAATCATTGGTGGAAGGCCGATGCTGAAGATTGACCACAGAGTACCGTAGGTTGCAGCTGACCAAAGCAGAACGGTCTGTGGTCCACGGTCATCGCATACCCTTCCAATTATCGCGTACAAAACTAGGACAGCAATAACAGCCCATGCTTCCAAAAGTCCAGTGAAGTCAACATCAAACCCAACAACTTCGAGGTAACGTAGGGCAGTTAGGACAACAGCCCCACGAGGGATTGCAACAAGGGTTACTCCTAGGAGACAGAGGAGTGCCCATTTACTTTCAAAACGAAGCATGCCGCGGAACATTGACAACTTTTCGGAAATGGTTAATTTCACCACTTCTGGTTTCTTACCACCTTTCAACATCCATACTGGCCAGGAAAATTCATCTCCTTCAAATTTCATTATCATCCAAGCGCCAAACAGTAGTGCGGGTACTGATACCCCTACAATTCCTAGCATCGCAAATGTGGTGCTAGTGGGTAATAGAGTCACATACAATTTACTGCATACCATTGAACCAATCGCTGCCGCAAACGAGGCAAACGCGTACAAGACTCCAAGGAACTCTCCCTTTTGTTCAGGGTACCATTCTGTACCGACTGCAACACCCATTCGCACGGCCGAGAATAGAGCGATCTGTAAAGTTGAGACAAGGATGTAGGCGTTAAGTGGCAGGAATGGGAATGTTAACATCAGTAAACTTGATCCAATGATTGCAAAAGCCATCAGTTGCTTTCGATGACCCCATTTGTCGGCAATCGCCCCCCAAATAGGACCAAATGCTCCAAGTCCAAAAGCCAGTAGACAGAGGTGAAGAATGACAATGTCCTCCGACGCGCCCAACTCACGGGTGTGGAAAGTGTAGAGGATGAGAGCGTTGTTTATTCCAGCAATCAAGAACGTTGTTGCAAGAATTAGGCGTTTCAGGTCTCCTTCTTTACTCGGGCCATGACCTAATTCCTTAGCATTTTCCTCAAGGGTTTCATACCTGCCTTTGAGCCAAAACCCTACTCCAATGAGTACTGGTATTGTGAGAAAAAATAATGTGTTTTTGAGTCCACTAGATAGGATACTCGGTCCCTTTGGGTCCATCATTTCAACGACCTGATTGGTCATGCCATGGTTCCCTGATGTGTCGTTCCACATGGCATGGGCTGACAGAATCACACCATCTTCCCACTCTTCAAATTCCCAGCGGTAGATTCCGCTGTCTGACTTGATTCCTTCACCATTTGGTTCAAGGATGAGTTCTTTCCCTCCGTCATCAACGTGGATTAATAGAGTTCCTTTCTCAATTTGATTCTCTCCAAGAGCCCAGCGTGCTTGAACTGCCCAAACTACTTCGCTCCGCGAGTAGTTCTCTCCTCCACCCCTGAATGGTGTTCCTTCATTCTCTAGGTAAGGGTCATCAATTTGGTACATACCTGCTGTAATTGTTAGATTAGTTGGGGTTTCTGATGAGCCCCAGTGGATTGTGCAATCACTTTGCTCGAACACTGGAATCGCACCGCTGTTTACTGTCCAGCGGATTGAAAGAGTTTGGTCAATTGAGATGTTATCTGGTAAATTTCCGCCAGTGAAATCAATACTCTGTTTCTCTTCAGAGAGTGAAATTCCACCACTATTTACTTGGTCTAATTCAGTACCATCAATGAACAGAAAGAGGTCAATATCAACCTGACCATTTCCACTTGCCCAAAGGGTGAAATTCCAATCTTCACTACCAATGGGCGCATTACGAACGAAACTAGGGCTGGTAAAGGTTGGTCCATCAGATTGCCCAGAAAAAATACCTCCAGGGAAATTGTGGGTGTACATCTCGGCCTGCTCAACGAGTTCAGGAGAGAGGGTATCTGTGCTATGTGCGAATAGTCTAGTCATGCGCATTTCCGGTTCATATTCCACATCAGGAGGAAGCACCTCTTCCTGAGCAATAGCCAATGGTAAGACAAGGGTTGACAATACCAATATGAGGCTGATAACAATAATTTTCTTCATCTTTCACTCCTCCTCATTAGATCGGTTTGATGGGATAGTGGAGATTTTGTCTTTTCTACTTGGATAGAAGACTAACAATATCCCGAGAAAAAATAATAGTGGAGTTATGAAAACAGCCATAATATCAATACTGAGTTTTTGGAATACAATATCCCACAGTGGCACATTGACAGGCAGGAATAGAAAGATGAAAGCGACTCCAACCCAGTTGCGGCCCCTCATAATTTGAGGTGCGGGGGCTACTAAACATCAAGCCTCCCATAGACGCGGTTAAGTCTAAGATGTCGGTCGGCGGGCTACGCGTTCGTGATGTAGGGGTAGCATCAGAGGTTTCCAACCTCTTCGCCCGGGTTCAAATCCCGGCGAGCGCACTTCATTTCCCAACACTTTTCATCTTTAATTGCACCGCCAACCTTGGTTAGTGGCGGATTAGATTGAGTGAATTACTCAAGTATCGCCTTCAACGCGAGGCGCTAGGAAATACACAACGTTAGCACCACCATCAGCGAATTCAAATTCCAAACGAAGTGGGTAGTTTTCGCCAAACTTAGCAGTCACTTTATCGACAGTTGATTCTATTCGCTTGGCCAACGGGAGTAGATATTGCAAACTGTACTGACTCTTGACAGGGCTATCACAATTTAATTCCTGCAATTCACCAGCATCATAACTTACGTTAACAGCATCTGACTCACCTGTTACATTGATACTGAACCGAGTTTGGTCAATTGAAAAGGTTACCAAGTCACCAACCTGGTCTGCTGCCTTCAATGCACGTGCAAATTTTGCACCAGAAAGGCTGACAGAGATATCGGTGTCAAGTTCAGGAACATTTGGTTCTTGCATGTTTTGACGGTCAAGAGGACGAATAGTGCGCTCAATTTCGCCGACTTGGAATTCGACCTTACCAACGCTATCGTTGTAGTTGATAACAATCAGATCACCAGCGCCAGCAAGTTGTACTAGTTTGGATATTTTTGACAATTCTAATCCTAGAACGGATTCAGTCACATCATATGATTCAAAAGCCGCAGAATCAACTTCCAGCTGAATCATTGCTACATGGCTTGGGTCTACGACCCTCACCACGAGTTTATCTTCTTCAAAATTGAAGCGAGCTTCCTCTACCAAAGTTGACAAAATGTCAATCACCATTCTGAAGGTTTCTTGACGGGCTGTTATGTTCATCATGTCGGTCCCATACCCCTGCGATGTATCGTGTCTTCAAGGAGGGCTCAAAAGGCTTCGCTATGCGAAGGGTCTCAATATTGACCCAATTACGACTCTAAAATCACTCTAATCGCGTTGCGCGTCTCGCTCTGCAAGTGGGTGGTCAATTCGTAAAACATCAACATCTATTGTTCGCTTGTCGCTCGGCATGAGTTCTCGGCATCGTTCCATAACACCTTCATCCATTTCGCCAGCGAATGAAAAGAGAGGGGAAAATCCATGCTCGCCTCTGTCACGGTCGCCCATGTTTTCTCTGTGGTGGTTTTCTCGAGCAGGTTGTGGGTGTATTACTTCGGTGCCCCGTGGGTTCACTCGAATCACAGTAGTTGAGCCATCCTCACTAGTTCGAATAATCTCGTACTCAACCCAGTCACCGCGGGTACGAGTAATGATGATTGTTCCATCATCAAGAATTTCAAGGTCCAACCCAGCCATTTCTTCTCTAACCCGGTCGGGTTCAACCCGGTCAGTTTGGTTTTGGTAAACCTCATCTGTTGTGGCCCAACCGTGGTTTCTTAGGAATAGCGCAAATTCTTCCTCGGTAACGACCTCCTCGGTTACAGTGCCATCTGTGTTCACGATTCGAATTACATATTCACCAGATGCAGTTTTAGAAACTACAATGTTGTCCGGTAGATGCCAGTCAACAACATCATCTGTATTGTTGTCAGTTGAATCGTTATTTCCATTATTATCTGCTTGCCTTCCTGTAGCAGCATCACGGTCTCTAAGTGGAGTGTCTGAATTCATATCCCAGTCTCCTCGGTCAGGCATGTTGGTCTTCATTTCTTTACAACGCTCTAACCAAGCTGATTCACTTTTGTCTAGAGTTGAATCAGTCTTCTTTTCGTTACTGTTCGCAGCGTCATTACCACTATCACCTGCAGCGGCTGTATCATTCATCTCAAGCGATGACATAGATGCCATGCCACCTAAAACTAGTAGCAATACCAAAAGGATGCTTAGTGCGCCGTTTAATCGAATTCCTGTTCCTGAAGCCATATTGACCAATTGCTGAGAGGTGGGGCCCCCTTCAAAACTTTGCGTTGAGGCTTCTGACCCCTAAGGGGGTCAAATTAAGTGAATTTAGTTTGATATCTCAACCTTGGTATTTCATCCAATGGTTGGTGTTCTGGTCTCTATACCACCAAGTCTCTGAATTAGGGGGATGTTCAAGATATTCGTATCCATCTGTCTGCATTTTTCCAACTTGTGATGGGTGCGGTGAGGATGTCATTGCTGGTGCACCTGAGGTAGGGTGACCTACACTGGCACCTCTAGTTGGCATCCCAGCTCCAGTAAATTGGAGGTTACTTCGTGGTTCGTTGAATAGTGATTCGTGTCCTTCATTATCGTCGTCATCTTTTCCTCGACGCATGATTGTGATTGCGGCAATTAATACAACAACTCCTACAACACCAAGAATCCCACCTATCATCATTGGTGAAGTGACCATTCCGCCTGCTAATCCAGCCGCAGGCTTTTCACATCCTGTACTATCAATTTCAGTTCCTGGGGCTGTATCTACACAATCGTCGTTTTCATTTGCGATTCCATCTGCATCATTATCAAGAAGAGTATCACATCCATCGGCAGTTTGGTCATTATCAATGTCAATATTGTCATCAAATCCAGCGCATTTGTCATCAACATCTGCTACTCCATCATCATCAGAATCAATGATGTTATCACATCCGTCAGCAATCCCATCTCCATCTACATCAACGCTGTCATCATACCCTGCACAGGTATCATTAGCATCGGAAACTCCGTCATTATCTGAATCAATGATATCATCACAACCATCTGGTTTTCCATCTGAATCAACATCAATATTGTCATCATGCCCGGGGCAGACTTCGAACGAATCAGCAACTCCATCACCATCTGAATCAATAATTGCGTCACATCCATCAACGATTCCATCTGCATCAACATCAATTGTATCATCATAACCCATGCATTCATCATCGGCATCAGAAATTCCATCAAAGTCGCTATCAACAATGTCATCACAACCATCAGGAACTCCATCTTGGTCTACATCAATAGCATCATCAAAGCCTGGGCAGAGGTCAGCAGAATTGTTGACTCCATCCCCATCATTATCAATCATTGAATCACAGCCATCTGGGATTCCATCTAGGTCTACATCAATGCTATCATTGAATCCTTGACATTGGTCCAAGTCATCTGTTACTCCGTCATTGTCAGTATCTTTCTGACTTGCAGAGCATCCTTGCCATGGGGGTTCAGTATCAGCGGTCTCGTTAGCAGGTGTTGCAGGGCAATGGTCAGCAGGATTGAGGACTGAATCTCCGTCATCATCTCTCTGTTCCCAAGCACAACCGTTCGCATCAAGCTCAGTCATCGTTAGGACGTCGGTATCAGCGCAATTATCGTCAGGGTTGAAAACCCCGTCAGAGTCTTCATCTCTTTGTTCCCAAGAGCATCCTTCAGAGTCTAATCCGGTATATCCCACAGGTGTGTTAAGGCAGAGGTCGATTGAATCATGAACTCCATCATTATCTGCATCAACCCATACACCATTCACGTATTTCCAAGAGATCATTTCGCCACCCATCATTTCGATGGGATACCCCCATTCACCATGTACCTTAGTTTCGTTGAGCTCACCATCATCAGTCCAATATTCTACCTCTAAACCTAGTATTGAAGTCGGTCCACTGCCACTGCTATTCGCTAAATTATAGCCTGGGCTCAGACTAGTAACTTCTCTAGTGGCATTCATAAGATTATTTCCTTCATCATATTCACTACCAGCATCATTTGAGTTTTGAGGGACCCAATTACCACCTCCTGCGTTAGCTTCCCCCCGTTCCTCCGAAGTCCAATTGCTCCATTGCTTTTGAGTTTCCATCCAAATATCCCCTACAGAAATGTTTTCTTCATAGCCAGTAATGTGAATTTCAGAGGTGTCATTTTGCCACATCATGCTGCGGTACATATCTTCATTCCCACCCTGTTCCCTCATCCACATCCGGGAATAAGAACGGTCCTCGGTTTTCTCCCAGCCGGTGTAGTTAGTAGGAATAAAACTAGTTTCAGTTATTGACATATTCATTATCACCATCCAATTTTCAGTGTCATTGTATCCGGTTAAATTCGCTTGAAATGAAATCTTGCCTTTGTGACATTGGCCAGAGTAGGCAGGGAATGAGCAGTAGGCATCACTCAGTATATCACTCCGAAAATTTGACATCCAATTCAATTCAACCCGGTCCATATCACTGTCATTTTCCATATTTGAACGAATTTTTTCGGCGATGAGGGTAGAATTAAAGATGGCAAAATCTCCATCAGTAAAAGTCCAATGAACATATGGATTTACAACTACGATAGGTCCTGGTGCGCCGGAGTTTACTGTATTTTCATTCTCAAGTTCAGCATCTATTGGTTGTGGTATGGGGCTTAGAGCCGCCAGTGGCAACATCAGAAATAGAATTAGTTGGGTCAATTTCATACTCTTGGCCACAAATACTTCCCATATCAATCTCTCGCTGAGTGGTACTTAGGCACATTAGCCTTGAAATGGGGGTGTCGGTCGGATGGGTATGGCCGGTGAGGGGGGTGACTCTCGTGTATGCGTGATTATCCCCAGTTTACGAAATGCTGAGGAGTTGAGTATCGCTCTTGATGGGTTAGGAAATCAAACTTGGCCAAGTGATGAGGCGAAAAGTTCTGGCACAACTTTTGAGGTGGTTGTTGTTGGTCCAAGTGGCGACCCCGGTCAAGCAGTTGCTGAGTCACATGGTGCCCGTTTCATTGATGATGCAGGTTCACGCACGCGTGCGGACGCGTGCAATGTGGCGTTGGTGGCTGTTGATTGCGATATTGTGATGTTCACTGATGATGATGTATGGGTTGAATCCGATTGGGTTGAGAAGTTAGTGCGCTGGTTTGAGCGCGAAGAAGTGGCAGGAGTTGGAGGCCCTAACTTTGCTCCTGCTGATGAGCGCTCAACATTTTGGCAGCGCGTTATTGATGTCACATTTTGTTCAAAATGGGTGACTGCTGGTACCAATTATGGCAAGCGAGGCACAGCTGACTTGGAGCCAGCCGAGCAACTTCCCGGCGTCAATGCCGCCTATCGTAAGTCAGTTTTGGACGCCGTAGGCGGCTTCGATGATGGGGCAATCGGTTGTGAAGATGCGATGTTAGATCACCGCATTGAGCAAGCCGGCTACAAATTGTGGACAGATGGCTCTGCCATCATGTGGCATAGACGCCGTAATCCAGCCCGCGTCCGCAAGCAAATTCAGAATTATGGTCTAGTCAGAATTCTCGCAAGTGAAGTCCATCCGGGAATGAAAGCATGGTCGCACACAGCGGTCGGATTATTCCCCGTCCTCACCCTTTTTGGTATCGGTGCCTTCGTTTGTGGTGCCATGAGTGGTGGCTTAGCGTGGCCAGAGTTTTGGAATATTTCTCCATCGGTTGTTCCTTTTGGCTGTCCTAGAACCGCAGTCCACTTACCGGTTAGTTTAGGTGCGCTCTATGTGCTCCTTTGTTGGGCAGGAGCCGCAAAAGGGAACTCACCAAGTAGGACTTTTGCAACCGTTCTAGTTGCTCCACTGATGACATTCCTGCTTCACTGGTCTTATGGGACAGGAGTTCTCAAGGCGTGGTGGAGGATATATGTTTCAAAGAAACCTGGACTTCAAGTTGATGACAAGGACCGCTCTTGAATCACTTCTTTTCCATTGAACTACCATCATTTGAAACACGATAAGATGCGGTTTTTGGCCGCCAGACAAATCCACTGGCAAGGCTGATGAAAATTCCCCCACCAATGATGTTGGTCCAGTTTCCTGTTAGATATTCTGATGAAGCAAAGTTGTATGCCCACAAAATCGAAGGAATAATTCCGACAAAAAGAGTAAACAGAATTTCACGGATGAAGAATGGTCGTTTATCCTCTATCGGCAATCTTGGAGGGTTGTTTGATATTTGGGGTGCGCGCACAAGTCGAGTAACTTCCTTTCCTTTCATAGCCTCAGGGATTTCAGTAGAGTAACTAGTTTCGTGGCCCTCTTCCCCCCACTTTTTCATCAGGTTCAGTTTTACCTTGTAATTTGTTTCTCGTGGATGCCCATCGCATCTCTGTTCCCAAAACCCTGTTCGTGGGCGTTCATCTGCGAGTTGTTCCCACATCACATCATTCTGTTCAACCAATCCTTGGGTGTGGGCAAGCATCCATTCACCTTCTGATGGCGGTCTTAACCCATCTTGCTCAAACTGTTCTTTATCAATACCACTCAGTTTGAGCAGGCCATTGAGAGGATAAGCGTCTTTAGAGATTTCAAATGTGTAATCAATGCGAACCTCGTGACGAGGGTGGTATTTGATAGGATGTAAAGAGAGGCGACCATCGTCACTACCAAGCCAAACTGAACCTGGCTTAACTGTCAGCCACTCAACGTTACTTTCAGCCGTCATGACGGGTAGCCTCACCTGTTGTTTTGTCAAGTTCCCCAGTTTGAACTGCCCACAGGTCTGCATAAACTCCATCCTGAGCGATAAGTTCGTCGTGAGCACCGCGTTCAACAACCACGCCTTCAACCAACACTAGAATTTGGTCAGCATCCCGAATTGTTGACAGGCGGTGGGCTACAGCAACAGTCATCCTCCCATCTTTGAATTGATTGAGATTGCGTTGAATAATCTCTTCAGTTCGTGTATCAACAGAACTAGTCGCTTCATCAAGAATGAGGAGTGGTGGGTGGCGAAGAATTGCTCTTGCTAGGGAGATTCGCTGACGCTGACCCCCAGAGAGTTTTACCCCTCTGTCACCGACAATTGTTTCATACCCTTTAGGGAATTTTTCAATGAATTCACTGGCGCCAGCCAGCATTGCAGCTTCTTCAATTGATTCGCTACTTGCAGATTGGTCTGCATAAGAGATATTTTCACGAACCGTTCCATGGAAAAGATAGACATCTTGGCTAACGTATCCTATTTGGTCACGGATAGAACTTAGAGTTAATTCATTAATATCTGAACCATTCATTGAGATAGAACCTGCATCGGTTTCGTAATACCTGAGAAGTAATTTGACAATCGTTGATTTTCCAGCTCCTGTTGGGCCAACGATTCCTACGCTTTGGTTACGATTTAAGTCAAATGAAACTCCATTCAAAACATTGTTTCCATTTGGATAGGCAAAGTGGACATTATCAAAAGATATTGAGTTCGCAGGGGTCTGCAATGATTCTGCGCCCTCTCTATCAATAATTGACGGCTCAAGGTCAATCATTGCGAATACTCTGCGGGCACTTGCTTCAGACTTCTGAATCTGGTTAACAAGCATTCCTAGAATAAACAATGGCATAGACATTCTAGTACTCATCAATAGGAAGGTGACAAACTGTCCTGGAGTGATACCTCCTTGGGAAGGTCCCTCAAGCATCAGGTAACCGCCAGCAGTAGCGAGAAGCCCGAAGGCAAGCCCAGCAATTACGTAAATCCCGGGTAGGAATTTTGTGCGTTGAACAGTTGCACCAATTGCATGGTCTTTGTAAGAAGAAGATTCACCACCCACACGGTCAGCTTCATATGATTCTGCATTATATGCCTGAACTACTCCCATACCTGAGATATTGTTTGAAAGGACTGCATTAATGTCACCAAATGATTGGCGGGATTCTCTGTACTTCTTTTGTACACGTGTAGAGAAGAAATAGATAAGTGGCATAATGAATAATATCGGCACGAACAAAATCAATGCCAATTTCCAAGACATCCAAGCGAGAATCGCGAAGCCTGTTGAGAATGTGATTACAATTCTAATCATTGATGTTGATGCATCGGAGAGAAAATTTTCCAATTGGTTTACATCAGCAGAAAGTACTGCCATAATATCTCCCGTTTGCCGGTCTTCAAAGTAGCGAATTTCCATTTTTATAAGTGAATCAAAGGCCGCCATTCTGACATCATGTTGCAAATATTGTGCTAAAGTTTCCCAGCAATAATTTGAGATACCTTGAGAAATTGCTAATCCCGTAAATGAACCTAATATCAATAATCCATATAACGCAAATTCATTTACCTCACTGATTTCGTTAGATAGAATTGCATCGGTAAGAAATCCCATTGCTACGAATGGAAGTAAATCAAAAATACGTGCTATTCCATTTGATAAAATACCTAAACTTGTCCTTCGCCAATATGGTTTGACATAAGGGACAATTCGCCATAATTGGCGGCCAAGAACTTGTTTGTCCCCAGCTTCAGATGTTCCATCTGAAAATTTAGCGGAAGAACCGCCCTTCGGTGCTGGCATCATCTTTCTCGCCTCATGCCTCCCCTCTTTCAAGGCTCGGTATTGCATTTTGACTAAATCAACACCGTGTTATCGCCCTACTTACAAGTGAATATCATTGAAAAAGGTCAAATTATCCTAGAAACAGGATGTGTCGAAAGTTCAGTATTCACGCCATCCGTGATTACATTCCTTGCATGTGAGAATCCGAGTTTCTGGCTCATCTGAAGCACGGGTTTGTTTTAGTTCAGCAAACACCTCCATCTCCTCGCATTTTGGACAAACATACATCCCATGAGTAAGCACTCCGCGGTGCTGCTCAGAATCAACTATAACTTCCTTCAGGTGTTTCAAATCGCTAACCTTTGAGGATGTTACAGTATCAGAAGTATCAACTTCTTCACCTGAATGCAATTTCACCTTCCCTTTGGTCGGACCAACATAGTTACACCGCCCATTTGGACATTTGATATTTCCATCCGGGCCAGGGAAGGCTAAGGTTCCACACTCAGGACAGAAGATGATATCACACTCCGATAGAGGTAGCGGATGCCCATTCGCTTTTAAGCAAGACGCTTGAGAGTAATATCAACTATTAGAATTATAATCTATATTGATGTATCAAAGGCCATTACCCCTTTGAAAAATACCTTGTTGATTAGGGGGCTTCTCCTTTTGAAGGGGGACCTGTTGGGCGAACCATGCACCTCAGTTGGGACTGGCGGCTTGCCCGCATCTTTGATGATGAAGGAGAGGTTGTTGATGAGTCAATTTGGAATGTTGGCAGGAATCCAGCAACGGTTGCATCTCGAGTTTCACTTCTAAGTAAGGGCAGGAAAACAGACGAGGCTAGGCGACTTGCTGAGCGTTTTCCGGATGCTATTGAAACACCAGTTCATGAATTGTCAACTGGTTGGTGGCCCCAACTATTAGATGAGGAGGTTGAACTTCTTCAAAAAGCAACTTTGGTTATCGCACGGGCAGGGGTAGCGGCGGCATCAAGTGATCCTGACCGTCGCCTTGAGCATCTTGTCGGCGCTGGCGACGAGATGCGAGCTACCTGGACAACATTGGAAGCAAGAGTGATTGAATGGGCTGGCCTTTTTCTCCCTGAAATTGATTTGGATGGCCAACGTGATGGGATCCCTATTGCAATTGCTGAAGCGACCTCACTTGAAAGCGCAGCAGAGGCACTTCACACTGTATCTAGTCCAACTGGAATTAGTGAGGCTGAATGGGCTGCTCTGTCTCAATGGGCTGGGGGGGTTGTTGAAGTTGAAGACCGTTTGAAAACGGTTGAATCAGCAATTAGAGAAGTTGCTCTTGAGCATCTTCCTTCAACTTCAGCATTAATTGGGCCATTACTAGCAGCAAGAATGTCAACAACAGCGCATGGAAGAGAAAGATTTGCTCGTTTACCATCTGGAACGGTGCAAGTTCTTGGCGCGGAAACAAGTTTCTTCTTACACCTTAGAGATGGTATTCCTGTGCCAAAACACGGCCATTTATTCCAGCACCCTTGGGTATCAAGGTCACCGCGCTGGGTGCGTGGAAAGATTGCTAGAATGCTTTCTGGAAAGGTTTCTATTGCCGCTAGATTGGATGCTTACAACGGGCAACCATGGGGCGAATCAGAAGTCGCTGATATAGAACAAAAAGTTGCAGAAATCCGCAAACGCCATCCAAAACCAACACGTAGATGAGGTGATTTGTTGGCCCGAAAAAGTCATGGTAAAACTGACGAGTTGAGTGAAAATGTACTCACTCAAGGACGAGGTCTATGGACTAGAAATGCTGTCCCAGGTGTGCGTGTTCGTGGCGAGGGATTGAGGAGAATCAGAGGCACCGAATGGCGTAGCTGGTCACCGCGCCATTCTAAATTGGGTGCCGGAATTCTCAGAACTAAAGAAGACCGCACTTCACTTTTACCAAGGCCGGGTAGTCAGGTTCTATACTTGGGTGCGGGACATGGCACCACGATATCCCATCTTCACGACCATATGTGTGGGGAAGGGAATTATTTGGGTGGTTCAATAATTTCAGTTGATGTGGCACCAAGGTGTATACGTGACCTTGTATTGTTGGCGAAAAAGCGTCCTGGGATTTTACCTGTGCTTGCTGATGCTCGACAGCCAGATACATTGAGGCCGTGGCTAAATGGTAGGGTTGATTGGCTGTTTCAGGATGTTTCTCAAGCTGGGCAAGTTGGCTTTTTTCTTACTGCAGCAGAAAATTTTCTTTCCAGTAATGGCATAGCACTATTGTCATTGAAGTCAGCATCGGAGCCGAATGTTGAGGGTGGGTCCGAAGAGCATTATGCTTCTGCGGTTGAAGCGTTGATTGAATCCGGCCTTGAGGTAATCGAAGTAATTCGCCTGAAGGGCTGGGAAGACCAGCACGCACTTATTGTCTCAATAGCCCCAGAAAAGTGGCCTTGATTGAAGGCGCATAATTGCCAGTGTATCCAAACTGCTTTTGCTGATGGCGGTTACGTCGGTTCGTGCCCGAACTCCCAGAAGTAGAGACCGTTCGCAAAGGGTTGGCCAAACATTTGCAGGGTGGCACAATCAGTTCGGTTGAGTTACGTCGAGAAGGTCTGAGGTTTCCTTTTCCGAAAGATATGGAAGATAGGTTGACAAACCGCCGTATTAAGGCAATTAATAGGCGGGCAAAGTATCTCCTAATTCGCCTAGATGATAATTCTACTTGGTTAGTTCATCTTGGAATGACTGGTAAATTCACTCTTTTTGCAGATGAAAGCGAATTTGAAGAAATCGCTAAGCATGACCATGTGATTATTCGGATGGAGAATGGTGCGATTGCAGTTTATAATGACCCTCGTCGCTTTGGAGTCATGGATTTGATTAACGCTGGTGGAGTGCATAATCACCGGTTGTTAGCTAGAATTGGTTGCGAACCGCTGTCAAAAAAATTCAATGCGACATCACTTTCAAAATCATTAGAGAATAAGAAATCACCAATAAAGACGGCGTTACTAGACCAGCGAATTGTTGCAGGACTTGGCAATATTTATGTTTGTGAGATTTTAAATCGAGCAGGTGTTTCTCCACGACGCACAGCATCTAGTGTCGCAAGTTCTGTTGGGAGAGCAGAATCTAGATGTGAGCGGATAGTGGTAGAAACGAAGCAGGTATTGAGGGAAGCGATTGCGGCAGGGGGTTCAACAATCTCTGATTTCGCTGCAGTTGACGGAGATCTCGGTTATTTTTCCCATTCATTCCGCGTTTACGGGCGAGAAGGTGAACCTTGTTTGACCAATTCATGCGTTGGAATCGTTAAGAGAATCACCCAAGGAGGGCGTTCAACTTTCTTTTGCTCTAAGTGCCAAAGGTAAGTAAAAAACACCCTAAATTATCAATAATTGCCTTTTTTGAAATTATAATATTTCTGATATTAGGTTGGTAATCCCCGGATTAAGGTGCTGGGATGAGTAATCAGTGTTGAAAACAGGGTTATTTTAGTAAATAATCCACAATTCAGGCTCGGTGTTGCTACAAACACCTACTATGAATCACTACACCGGCGTTTTTTTTTCAGTTCTGAAAACCCCTTTTTTGGAGTCTCCGTTTGGGGTTAGTTCATAAGCAAACTGTATAAAAGCCGCTTAATCGCCTAGTGCGATGGGAAACAAAAGGTGAAAAATATGGAAATAGATAAGAAAGTAATGATGGCAGAACTTGGAGGCGCTTTTATGGTGTCCTGGGTTGTGTTTGGAATGGGATTAGGAACAATTGGAGGAGCAGTAGCTCTTGCAGTTGTTTGGATGGCATTTAGTGGGGCTCATGTCCTACCAGTTGTCACTTGGTGTAATATGATGACAGGTGACTTGGCAGATGTTGAAGGAAACTGGATGGCAAATGGTATGCGTTTAGTAGCACAAGTTGTAGGTGCTCTACTCGCAATTGTGCTAGCAACTAATGCAGGCGCTATAGGGCCAGACTTCGCTGCACCTGAGATGTGGATAACCGGCATCGCAGACAACCTCTGGGGCGTCTTAGGAATGCTCGCAGCTGGTGCGGTATGGTGGCAAGTTCATACCCGATGCGATTCAGAATGGGCTAGTGCTTTCGGTTTGATGGCACTTGGTGGTGCTATGGTTCTAACAGGCGGTCACATGATGGGGGCATCTATTGCAGATGCGGGTACCCAGATTGTTGATGTTCTAGCAGACTGGATCTTTGATGGTCTATTCGTTGGTATTGGCGCTCTAATCGGTGTCAAGATCGATGAAGCTATCTGAGCAGTTAACATCTGAACAGTAAATACAAGTCGGCTTCAAGCCGTTGTACGCGGTTGGCCGAGGGGCGTTAGCCTCTCGGCCTTCTCGCCATTTTTTTTTCAGTATCAAGTTGGTGTGTTTTCTAACACTAACTTTATTCAATAGCACCGGCTTTTTTAGAAATGTTCTAAAATCACGTTATTTGATGTATTTGGTGAGCCACTCATTATAAGCGGGGTGATAAACACGAAAGCAATCGCCAGAGAGCGATATGAAAAAAGGAGTGATTTGAAATGGATAGAAATAGAACGATGACAGAATTTGTAGGCAGTTTAGCCGTTGTGTTCTTCGCTATAGGACTGGGTGGTGTCTTTGACGGAATGAGTGGAGACTACGATGCTTGGTCAGGTATAGTGTCATCAGTGGGTGCAGGATTAGTCCTAGCAATCTTTATGATTGCAATGGGCGGGACCATATTGCCAATGTTTACTTTGGCGAAGATGGCTTCAGGACGAGATGAAATTGAGGATGGAATGAATGATTTCATTGCTCAAATGTTTGGTGGTATTGTAGCATATGCCTTAGCGTGGTGGCAATCAAGTGCTACAACAGAGATGGATTGGGAAACCCTATCTGCTCTTGATCCATACACCGCAGTAGCATCTCTGTTTGGTGGATTCTTACTGATGATGGTTTATGATCGTCAAGATGGTGGCTGGGAAGTTGGTATCCTCGCATGTATAGTAGGTCTTGTAGGAGTGTCATTAACTGGTGCAGGAGACTTCGGTGGAATGCTAGTTAACTCTGATTGGAACATGACTAACATGCTTGCAGTATTCGGTGGAATGATTGCATCTGGAGTCGGAGCCTACATGGCTATCATGTTTGGTGAGCAGTTACTCAGCGAAGAAGAATAGAAATCTTTGAGTAAAAAACACACGTAATGCGAACAGCCCGTTTGGAGGGTTTTTTTCTCTCCAAGCGGGCCATTTTTTTTGTATATTCTAAAATCTGATTTTATATTTATACTAATATCATCGGTAATCTATGATGGGTATAATCTGTCGTGCCGGATGAAGTCTCATAACCTGCATTGTTTTACAACGCTCTATGACACAGCCGGGGCGTGAGGCTAGTAGCCCTTGGGATACTCCTTCAAATGATGGGAATGGTGGTGACTCTGGTTCTCAATCAACCAGTACATCATCTCCTCCTCAACCAATAATGTTGAGCGGTTCTGAAGGCTTTTCTATCAATACCGAGATGCAAGGCCAGATGCCAACTCAACTTGCCCCAGCTACAGGAACTACCCTAACAGGGGATGTGGGAACTATTGAATCGAGTGTGTGGGTAGGGCAATCTCAGGGACCAAAACAAGATTCAATTCTGAAAGGAATTGGTATCACCTGTTTGTTTTCATTCTTCATGATGATTGTACCTATGATGATGATAGGATGGGCTGATAATTCTTGGGATGACTCTTGGCATACTGAGACATTAAATGTTGATTGGGACGAGTCCGGTTTGAATGGCACATTTCAGATCTCAAATGCACCAATTTGGAAATGCTCAGTAGGTATTGATGATAATGATGCTTATTATACTTATAATGAGCCAGATTCTTTTCGAGTGTATGAAGATTGCAGGTACGAAGCAGGTCCTTTAGTTCAAAACAAACAGATTACTAGAATTGACTTTGGTGAAGGTCAAGGTGAAGTATCTAGAGCGACATTTACCAATCTATCCGAAGATGAGGCCGAGTTTACTGTGTATCCTCGTTATTATGAGAGGCCAAATGATTCAATTGAATTGCATCTACCAGGCGCTAGTCCTCCAGAGATAGGGGTACAAACTTTTAATGAAAACATGACACCTTTGGTTTTTATTGTAGATACAACAAATTGGGCTGCCCGTTGTCCCCAAACTGATGATTTGATGATTATTGAGAACGGAGCCGCAGGGGGAAATACTGAATATTACCCAACAAAAGAAATCCCATATGATGAATGTCATTTAACTTACTCTGACTATCATTATGAATTCACAGTTTTTCCAGGAATTAAAGATGAAGCGAACTACTCGGTTACATTAAATCTTCACGAACAAAATGTATGGCACCCCCTTGGTTCACAAACTTTTGATGAAAACCTAACTCCCCTAATTTTCCCAGTTTATACAAATGAATGGAACTATTATTGTACTCCGGAAATACGTATGGCGTTAACTGACCACGGAACTAAGTGGTACTACCCTGATTACCAAGAATGGGGTACTCTTCCAATTTGTCCAGATATGGTGTACTACGAAGACTATGAGATTCCAGTTGGTGCAATCGACCATGATAGTGGATATGGGGAATTATTTCTCAGTGAGCCATTGGAAGAGGGGGTCATTCTAACGGTTTATTATGAGACTGAAGAAGAAGATGGTGATTCATTCGTAAGGGATTTCAGTCCATGCTTTGGAAGTTTGTTCAGCTTTGTATTATTTGTTGTTTGGATAGTTCAAGTTGTAAGAAACTTCCAAGCCGGATTGACAAATAAGGGGACAGGAATGTTGGTTGGAATCATCCCAGGAGTAATCATGTCATTTATCTCAGTATTTATTATTGGACTGATTCTATTTGGATTTTAATGAGCCATCAAATATCGTTCCAGTATCATGAGAGGTAGGCTCTTTGCCGGCTTGGAAAACTGTTGCATTTCCACCCATTAGTTCACCTGTTTGTCCATTCCAGCGCAGGTAAGTTCCTTCCCAGAGTCCTAGCACAGGTGTTGTGTTGTGTTGGTGGAACTCCCTAAGACGGTCTTGCCTTGTTTCCCCGTGGTGTGGGGTATAACTCTCTCCTTCTTTTATCCAGATTTGACCAGCAAAGTAGTGTGGATTTATTTGAAATGGCACGAGATTAAGTGTCTCAAATGACGGCGGTGAGACTATTGGCATATCATTCGTGGTTTGCATGGATGGGCCTGCAACATTAGAGCCTGCACTTACTCCCATGTATGCGATTCCCGCCTCCACTTGATTTCTGATTGGGTCAATTATTCCATTCTCATGAAGGTCACGAGTTAGAAGGAAGGTATTACCTCCACCAACATAGATTCCTTTAGCCTCTTCAACGGCTTTTATTGGATCTTCAGCGTGTTGGATTCCAACTAATTTTATTCCAGATGATACGCTAAAATCTTGGATTCTTTTCAGGTAATAGTCGTGGTCTTTACCGGCGTAAGGGATGAATAGAACTTCATCAATGCCTTGGAAATGGTGTGCCATTTCATCATGATAGAGTTTTACTTGTTCTTCGTTTCTGATACCACCACTGCCAAGCAATAATTTCAACTCAGCACCTCACATATTGCGTCTATATTGGCCGCCTACGTCAAACAGTGCTTCGGTGATTTGCCCAAGGCTGGCAACTTTCACAGTTTCCATTAATTCTGTAAATACATTTTCGCCTGAGCGGGCTACTTCCTGAAGTTTGGTTAATGCGGCAGGCGCACTTTCAGCATGTTTAGTATGGAATTCATCAAGCCGATTGAGGCAACCTTCTTTCTCTTCAGGGGTGGCTCTGCTTAATTCCATGTCAAAGGAGTCAGCAGCAGATTCGTCAAACGCTTCAGCCTCAGGGTTTTCAAACATATTTACACCGACAAGGGGTAATTCTCCGGAATGTTTCAATTCTTCATAAAACATTGATTCATCTTGGATTTTTGAGCGTTGGTACATCATTTCCATTGCTCCAAGGACGCCGCCACGCTCACTAATTCGCTCAAATTCACGCAATACTGCTTCTTCAACCATATCTGTTAATTCTTCAACGAGATATGACCCTTGCATTGGATTTTCACATTTATTCCAACCAAATTCTTTGTTGTTTATCATCTGAATTGCTAAAGCCCTTCGAACTGATTCAGTAGTAGGAGTGGTGACAGCCTCATCGTAGGCATTAGTGTGTAATGAATTGGCATTATCTTGGATGGCCAACAATGCTTGGAGAGTTGTACGAATGTCATTAAACGACATTTCTTGAGCGTGAAGTGAACGACCAGAGGTTTGAATGTGCATCTTGCATTTTTGAGAGCGTTCATTTCCACCATACAAATCCCGCATTGCAATTGACCAAATTCTCCTAGCAACCCGTGAAATCACAGTATATTCTGGGTCCATTCCGTTGGAGAAAAAGAATGAAAGATTCGGAGCAAAATCATCAACATCCATACCACGTGAACGGTAGTACTCAACATATGTGAGCCCATTTGCAAGGGTGAAAGCCAGTTGTGAAATTGGATTAGCACCAGCCTCAGCAATGTGGTATCCTGAAATAGATACAGAGTAGTGATTTTGCACATTATTTTCAATGTAAAATTGTTGTACATCTCCCATCAGTTTGAGGCTGAAATCAGTTGAAAAGATGCAGGTATTTTGCGCTTGGTCCTCTTTGAGAATATCTGCTTGAACAGTTCCTCGCACACTTGATAGAGTTTTATTACGGATTTCAGATGCTTCATCAGCAGTTGGCTTTCGCCCCTCGTTTTCTTTAAATTTGACCTCTTGTTGACGAATTGCTGCATTAAAGAACATCGCTAGAATAATCGGAGCGGGGCCATTGATTGTCATTGAAACGCTGGTATTTTTATCACACAAATCAAATCCATCATATAATTGAGAGATTTCATCAACAGTAAATATTGACACACCTGATTCACCAACTTTCCCATATATGTCAGGCCGAATATCAGGGTCTCTTCCGTACAATGTTACCGAATCAAATGCGGTAGATAGACGGGCATAAGGTGATGATTCACTCAATAGGTGGAAGCGCGAATTTGTACGACTTGCTGGCCCTTCTCCTGCGAACATTCTCGTTGGGTCCTCATCAGCCCTTTTGAATGGGAAAACACCGCCAGTAAATGGGAAACTACCTGGTAGATTTTCCTTGCGTAACCAGTTCAAGAGCGCTCCTTTATCCTCAGTTCGTGGTATGGCAACTCGAGGTATTTTTGAGCCAGAAAGAGATTCAGATTTCGTTGGAACCGAGAATGTTTTTCCTCGTACATCGTAAGAGTATTCACCACTATCATATGTTTCAACTTTGTTAGGCCATTGTCCAAGAAGGGTGCGTGCAGTTGGGTGTAAATCTTCAAGGATTTCGGTTGCTTCTTGCCTTATTTCTGCAGCAGCGTCACTTTTTCCAATAGTATCGAGATGATTAGCCGATTCAGCAAGTTGTTGGGCAAGTCTGGCTTTCCCGACCTCACCATAGGTTCGGGTGTGATAGTCTCGTACAGTTGCGGAAACCTCTGCCAAATAGTTCACACGTTCAGGTGGAATGATGTGCCTTGGTTCTGGCATTCCCGATTCAGGGAGGGAAGGTTTGATGGCATTTGGATTACTGCCATCAGCGAGGATTATCAGTGATGAAAGACGAAACCAAAGGTCGTCAACTCCTGGGTCAGCAAATTGGCTAGCGATTGTCCCACATACAGGTAGTTCACTATCGCTTATCCCAAACAGGTTACGGTTTCTGCGCACTTGTTTGCGAACTGCACGCAGTGCATCAACAGCACCTCGTCGCTCAAATTTGTTGATTACAACCAAGTCAGCAACATCGAGCATCTCAATTTTTTCTAGTTGGGTGTGAGCCCCGTATTCTGCGGTCATCACATAGAATGTATGGTCAACTAAATTGCTAATGGCGTCATCAGCTTGACCGATTCCACTCGTCTCTGCAAATATTAGGTCAAATCCCACCGCTTGACATACTGAAATCGCTTCTTCAAGGCGGTCACTGACTTCTTTTCCAGAACCACGACTTGCAAGGCTTCGCATGAAAAAATTGCTATTGGAGAGCGCATTCATTCGAATTCGGTCACCAAGTAACGCTCCTCCTGTTCGTTTACGAGTGGGGTCAGTGCAAAGGAATGCAACCTTCAAATCAGGACAGTCACGAATTATTCTCAACATCAATTCATCAAGGAGGGATGATTTACCAGCCCCACCCGTCCCAGTGATTCCGACCACTGGTGCCTGATTGTCAGACGGTTGTGAGCGGCACTTATCCAGTGCTGATTTGAAGGATGTTTTGTCCCCATTTTCTGCTAACGTGATGAGTCTTGCAATTGCACCATGGTCAGATGGTGTGAGTGGGTTGGACAACTCGTCTAGTTTCCCTTCATCAAGCAGGTCTAGGTCATTGGTTTTCTCCATCATATCATCAATCATACCAACTAAGCCGAGGGTTCTACCATCGTCTGGGGAGTAAATTTTCGTTATTCCAGCCTCATGTAAATCTCGCATTTCAATTGGCGTTATGGTCCCTCCTCCGCCACCGAAGATTTTGACATAATCACGGCCAGCCTCATCTAATATTTGGCGGATGTAAGTGAAGTATTCTACATGGCCTCCTTGATAGGATGAAAGGGCAACTGCGTGGGCATCTTCTTGGATAATAGCATTTGCAACATCTTGGGCTGAGCGGTCATGGCCAAGATGGATTACTTCGGCGCCTGCGGCTTGAATTAGTCTTCGCATTACATTGATTGCAGCATCGTGACCATCAAATAAGGAGGCTGCAGTAACAACTCTGCGAGGGGACGGAGTCGTGGCTTTGGCAGAGCCTGAGGTAGTTTCAGTAGATTCACCGGCCCCACTCACCATGAGTAGCCCGATTCAGCCTCTACTCATCATATCTCCTATTTGGCGGCCTACGGCCGCCAGCAATTATTACAAAATTTGACTGACCCGATAATTGAAGCAACGTCACTTGTTCGAGGATTTTATGCCACTGAGTCAGGAGCAGCAACTTGACGCGATTCTAACAACCTACGGGCCAATCATTGGCATGATACTTGTCCTTCTTGGTGTATCTCTAACTTTAGCTGGGCCTAGGCTGTTACCACTACTCACGGCTTGGGCTCTTTTCGTGCCATTTGCGTTAACAGCTGGTGCAATAGTTTACGCCTTTTTGGGTGTTGACCCAAAAATCGCAATTTGGGTTGGCGTGGCAGTTGGAATGATGGCTGGTGCTGCAGGTGCCTCAATCGGTGAGAACTTTCACTTTATTGTGGGTGGTTCTCTTGGTATGGGCGTAATGGCGGTAATTCTCTCAATTGTTGCTGAATTTTATTCTATTAATTGGATTTGGGTTGCGATAGGTTTGGATATTGCTTTCATTATTGGCGCTAGATTAGTCAAGGATATGAAAGAAGCAGTCACTTTTGTTGGTTCGGCAAGTCTAGGAGGGATCTCTTTAGCTGCAGGCGTTACGATTACATCTGCAGGGATGCAGGGATTGGAAAATTTTGATTTAAAGTCTGGCATTAGCGCTATCATTATTGTAGTGTGCATCATAGTTGGTTCAATGTTCCAACAATGGCGTTATGGCGACCAACTTGATTGACCTTCAATGGTTTATCGGCAATTATTTCGGTCACAGATGGTGCGATATTCAAGCATTAAATTGCTGTCATTTGTGAGCATCAATATCGGCTTGATGGCGATCAAATAATGCTCGTCGCTTGACCTTCAATGAAGGGGTAATCATCTCGTTGTCCGTGGTCCACTCGTCAGGGTCTAGAAAGACCCCGCCAGAGATTTCAAACCCTTTCCAATTTGGAACCATTATTTCATTTTTGAGCGCTTCTAGAGCATATGCCCGCACTTCAGCAGAAGCACAGAGTTCTTCAAATGAACCACTAGCATCAATTTTCGCTGCTTTTAGTCCATCTCGTAGAGCATATTCGTTAGGATGAATGATTGTGAATGTTTTGATTTTGTTAGTTCCATCAACACAGCATTGCTCAACTAGTGCTGATAATTTCAGTGATTCTTCCAAAGGTGAAGGGGCAACATATTTTCCATTCTCAAGTTTGAATTGCTCTTTAACGCGGCCGGTAATATTGATGAATCCATCAACTAAAACTCCGAGGTCCCCAGTTCTAAATCCACCATCTTCAGTCATGACTTCAGCCGTGGCCTCAGGATTCTTCCAGTAACCTTTCATTATGTTAGGGCCATAAGCGACAATTTCACCGTCTTCGCTGTCAGGATTATCCCATGCATCTTGGTCAATAACTACTCGCACCCCAGGGATTGCTCGTCCAACGGATCCGAGTTTACATGGGTGTCCATCCTCCCACCCGTTCAATGAAATGAGTGGGGATGTTTCGGTCAGTCCATAACCCTCAAACATGGAAAAGCCAACACATTGGATAAACGATGCAACCTCTGGAGAGAGTGCGGCTCCTCCAGAAATACAGAATCGCATTTCACCTCCGAATCTGCCTCGTACCTTCCCGAACACTATTTTGTCGAGTTTTTTGTCCAAGAATCCTTTTGGCTGGATTTTGATGCAATCTCGGCCGTCAGCAGCGATTCTTGCCCGCGCCTTCTTGAAAGCAAGCGCACCCAAGCGCTTCTTAATCGGTGAGGAGTTCAGACCTGCCATCACTTTCCCATACAACTTGTTCCATACGCGAGGTACAGCGAAAAGGGCATGTGGTTTGATTTCAGTACACTCTTCAGCGATTTTCAATAAATCTGAAATCAGGTTAATGTGAACTCCTTGGTGGAGCATAAAGTGAAGGTCACCCATTTGACCAAAGGAATGCGCCCATGGTAGGAATGATGCAGTTCTGTCACCTTTGTAAAGTTCAAATCTTCCTTGCATAGTCAAAATATTATGAAGGATATTCCAGTTAGTGAGCATTACTCCTTTCGGGTTTCCTGTGGTACCACTCGTGTATAGTAGAGTTGCCAAACCATGTGGGTCTCTTGCTGGCTCTCCAACTGGTTCTGAATTGTTTCCTGCCGCAACGAATTGGCTCCAAGTAGTGACATTAACACCTTCTGGGGGTCTAGAGTTAGGTGCATCTTCGCCCACTAATACAATTCCACCCGATGGCCAACCATCAGCTGGTAGGTGTTCGCACAGCCTGTCAAGGACATCAGTGTCCGCCGCTACGAGAACGGTTGGCTCCGAATCTGCGATAATGTAAGCCCACTCACCTCCGTGTTGGTGGGTATACATCGCTGTGTAAGCAGCTCCTAAGGCATTGGCGGCATAGGATGTTGCCGCCCATTCAACAGAATTGTTGAGAATTATTGCCACTCTATCTCCACTTTTTACTCCGCGGTCTCGTAGACTGCGTGAAACTGATTCAACTAGGCCACCAAACTCATCATAGGTCACATGGATTCTTGGTTGGCCGCGGCCGGGTATATACCCAAACAATGGGTCACTACCACTTCGAGAAACCGCATTTACCATCATTTCATGCAATGTTTTAGGGTCTCCTGCGATTGGATTAGTCCAATCTCTGTCTATATCATATATCTGCATTTTAGATGGTTCTCTACTCTCGCTCATCGGCTCACCGTCTTGCTGAAGGTGAGGTCTCCCTCATGAGCATTAGGGCGGCATATTGAATCTGTTTACCGTTTCAAATATCTGATTAATGGTTTTTTTTTGAGATTTTAGAAATCACAGTTCAGATAATACTTTTTTGACTGCTTGGCGCCAGTCTGCCCCACCATTTCTATTGGCTAATGGACTAGCTGGCGAAGGATGTGGAATCCGAGTGATTTCAATATCCATGCCAATAAGAGCCTTCTTGGCTTGCTTTTCAGCATAAGCGCCGACTCCAATTACTTGAGTGGCGCCGAGAATTTCTACCACTTGCTGTAGATGCAGATCACATAGTTCGAGTAGTTCCTTGGCACTCTGTCCACTCAACTTGTCAGGTGTGAGGTTTTTCCCGGCTTCATCAAACATCAACAATGGGCAGTGATTGACCACGAATAGGTTGGCATGCGCTTCATCAGCAGAGCCAAAAGTATCCTCGATAACCCCCCATAATCTAGTTCCAGAAACTTCGTTTCTGTTAGAATCCAAGCCAATAACAGGGCGTTTTGGATGTAACCTTTCAGGCTGGCCTATGTCTCCACTTAAACCAAGATAATCTCTAACTTTGCTGACGTCGCCAAATGGTACACCCGTTTGCCCCATTCCCCAAGGTCCGGGGTTCATGCCAAGCAGAATTGTTTTGCCACCTAAGTCACCGTATTTTCTCAGATATTGCTTGTGTACTTCCCATGCATAATCAAGAGGGTTGTAAACCCAAGATACCGATTTCCCTAACCTAGGGGTGAGTTCGTTGCAAGCATTGGAGAGGGATTTTGCCACTTCATTAAGAGAGTTCATTACTGCACTTCCAAGATTTTCAGGGCTAACTCTGAAGGTACTAAATCTATTGATTCAAAAGCATCTTCTAGAGATGAAAAAGATGTCCCACGATGGTTTCTCTTGACCCTTTCACTAATTAGATTCCATGCTGTTTTCTCGCCAATTCCAGGGATTGCTTGAAATTGTTTTTGGCTTGCAGTATTGAGATTGAGTTTTGCTTCTACAGCTGAAATGGAGCGTTTCCCGTGGCCAGTGATGATGACATCTGAGATGGATTCTAACGGAATGTGATATGGGACTCCAACCAAGATAGGATAGGCGCCAACCTGTCTACCAAATGTGACTCCTGAATTACCGCGGCATGACTCGCTTCTGTGGCTTTCATCGGTGATATTGTGGGGTAGTCTGATCCGGTCATCATGGCTCTCCCAGCGAATTGCATTCAATCGTTGACCTAATGGAAACATCTCCTCTAACAATGGTCCATCGATTTCATCTCGCACCCACTTTTTGAATTGGCGGAATTCAACTTCTGGGATTTCTTGGAATCCCTCACCTTCAACTTGACGGATATTGATGCGTCTAAGCCACAATCCCTCATTCTTCATTTCTTGCAGTAGTTGTTGATTCATTTGGTAAGTTTTCGAGGTCTCACCATTTAAGCCCGCTATGAAATTTAGACCAGGAAGTAGTTGGGGAAGCCCTCTTGCACCACGTTTACGTCCATGTTCATTGATGTGCCTCACAGCAATTTTCAATTGATTTGTATCACAATTTAACCAATTTGCCTCATGAACGGTTGGGTCAGCAGACTCTAATCCGAATGAAAGCACACTTCCATCGCTCAGAGTTTCAACAAGTGTATGGGTAATTTCACCTGCTAACTCTAGATTCTCTGCGATGATACTTGGATTTGCATTGTCTGTATGTAGTATTTCAAGGCCATCAAGGTCGCGGAGCCCATGCAATAATTTGGCAATTGGCTCAGGATTTGGTTGTGGATATTCTAATTCAACAACACCTTCAGCCATGTAAGTGTAAACATCAGTCATACCACCTAACCTCACGTTTGTTACACCAGATTCAATGGCAATTTTTACTTCTTCAATGACCTGTTCAGGTGTTCGGAAAATAGGCACACCTTTCTTTGGCTCAATACAGAATTTACAGCCTTGTTTGTAGCGCACACAGCCTTGGTAAACCTCAACTTCGTAGGTTAATGGCCCAGGAGTAGAGTTCCCATCTTGTTCACTAACTAGGTCAGGGTGTTGGCGCACAGCCTTACTAAGTGCCCCATGATTTGCCCAATCATTCCATTGTTCTGTGGTTCTTCTTTGGTGTTTGAATTCTCCACTTTCTAGGAAATGGTTGAGAGTTGCATCTGTATCTTGAACACACAGGAAGAGGTTACTTCTCAGTGGAGTCCAACCTTGTTGTCGCCAGCCTCTGATAGCCCAGCCACCAGCGATTAATGGTGCGTGGCGCGGTACCGTTCTCAACAAGTTATCAGTTTCTCTGAGGGAAATAGGGGTACCGCGCAGATATTTTCCCGGAACAATAGCTCCGGCTAGTAGAACGATGCCGTCACAACTGGACAAATCAGGACGATTGCCGAGTCTCCAATCATCAATAGTCACATAATCATAGTCAATGTTCCTAGATTCTAAGACTCCACACACATAACGGATGTGGAATCCGATGTAGGGAGGTACGCCGAAGGCAGCGGGTTCATCCTCATAACCATCGATGACTAACCAACCCAAATGAAACCCCCCGAATGTCCGAGTTAGGTCATTGGTTGTGATAAGTTCGGCATAACCTACAGGCTACATCAAATTTCAGCGGCGGTCATTTCGGCCGCCACGGTTGCCACCACGACCGCCGCCACCACGGCCGCCGCCACCACGGCCGCCGCCAGATTTTGCTTCTTGAACAGTTAACTTGCGTCCGCCAACTTTGAGACTTTTCAGGCTAGGAAGCGCTTTCTTACCATCAGCATGGCTAGCGTAGGTAACAAATGCGA
>JYMV01030031.1_pt1 | contig 102286 bp, 101 predicted proteins | sample 338911 | NCBI WGS metagenome assembly JYMV01 (sample SAMN03354496, study PRJNA234377) | hydrothermal vent metagenome | biome: Deep sea; feature: Hydrothermal plumes at the Eastern Lau Spreading Center, Western Pacific Ocean; material: Seawater | place: Tonga | collected 2009 | depth 2000 m m | reverse complement strand
CCCTCTGGCGCTACGCACGACGGGTATCCAGAATTACCTACGCCTACCGGGGACTACCAGCCCTCGCGTTCGCTTTCCATGGCTGGCAGCGGGGGGTGGTGGGTGACATTAGGTGTTTGACGGGAATAGAGTCGTTAATGGGGTTGGTACTCATTACCTGAACGGCCTCGTTTTTGTTTATTGAAATGCAAAAGCATTGGGCTTTTCGGTAGTCGTTTTTTTAAGTTAAAAGGGCATTAAAACAAAGAACGGTTTATTGACTTTTTTTTATGGTTGCATTTTTTTGTAGGGGACATGATTTTGGGAATGGCATCTCGTTAGAGCTTAGCCGTGGGGGTGGTTTTTTAATGTATTAAGTGCGCTAAGTGCAGATGGAAAAATGATAAAGTAGCGGTGTTTTTAAACGTAGGTTGAGTTTATAAATTGCCATGGTATAATTCCCCCTCGTTGTTTCTGGGTGGTTTTTTGGCAATTTATTTTCTGTCCGTGTTGGCAATAATTAACCCCTTTAATTTAACGATTACAAATCAGATAACTGACTGATTTATAATATTTTATGCTTTATTTTAAGCGTTCTAATAAAAAGTAAGATGTGCGTTTGGTATCTGCGTTATCTTATCTTTTAGTTTGACTGAAACGTAATATTAAAGGATAATTACCAGTTGTTATGCGCCCGTAGCTCAGCTGGATAGAGTACTCGGCTACGAACCGAGCGGTCGGGAGTTCGAATCTCTCCGGGCGTGCCATAAAAAATTAATCCCCTGTAGCTCAGTTGGTAGAGCGGGTGACTGTTAATCACTAGGTCGGCGGTTCGAGCCCGTCCGGGGGAGCCATTTATTAGTACAGAGAAAAGGTTTGCAGGGTATCTTGCAAGCCTTTTTTATTTTCTGCTGTCCGTGAAATTGATAAGATGAGTTGGAAATTAGAACTTAGGGTGTTGTTAAGACTATTAGCGAGTATTTAAGTGAGGTACTAATGCTTTGTTTAGGCTATTTGAATCGAGTGTTTTTATTGGCGATAGTCTCGACAGTGAGTTTGGCTGAGTCTGACTTTAATCGCCCGTTTTCCTTGCGTTATGAGAAAGGCTTGTCGCTGGCAACATTAGTTGAAAATACGTTAGCTAAATCACCGGACCAACTTTGGTTAGAGGCGTTAGAATCTGAGGCTAATGCGTTACGTAAAAGAGGTGATAGTTGGGTGGCCGGTGCTGCGAGTGTTGCCTTGGGGTATCAGGAAGCCTCTAGTGGTACCTTACATTATATCGATGGCGGTATTAGTGTGCCGTTATGGCACTGGGGGCAGCAGGATGCTGAAGCACTGATAGCTGAAAAGGCTGAGCAGGGGCTCTTTGATCAAATCATTCATGTTAAGTTACAGATGGCCGGACTTATTCGAGCCGTTTTATGGGACTTGGCTTTAGTTGAATTCAAATTAAAAGAGGCAATGCTAGTGGTTGATTTTTCCGAGCACATTTTAGCGACAGCCACGCAATCGGTTCAATTAGGTGAGTTATCTCATTTGGATTTATTACCGATTAAAAGTGACTTGTTAACTAAAAAGTCAGCAGTCTTACAGGCTAAGGTTGAGTTGAATAAGATGATCAAACGTTATCAAACCATTACCCAATCTAACGTTGTTCCTAGTCATTTTGATGAAAATCGTACGGAATTGCGTGAAATTAATATTAATCATCCAGTTTTAGCATCTATAAATAGTAAAATTACCCGAAAACAAGCGGAGTATCAGTCGCTAATGATACGAGGGTCGGGACAAACGCGCTTATCTTTAGGTGTTAATAGTGATCGGGGCGATGCCCGAAGTAATGACTCTGAAAGTTTTAATATTGAATTAAATATTCCTTTAGGGAGTGATGTGCACAATGGGCCAGATTTGGCCGTTAAAAATATTGAAATAAATAAACTGCTCGCTGATAGAATGTATTTGATCAGAAACCTCCATGAAAATGTTTTTGAGATTTCACAGAAAATGACTTTGGGGAAAGATATTTTGGTGATGGTGAAGGAGATTGCTCATTTAGAAGGTGACCGCCTGAAAATAGCTGAAAGCAGTTATAACGCTGGGGAACTGAGTTTGCGGGCATTTAAAAGTATTCAATTGAGTCAGCAACTGGCTGAATTGAAAGTAACTGAACAGTTAATTATTAATAAAAAGAATGTCGCTTTGTATAACCAATCGTTAGGGGTTCTCCCTTAAGGTAGTGACTATATTATTTCTGGCACTTATTAAAGTTTCATTAAGACTTGATTACGTGCTTGAAGCGTTAAAATCTATTACTATATCAGCGCTAATTAAATTGAAGAGGGTCTGAATATGTCGGTAAAGGAAAATCAACTCACCACGGAAGTCTTGGTAATTGGTGGTGGCCCAGGGGGCTATTCTGCTGCTTTCAGGGCTGCTGACTTGGGTAAGCAGGTTACGTTAGTGGAGAAATACCCCGTATTAGGCGGGGTGTGTTTGAATGTGGGTTGTATTCCTTCAAAAGCATTACTACATGTTGCTCATATTTTAAGTGAGAGTAAAGAGATGGGGGCTTTGGGGGTTACTTTTCAGGCCCCTGAGATAGATAGAGAGAAATTAGTTAAGTGGAAAGACAGTGTTACCTCGCAATTAACAACCGGGTTGTCAGCCCTAGCCAAACAAAGAAAGGTGACGGTATTGCAGGGAAGCGCTCGGTTTTCCGGAACGCATGAAGTCATTATTGCAAATGAAGAGGGCGGGCACACGGTAAAATTTGACAATGTTATTATCGCCGTCGGTTCTCAACCGGTTAAGATTCCGTCATTTCCTAATGACGATGAGCGTTTAATGGACTCAACGGGTGCTTTGGAATTAAAAGATATTCCCGCTAAGCTACTGATTGTGGGTGGGGGGATTATCGGCCTTGAGATGGCCACGGTTTATCATGCTTTAGGCAGTCAGATCACTATCGTTGAAATGATGGATCAATTAATACCCGGGTGTGACAAAGATTTAGTCCGGCCGTTGGCGCAAAAAGTTAAAAAACAATATGACAATATTTTTCTTTCTACCAAAGTGACAGAAATTGTTTCTCAGAATGATGGTTTAAAGGTTAGTTTTGACAAGCAAGGTACGGTGGAAAGTGATCGGTTTGATAAGGTCTTGGTTGCGGTAGGGCGCCGGCCTAATGGGCATTTGATCGATGCTGAGAAGGCAGGGATAACGGTTACTGATCGGGGATTCATTGAAGTAGACAAGCAGATGCGCACAAATGTCGAGCATATTTTTGCAATAGGGGATGTGGTGGGAAACCCTATGTTGGCGCATAAGGCAGTACACGAAGCTAAAATAGCGGCGGAAGTTATTGCCGGTGAACGTGTTGAGTGGCAAGCATTAACTATTCCTTCAGTTGCTTATACCGATCCTGAGGTTGCTTGGATGGGGCTAACTGAAATAGAGGCTAAGGCGCAAGGTATTGCTTATGATAAGGCGGCATTTCCTTGGGCAGCAAGTGGTCGTTCTTTAAGTCTTGGCCGCAAAGAGGGGCTTACCAAATTAATTACCGATAAGGATACCAAGCAGATACTGGGTGCTGGCATTGTTGGGACTAATGCGGGAGAATTGATTGGGGAAGCGGTTTTGGCATTGGAAATGGGTGCTTGCGCCGAAGATATTGCCTTGACAGTTCATCCGCATCCGACGCTTTCTGAAACGTTGGGTTTTTCAGCTGAAATGATTGAAGGAACAATAACGGATTTATTGGTTAAAAAACGCTGACCACGGGGTTTGAGTTGGTTAGGCTTATGTTAGAAATTTATTTAAATTATCAATGGTAGTGTTTGTATGAGTTCAGGAACAAATAAAGTTGTTTTAGCGTATTCAGGCGGTCTGGATACATCCGTTATTTTGCAGTGGTTAAGAGATACTTACGATTGCGAGGTGGTTACCTTTACTGCTGATCTGGGGCAAGGTGGCGAGGTTGAGCCGGCTCGGAAAAAGGCCCAAGCGCTCGGGATTAAAGAAATTTATATTGATGATTTAAAGGAAGATTTTGTGCGTGATTATGTCTTCCCTATGTTTCGTGCTAATGCTATTTATGAAGGTGAGTATTTATTAGGAACCTCAATAGCCCGGCCTTTAATTGCAAAACGATTGATTGAGATTGCCAATGAAACCGGTGCCGATACGGTTTCACACGGAGCGACGGGTAAAGGCAATGATCAGGTTCGTTTTGAATTAGGATGTTATGCGTTACGTCCGGATATTAAAATCATTGCACCTTGGCGTGAATGGGATTTAAATTCGCGTGAAAAGCTTTTGGCTTATGCGGCACAACATAGAATTCCGGTAGAAATGAAACGAGGTAATGCTTCCCCTTATTCTATGGATGCTAATTTATTGCATATTTCATATGAGGGAGGGATTTTGGAAGATCCTTGGACAGAGGCTGAAGACGATATGTGGCGTTGGAGTGTAGCACCGGAAAATGCACCTGATCAGCCGCTTTATATTGATTTAACTTTTATGAATGGCGATGTCACCAGTATTGATGACGTGTCGTATTCGCCTGCTGAGGTATTAGCGTTATTGAATAAATTAGCAGGAGCTCACGGTGTTGGTCGACTGGATATTGTTGAAAATCGATACGTGGGTATGAAATCGCGTGGTTGTTATGAGACCCCAGGCGGGTCGGTTTTATTAAAAGCACACCGAGCTATTGAGTCCATAACACTCGATCGGGAAGTGGCACATTTGAAAGATGAATTAATGCCGGGTTATGCGAAGTTAATTTATAACGGTTATTGGTGGAGCCCTGAGCGGGCATTGTTGCAGAACATGATCGATGCCTCACAGGTGACTGTCAACGGTAAAGTGAGAGTTAAGTTGTATAAAGGCAGTGTTTCAGTCGTGGGTCGGATGTCAGAGACGGATAGCTTATTTGATAAAAATATTGCGACCTTTGAAGATGATGGGGGGGCTTATAATCAAAAAGATGCAGAAGGATTTATTAAATTAAATGCGCTTAGGTTGCGTATTGCGGCTAAAAAACAACGACGTTAGTCATTTTAATGCATTTTAGGCGCTTTTAATTGATGATGGCACCTTTTGTAATGGCTTTTGTATGTTGGCGATTACCTTTATTTGCGCGATAGATTTGGTCTAGGGTCAAAGAGGGAAAAAAGTACTTTAATTACTAGGCTAAGGTTGTATACTGAACAACCCTTTTTAGATCGTTTTTGGCACGGTTACTCTTGTCGAGAGAGAGTTTTTTGATGCAGAAATATGATATACAGAATCATTCCGAGCAGGCGTTAATAAGCTCCTATAATCAATCCTTTGTGCGTTTACAGTGGATAAGCCGTGCAATTATGGCGAGTGGTTTGTTGGTTCTGATGATTACGGTTCTCTTTGGTTATTCGGTGTTTTCCCAGAGTCCGCTTACCCGCATAAGTAGTTATGGGGTGCCCAATCATCTCTCGCTTGGGAAAATAGTCGCTAATCCAGCTTTGTCAGCCGATGTTGAGATGCTAAAAGGTCAGATGGTTTCGATGATCAGCGGTTCCATAAAGGCTAAGTTGGTTCAATTGCAAGAGAGTATTAATGCCGGTAAGGTTACGAGTAAAGAGTTGGTCATCCTGAGTGACTTAACTAAAGAACTGGATGCGCTGAGAGTAGTTTCAACCCCGAGTGTGGGTGTGGGTTCCGTTGATCAATCTGTTTTAGTGTCGAAGAGCAGTGCACATCCCGCTATTTTATTAAAAGAGTTGTCAAATTTAAAATTATTGGTTTATTTATCAATCGTTTCATGTGGTTTAATGTTTGTGGCATCGGCGGGTGTTTGGTTGCAAGCACGGTTTGTTTTACAGCATCACGATAAGTTACAACTTGTTTTAACGCGCCAAGATTAGATTTCAGGTACAAAAAAGCCGGGCATGGTCTATATAACCATGCCCGGCTTTTTTAGACGTTCTTTATTATTTCTTTGGTTTTTTGATTTTTCCGCCACCCGCTTTTAAATAATCAAAAACAGCTTTGATTGCTTTATCGCCGGTATAACCTTTTTTCTTACCAACAGTATCCATAGCCGCGCCTGCTTTAGGCATTGCGTTTTTACCGTTAATGACCGTTGCTTTGAATTTATCATAAGACAAAGAACCGTCTTTAATGTTTTTAATTAGATTTGGGTTGGTCGCAATGTCATGACAAGTCGCACAGCCGCGTCCAAATGCCCGATCATATATTTTACTACCTACCCAAAGATCCATGTCACTCGCTGCAAAAGTTTGACTGCTTAATACAAGTGTTGCAACACCTGCCATCATCACTAATGATTTTTTCATACTAACCTCAATAGATTTAAAGAAAGATGACCTAAATCTAATTTAAAAGACTAAGTCATTAATTAAAAATTTAACTAGGATAGGATAGATAATTTACTACAAAAAGACAAATAATTTTGTCAGTATTTAGGGTAAAAGTTGATTTAGTTAGGTAAAAATTAAGCGCTGGGATTAAACCAAGTCAATTTATTGTGTAAACGCACGACATCGCCAACGATTATTAAGGTGGGCGCCTTAACTGGTTGCTTGTGGATGAGATGAGGTAAAGATTCAAGTGTTCCGGTAATAACCTTTTGATGCTTTGTTGTGCCTTGTTGTATGAGAGCTGCGGGCAGGTCTTTTGAGCAACCATGTTCGATGAGAGACGCACAGATATGGTTTAAGCCCAGTAATCCCATGTAAATCACTAAGGTCTGATTTGGAGCAACTAAGCCCTCCCAATTTAAATTGATTTGATTATCTTTATAGTGCCCTGTGACAAAAGTGCATGATTGCGCATATTCACGGTGCGTCAGTGGAATGCCGGCATAGCTGGCACAACCGGATGCAGCGGTTATACCGGGAATAACCTGGAAGTTAATGTTGTTTTCCATTAACGTCTCAATTTCCTCGCCGCCTCGACCAAAAATAAAAGGATCACCGCCTTTGAGACGAACAACACGATTTCCTGCAAGGGCAAGTCTTGTGAGGAGTTGATTAATAGACTCTTGCGGGAGGGTGTGTTGATCACGTTTTTTGCCGACATAGATTTTTTGTGCATCACGCCGGATGAGGTTAAGGATATCTTCTGAAACCAGACGATCGTAAACGACAATATCGGCTTGCTGTATGAGTCTTAATGCTTTTAATGTGAGTAAATCTGGGTCACCTGGGCCGGCGCCGACCAGATAAATTTCTCCATCTGTCGTTGTGGTGTTGTGTGCTATGATTTGCTTATTCAGAGCGTTTTCGGCTTTTTCATGTTGTCCCGCAAAAATAAGTTCGGCGATGGAGCCTTGAAAAGTCTGTTCCCAAAAAAGACGACGTTGGCGTGGGTCTAGGATATGTGCTTTGACTTTGTCTCGATAATTACCGGCGAGTTTAGCAAGATGGCCATAGCCAGAGGGGATAAGGGTTTCTACGCGTGTCTTTAGCAGCCGTGCTAATACCGGCGCTGTGCCGCCGGAAGAAATAGCGGCAATGATTGGAGAGCGATCAATAATAGCAGGGAAAATAAATTGACATAATTTTGGGTTGTCGACGACATTAACTAAGATGTTAAGTTTATGGGCTGCTTGTGAAACGAGTTCATTAACTGTTTGATTATCGGTTGCAGAAACAATCAGACGATAACCTTCAGCATCGGTGCTTTCAAATTTTTTTTTGATTAGCGTTAAGGCTAATTTTTTTTCAAGCGTTTGAACGGGGATTGAGAATGAGGGAGCCAGTACGGTTATCTGCGCACCTGATTTTGCTAAAATTTCAATTTTACGCGCAGCGATTTCACCAGCGCCAACGATAAGACATTTTTGTTGATTGAGTTGTAAAAAAATAGGAAAAAATTGCATTGGTTAACCTGGTAGGCTTTTAGAAATAGTTATGGTTTATAATAGAGCATTATTTAATTTCAAATAGAGAAATATGCCAGCTTTTGATTATGATGTTGATGCCAGTGGTTTAAATTGTCCACTCCCCCTGTTACGTTTAAAAAAGGCGTTGATAACGATGTCTTCAGGGGAGGTGGTTCGAGTGATTGCAACGGACCCGGCAGCGCATTTAGATTTTGGCGTTTTTTCTGAGCAGTCTGGTAATCGTTTGCTTGAATCATCTAAAAATGGCGATCAACAAGTCTTTTATTTTCAGAAAAAATAAGTTCCAGGGCTTGAATGCTTTGTCATTCGCGTAGGCTGATAATAGGCCATTTTTGTTTTTCTGCAGCGTTTCTCAATTTATCGTCAGGATCAACAGCAACAGGATTGTCGACGGTATTTAATAGGGGAAGGTCATTATGCGAGTCACTGTAAAACCAGCTACCGTTTAGATCTGATTTTGATGTTATAAGCCACTCGTTCAGTAATTTGACCTTTCCTTCCTGGAAGCAGGGGATACCGGAAACTCTCCCGGTGAAGCGGCCTTGTTTACATTCAGGCACGGTTGCTAACAGGTTGTCGATTCCATATAAATTGACAATAGGTTCAGTTACAAATTTGTTCGTTGCCGTAATAACAATAAGCGTGTCGCCCTTGGCTTTATGGTGGTTGATTAAGTCTCTAGCGGGCTTTAGTAAGATCGGTTGTATGACTGTTTTAATGAATTGCTCTCTGAGTCTAAAGAGATGATTGATGTTAATTTCGGCCAGTGGTTTGAGTGCAAAGGCTAGGAATTCATTGATATCAAGTGTGCCGTGTTTATAGTCTTCATAAAAATGTTGGTTGGCCAATTTATAGAGGGTTCTATTGACCATCCCTTGGGAAACTAAAAATTGACCCCATAAATAGTCGCTATCATCAGCGATTAAGGTATTGTCTAAATCAAAAATGACTAAGCTCACGTGAAAAATTCCTGTTGTAGTGAATAAAATTAGCACTATACATAATCTCTTTTATTATGAAACAATGTACGATGATTATTGGTTTCTTTAATGCGTTATTATAACAATAAGCATTCGATAAAAAGAGGGGTTGAAAGGTATTAAAATGATTGATTCGAATGGATATCGACCCAATGTAGGCATTGTTATTTGTAATGATGATGGTAAGTTGTTTTGGGCAAAACGTATGGGTGCAGATGCTTGGCAGTTTCCGCAGGGCGGCATTAAATTCTATGAAGACCCTGAAACTGCAATGTATAGAGAGTTGAAGGAAGAAGTTGGACTGGCTCCAAAAGATGTGCAGTTGTTGGGGCGTACCCGTTATTGGTTGCGTTACGATTTGCCTGAGCATTATATTCGGAAGAAATCAAAACCCTTGTGTATTGGCCAGAAACAAATTTGGTTTCTTTTGCGGTTGGTGAGTTCGGAGTCTGCTATTGTGCTAAACGATTATGAGGAACCTGAGTTCGATGATTGGTGTTGGACGGATTATTGGGAGCCGTTGAATGGGGTCGTTTATTTTAAACGCTGGACTTATCAGCGAGCATTACAAGAGCTCGGTGGGCTGTTAGTCGGAAATACCAATCCTGTGAGTGCCAGTGGTTATTTGTCTAAATCTGGGAAGGCTCAGATAAGTTCATTAACCCGTTAGTCGTAGGGTGCCTGTTTTTGACGCTATGTCACCGTTTGGAGACAAAGAGACCCAGCGATAGCAGGCGGGTTTGTTAGTGATCGCAAAGTTTCTACTGTTGGGTTTGAATTGATAACAAGTCGACGGTGTTCCTAAAATAGTGATGCCAGAGATAAGTGCTTTTAGTGTTTGGTGGGCATGACCGGAAAGAACTAATTTAACACGCTTATAGCGTGTTAGCATCTTTAAGAAAATGTCGCTATTCTCCAGTTGCATACGATCCATCCATAAACTATTAGTAGGAATGCAATGGTGATGTATCGCAACAACGGAAAAATAGTCTTCAGAATTATCCAGAGTATCTTTTAAGAATTCCATTTCCAGTGGGGCAATAGAGCCTTGTTTTTCACCTATAATTTGGCTGTTCAAGGCAATTATTTGCCAGTTACCCAAGCGGGTCAGTTTGTTGCAAGTAACCGGGGGCTGTGTAAAAACGTTTTGCATGATCTGATAATCATCATGATTTCCGGGTAAACAGACGACCGGTATCTGGAATGGAGACAACAGTTGATTCAGGCGCTGGTAGACCGCTTGATAGGGATCTTCTGCCAGATCACCGGTGAGTAATATTAAATCAATAGATGGGTTTTCCGCGATGGCTTGTTTAAATATTTGTAAGAAAGATTGTTCGGGGACAATATTATGGATACTTTTATCTGACTGTGTAAAAAGGTGTAAATCTGAGAATTGTAGTAATGTTAATGCGTTGTTTTTTTTTGTTGAGTACATTAGCTGGTTAAGGGGTTTTTTTATGAAGTATTTTAGCGTTCCTTTCAATTTGCTGCGGTTTAATGCCGATTTCGGGTATTGATGTGAGGTCGATTTCTTGAAAGCCTTGTTCAATAAACCAATGGGTGGTTTGAGTGGAAAAGACGATCACCTGAAATATTCCTTTTTGTTTGGCTTGGGTTAGCGCATGGGTAAGTAGTTGTTGACCGCGTGCAGCGTGTTGATAGTTCGGGTGTACAGCTAAACAAGCAACCTCAGCGAGAGTCGTATCAGGAAAGGTATTTAAGGCAATACAGCCAATAATTAAACCGTCTCTTTCTAGAATTGAATAATTACCAATATCAATTTCAAGGTGTTCGCGGGAACGCTTAATGAGTTTGTTTTCTGCTTCTAAGGGTCTAATGAGTTCAAGAATTCCAGGGATATCATGGGTATTAGCGGCTCTTAATTTTTCATATGAATTTGCACTGATTAAGGTGCCGACACCGTTTCTGGAAAATAATTCTAGCAGTAATGCGCCTTCTAAATGGCAGTTTATGAGATGGACCCGGTTAACATTTCCTTGGCAGGCTTTTATGGCTGCCGTAAGCGATGGTTTTATGGCGTTGTTTTGTGACTTTTTTAATAAAGCGTTGGCTTCAGAAATGGTTAATTGGGGAATTAATTGTTGGTCAGTATTATTCAGGCAGTTATTTTCGGTCATTAAAATGAGTTTGTCAGCCTGTAATGCTATGGCCACTTCGGTGGCAACTTCTTCTGCAGATAAGTTAAAAACTTCTCCGCTGGGGGAGTAGCCAATAGGTGAAATTAAAATGACCGTATTATTGTGAAGTTGAGCATTAATCGCAGCACTATCAATACGACGAATTTTCCCGGTAGAGCAGAAATCAGTACCGTTAAGAACGCCTATGGGTTTAGCCGTGATGAAGTTTCCTGAGGAGACTTTAATTTTAGCACCGGACATGGGTGAATTTGCCAATCCCATAGATAGTAATGCTTCTATTTCAACCCGAACAGTACCGACAGATTCTTTAACATATTGTAAAGCAGTATGGTCTGTTATGCGGTATGGGTCTACAAAAATGGAGGGGTGATTGTTTTTTTTAAGGCGTTGCTCAATTTGTGGTCGGATACCATGTACTAAGACCAGTCTAATGCCTAAGCTGTTTAAGAGGGCAAAATCATGCAGATGATGAGCAAAAAATTCGCTTTGCACGGCTTCCCCGCCGAAAAAGATGACAAACGTTTTTTTACGATGCGCATGGATATAAGGCGAAGAATCACGGAACCAATTGATAAAAGAGGATTGTTCTTTGGACGGATCGGTCATGGTCTTTTATAAATTAGCAACAGGCGAGGTTATTCAAAACGATCGGTAACCGCGCCTTCAGATGCAGAATTAACGAGTTTGGCATATTTAGCTAACACACCTCGGGTGTAACGAGGTGCGGGGGCTTGCCATTTATCTAAGCGACGATTAATCTCATGTTCGTTTAGGTCTAGATGTAAGATGTTTTTTTCTGCATCAATAGTAATAGTGTCCCCATCTTCAACAATTGCAAGTGGGCCACCTACATAGGCCTCAGGAGTAATATGACCGACAACAAAGCCATGGGTGCCACCTGAAAATCGACCATCGGTAATAAGCGCAACATCTTGTCCCAGTCCTTTACCCATGACCGCTGAGGTTGGTGAAAGCATTTCACGCATCCCAGGTCCTCCTTTGGGGCCTTCATAACGAATGACAATGACATCACCTTTGATAATCTCACCATTTAACACACTTTGCAGGGCATTTTCTTCGCAATCAAAAACTTTTGCCGAGCCCGTGAAGTAAAGCCCTTCTTTTCCGGTGATTTTAGCAACGGCACCTTCTGCGGCAAGATTGCCACGTAAAATGACTAAGTGGCTCTCGGCTTTGATTGGATTGTCTAATGGGCGAATCATATCCTGACCTTCCGGGTAAGGATTGACGTTAGCAAGGTTTTCAGCCAATGTTTTGCCGGTTACCGTTAAACATTCACCGTGAAGAAGGCCATTATCGAGTAATATTTTCATGAGTGGTTGAATGCCGCCAATTTCAATTAATTCAGCCATTTGATAGCGACCGCTGGGTTTTAAATCAGCAACCATAGGGACTTTTTTACCGATTCGGGTGAAGTCATCTAAGGTAATGTCAATGTCAGTAGCGCTGGCCATGGCCAGGATATGCAAAACTGCATTGGTGGAACCGCCCAGTGAAATGATAACAGTGATGGCATTTTCAAATGCCTTTTTAGTCATAATGTCCCGGGGTTTAATGTTGTTATTTAATAATTCCAGTACTGCTTTTCCGGCGCGTTCGCAGTCAGCTTTTTTATCGTCTGAAATAGCGGTTTGGGCCGAACTGTTCGGCAAACTCATGCCTAATGCTTCGATAGCAGAAGCCATTGTATTAGCGGTATACATGCCGCCACATGATCCAGCGCCCGGGATAGCCTTGGTTTCAATGGCAGACAGTTCAGCATCATCAATTTTATCATTAGCGCGTTGGCCGACTGCTTCAAAAACAGAAACGACATCGAGTTTCTTATTGTTATGGCAGCCGGGCATGATTGTTCCACCGTAGACAAAAATAGCAGGGCGATTTAAGCGCGCAAGGGCAATCATGCAACCCGGCATGTTTTTGTCACAACCACCAATAGCAACAATGCCATCGAAACCCTGACAGCCGACCACGGTTTCAATTGAGTCGGCAATCACTTCTCTGGAAACCAATGAATATTTCATGCCCTCAGTTCCCATGGAGATACCGTCTGAAATAGTAATGGTATTAAAAATAACCGCCTTGCCATTTGCCAAATTGACGCCATCGGCGGCATAATCAGCCAGTTTGTTAATGTGCATATTACAAGGGGTAACCATGCTCCAAGTTGAAGCAATTCCGATTTGCGATTTCTTAAAGTCGTTAGTCGTAAAACCGACTGCATGTAGCATGGCGCGACTGGGTGCGCGTTCCATACCGTCTACAATTTTAGAAGAGAAAGCTCGGGTTCTTTTATCAACTGAATTTGTCATTGCCTGATGTCCTGAAGTGGTCTATTAGGGTGGTAGCTGGGTTAAAAATTGTCCCAGCTATTAGTGCGTCTATGCCAGCTAATTTTAGGTATAAGTAAGCCAAAAAAGATTCCAAAAAAGGCAAGAATACCGCCGTAAAGGAACCAGTCCTGATTGGCGCTATCTTGTAAAGTTTGTTTTTCTCGTTTGAGTTTTTCGTTTTCGCGTTCAATGCCAACTAAGCGTTGCTGAAGTTGATCGCGTTGTTGTTTCAGTTGGATTGCATTGGCTGCGGTTTGTTTAATTTCAGCTAATTCGTTGCTGAGTCGTTTTTTTTCTGTAGTGAGTGTTTTATTTAAGTGCGTGTTTTTTTTATTTGATGCTGAAATAGTGGTTAGTTCTTGTTGAGTGGTATTAAATTTTGCTTGTAATTTCGTGTTGTTTTGTCTGGCATCATTGAGCAGCAAGCGTGCAGTGGGTTGTTTGTTTGTGTAACGCGTTAGGATGTAGCCAACTTGTTGTTCGTTTAATTGAACGATGGTATAACCAGTGTTCGGGTCGCGATTAATGACTTCGAGAGGCGTTCCACTTGGGAGCATGGTTAGAATCTTGTGTTGGGTGCTCATTCCACTACGAACCTCAATTTTTAATTTGTCAGTCACGTAAACAGTTTCAGCACAAATGGCATGAGAGTTAATTAGAAAAAAGGCGGGTATAAGGATTTTTTTCATAATGTTTTGCTTTTTAAGGTTTGGCGGTTGCATTTTCAAGCATACCTTTATCATACTCGATTTTACGGTATCAAAAATTCCAGTAGTGCTTTTTGAGCATGCAGTCTATTTTCAGCCTCATCAAAGACTACACTTTGTGGTCCGTCGATTACGGATGTATCAACTTCCTCTCCTCGGTGTGCCGGTAAACAGTGCATAAATAAGGCATCTGAGTGAGCGTTTTTCATTATTTCATCGGTTACGGTAAAGTTGGCAAAGGCCTGCAGGCGTTTTTGTTGTTCTTGTTCTTGACCCATACTGGCCCAAACATCAGTCACAATTAAATCTGAATTTTCACTGGCAGTTAATGGATCAGAAAATAAATTTATATTCGATTGTGCCGGCGCCATAATCGTTTCATTAGGTTTATAGTCTGCTGGGCAGGCAATATTGAGTTGAAAATTAAGCATTTGGGCGGCATTGATGTATGAATTACACATATTATTACCATCACCAATCCAGGTGACTGTTTTTCCGGCAATATCGCCTCGGCGTTCAAAATAGGTTTGCATGTCAGCAAGTAGCTGACAAGGATGCAATAGGTCAGTTAAGCCGTTAATAACGGGGACACTGGAAAACTGTGCAAATGTCGTGACTGTTTGATGGTGATGTGTTCTGAGCATGATTGCATCGACCATGCTGGAGATAACGCGAGCACTGTCTTCTAACGGTTCGCCGCGACCTAGTTGAGTATCCTTGGGTGATAGAAAAATGGCGCTGCCGCCAAAGTGAATCATACCGGTTTCAAAAGAAATTCGTGTTCGAGTGGATGACTTCTCGAAAATCATTCCTAGGACTTTGTTTTTTAACGGTGTGTAGTTAGGGTCTCTATGCTGCTTGAGTTCAATTGCCCGGTAGATGAGTTGCCGAAGTTCTGAAGGAGTTAGGTCGACTAGGCTAGTAAAATGTCTTGGGTTCATGGATATAAAAAATAAAAAATTAGAGGTTGCTGGTATTTTCCAGAAGTGCTTGTAAGGTATCGGCTAATAAAATAATTTGCTCTTCAGTGATGACAAGAGGCGGTAGCAGTCGAATTACTTTCTCGGCAGTAATACTAATAAGAATCTTATGGTCAAGTGCTTTTTGGGTCAACGCTTGGCAAGGTTGAGTGAGTTCAATGGCGATCATCATGCCTTGATGGCGAATGTCAGAAACGAGTGGGTGGCTGCCCAGACGTTTGGTGATTTCGTCGACAATTTTGTTGCCTTTAGTTTCGGCAGCATGGATTAAATTATCTTGTTGGATGATATCAAGCACGGTGAGTGCGGCGCGACATGCTAATAAGTTTCCACCAAAGGTAGAGCCGTGTTTTCCAGCAGTGAGTAGTTGTGCGGCTGTCCCTCTGGCTAAACAGGCTCCGATTGGGATGCCATTCCCTAAGGCTTTTGCTAATGTGCAGATATCAGGCAGGATATCATTATGCTGGTAGGCTAAAAAGCGACCGGTTCTAGCGATGCCTGTTTGGATTTCATCAAGAATAAGTAATAATTTATGTTGGTCGCACAATTGACGAAGTTCATTGAGATAGGTGGGCGCTGGAATATTGACGCCCCCTTCGCCTTGGATAGGTTCAGCCATGATGGCGACGATACTTGGGGTGTCGTTAATGATTTTTTTAATGGCCGGGATATCATTGAATGGCACATGTATAAATCCGTCTACCAACGGTGCAAAACCCTCATGTATTTTGGGATTTCCAGTGGCGCTTAGCGTTGCTAATGTACGGCCATGAAAACTATTGTTCATGACGATAATGGTCGGTTGCTCAATGTGTTGAGAGTGCCCATAGAGTCGTGCCAGTTTAATAGCGGCTTCATTTGCTTCTGCACCTGAATTACAGAAGAAAGCATTATCCATTCCAGAGAGCTGTGTTAATTGATTTGCAAGCTCAATTTGCAGTTCTATTTCGTAAAGGTTTGATGTGTGTATAAGTAGCCGGCTTTGTTCTGCAATAGCGTTGTGAATGGCTGGGTGGGCATGGCCTAAATTACAGACAGCTATTCCAGAGAGCGCATCAAGATAGCGAACATTGTTTTGGTCCCATAGCCAAGCACCTTGTCCTCGGGCGAAACTGACAGGTAGTCTTGCATAGGTTGGCATAATTGAGTGAGTCATGAGGGTCTTTACCAGTCTCGTTTTTGTTAACTACAGTGGTTAAAAAAACTTTTCATTATATATAATGTTCTATATTAATTCAGCAAGTAAATAAGGTCTTAGTGTGGATCTGTTTATTTTTGCGGCTAAATTTTGTTAGAATGGTGTTTTTTGGGAGTAAATAATGGATGTAAACGAAAGAATTAAGGAGCAATTGGAGAGTAACCCTATTATCCTTTATATGAAAGGGACACCTGATTTCCCGCAATGCGGATTTTCAGGACAGACGGTTCAGATTTTGAAGGCTTGTCAGGTAGAGTTTTCTCACACCAATATTTTCGAAGACCTTGAAATTAGAGAGGGACTAAAAGTGTACTCGCAGTGGCCAACCTATCCACAATTGTATATAGATGGTGTCTTGATTGGCGGTGCTGATATTGTTATGGATCTTTATCAAAAAGGTGAGCTGCAAACCCTGTTGGCTAATGCAGGTCAACCCGCATAATTATTAGTAAGGTGGCGAGGGTCCTCGTTCATTAATGGGGTCCCGCACGTAGTCTACTTGTTCGATTGTTCTTCAAGATTAGATAGAGCTTGCCAGCGGTTAACAATGCGGCAAAAAAGTTCAGCGGTTTGTTGTGCATCATAAAGCGCTGAGTGTGCTTTATCATTGTCCCAATCCAAGCCTGCTTTTTTAGCTGCTTTTGCGAGCACAGTTTGGCCATAGGCAAGACCGCCAAGGGTAGCTGTGTCAAATGAGCTGAAGGGGTGGAGTGGGCTTCTTTTGATATTTGAACGTTGTAAAGCTGCATTCAAAAAACTTAAGTCAAAAGCGGGATTGTGCCCGACCAAGATGGCGCGCGTACATTCGTTGCGTTTAACGGCTTCTTTAATCGGTTTGAAAATTTCTTGAAGTGCTTTTTTTTCATCGATGGCCATTCGAAATGGGTGGAAGGGTTTTATGCCGGTAAAATCCAGAGCAGATTGGTCAAGTTCAGAATTTTCAAAAGGGAGTATGGCTCTTGAGTGACTTTCCTTAATAGTGAGTTGCATTTTTTCATCGTATTCAACAATGACGGCGGCAATTTCTAGGAGAGGATTTTTTTTGGGGTTGAAGCCGGCGGTTTCTATATCTATGATAACGGGAAGGTAGCCGCGAAAACGTTCATTGATAGGCTGTTGTGTTGATTCCATAAAGAGTGTGAAGGGGTTATCTGTTTATTGTCAGGTGAAAAGGAGTCGCTGTGGCGTCAGGATAAAGTCGAAAAAAATTGTCTTTTATGCTATGTTACGCATATCTTAGCGATATTACATGGAAATTTTTTTAGGTGTTGGTCAAATGAAAAAAAATAACAAAGGTGTTGGTTGGTTGGTTGGAGGGTTGCTCGCTGTTTTTATGCTAGTAGGGTCCGCTAACGTTTTAGCAGACGATCCTATGGAAGACTGGAATCGAGATGTTTTATCATTCAATGATGGATTGGATGACTATTTTCTAAAGCCGGTCAGTGAGGGTTATCAGTGGGTAATGCCTGATTTTGCAGACACGGGTATCAGTAACTTTTTTAGTAACCTCAGTGATATCGGTGTTTTTGTTAACGATATTTTTCAATTGAAGCTGGCACAGAGCGGTGCTGATTTGGGACGTTTTTTAGTAAATTCTACTGTCGGTGTCGGGGGCTTTGTTGATGTGGCAACGATGATTAATTTGCCCAAACATAAAGAAGATTTTGGTCAAACCCTTGCTTTTTGGGGCGTACCGTCAGGTCCTTATATGGTTGTTCCTTTTTTGGGTTCCTCTACGCCGCGTGGGATTGTGGGGGGGATTGGTGATATTGCCCTGCATCCGTTATCTTATATTGGTGTTCCTGGCGCAAGTTTTGGAGCGGGTGCTTTGAATGCAATTGATGTCAGTGCAGATAACTTAAGTACGCGAAAAATTGCCGAGGAAGCCGCTCTTGATCGGTATTCATTTTTGAAAGATGCTTACCTGCAAAAACGTCAGTACTTGATCACAGATGGTGGTGTTCCTGATGACTTCGAAGTTCTTATTGATATGGAGTAAGTCAGGGGTAAAATTTCATATCGGGTTGAAAAGAGGGGTGCGTTGGTGGACCATGCATCCCTTTTTTTATGGGTGACTTATAATGCTTTCCAAGTGCAGAGTCCTTCGGCATTGAGAGGGATGATCTCATCATTGCCTGCAGGGTAGTTTGCTGGAATTATCCAGCTCTCTTTTACTAGACTAAGACTGGATTGGTTTCGAGGGAGTCGATAAAAATCAGCACCAAAGTGGCTGGCAAACCCTTCTAGTTTGTTGAGGGCGCCGGCTTGTTCAAAAATTTCAGTATAAAATTCAATGGCGGCATGAGCGGAAAAACAGCCGGCGCAGCCACAGCTGGATTCTTTTCGGTGTTTTGGGTGTGGGGCGCTATCGGTGCCTAAAAAGAATTTAGGATTCCCACTGGTTGCAGCAGCTAATAAGGCTTGCCGATGTGTTTCTCGTTTGATGACGGGTAAGCAGTAATTGTGTGGTTTAATTCCGCCGACTAAAAAAGCATTTCGATTGAACATTAGATGTTGCGGAGTGATCGTAGCCGCAATATGAGTGGACTGTTCTTGGATAAAATGAACGGCTTCTTTGGTTGTAATGTGCTCGAGTATTATCCGTAGGTTAGGAAACTCCTGAGTGAGTGTGGTTAAGTGTCGATCAATAAAAATCTTTTCACGGTCAAAAATATCAATATCATTATCGGTGACTTCTCCGTGTATTAACAGCGGAATAGAATGCCTCTGCATAGCATCTAACAGTGGAAATGTTTTTTCTAATTGTGAGATGCCTGATTGAGAGTTAGTTGTAGCACCCGAGGGATAAAGTTTAATTCCCTGAATATGCTCACAGTCAGCGGCTTTATGAATTTCTTCGGCTGAGGTTGTGTCAGTCAGGTACAAAGTCATTAAGGGGTTGAATTCGCTCCTTTGGGGCAGCGCATGGAGAATTTCGTTGCGATAAAGAAGTGCTTGCTCGACAGTGGTTATGGGGGGGTTCAGATTGGGCATAATAATGGCCCTTTTGAAACGTTTAGCCGTATGTGTGATGACGGCCTGGAGCAGTGCCCCAGATCGGACGTGTAGATGCCAGTCATCGGGCGTGGTAATTGTTATTTTATTCATAAGCTATATGCTGTAGGCGGTTATATTGAGGGCTGTCGCATGCCTGAGACGTTAATTTTCAGCTATTGTATCGTAAATATTGCGAACTTTTGGTGGTCAATTTAAGGGGCCAGAGTAAGGGGTTTAAAGCTAGGATTAAACGGAGCAGTACAGAATATAACACTCTTAGAGTGTGGGGCGTTACAGAACAAAGAGAGCGTTAGTCTAAGTGATGTTCCCTTTCGATAGTGCTTTGAAAAATATTAAGGTGATTGAATAGATTTTTCGGCGTTAGGCTTGCTCGCATAAGAAGTTTAGTTCGAATGAAAGCGGCAACCAGAAACCCGGCTATACGTGGACCCCACATTGGCTTGGTTTCTGATAAAAAAAGAAAGTTATCAACCCAGACCCATGAAAGTTGTATTGCAAAGAAAACGGTGGTTGTTATGACAACCCATTTGAAGGTGTTTGTTGCGCCGGTGCGAACACCGCCTTGGTACGTCCAGCAGGCAATATAGATGGTAATAAAGGCACTAATCATGTTTGCAGCTCCTCTTCTATTTTTTATTTCGGTGATCGCTTAAGGTCATAATTTGACTTTGTATAGTAAAGAATGTTCCTGATTAATATAACTGATTTTAGTCAACAGACTATAGCTGAAGTTGAAAAAACTCTTTTTTGTTGCTGTAGTTTTGTTTTCATGGCCGCGTGCGAGGTAAATCAGTTTCAACTTGGGGTTAGCTATGCTATCATCATGATTTATCAGGGTTTTGATGTTTTTTAAGTGATAAGCGAGTCCCGCCACCTGAACGATTCAATACATGCGTTGTTAGTTTCTCTTAACTTATTCGGTTTAGAGAAAGACGTTTAATTTAACTTTTGGAGTAACAAATGCCTATTTACGAATATAAATGCCAGTACTGTGGCAATGTTCATGATGCACTGCAGAAAATGGATGCTGAACCGTTAACGGATTGCCCGGCTTGTCAGGAGTCTGGTTTACAAAAGATAATTTCAGCCGTAGGTTTTAGATTGAAGGGGACCGGTTGGTATGAAACTGACTTCAAGGGTAAAGCTAAATCAGAAAAGGCAGCATCCGGGCATTCTGCCAGTTGTGCTACAAAATCCGGGGGCTGTGGTCACTAGTTTGATGGTTATTTGTGGTCACATTTGAGTCAGTGAGACCGGTCGTAATCCCACGGCTTAGATGATGTCTCTTTTTTAATGTCCGGACTTGCAATAGTAAGGCTAAAAAAGTAATATCGACGATTTTTTTGATTAGGTAAGAGAGCATTATGCGTACCCACTACTGTGGTGAAGTCAACCAGAAACATTTAGAACAGCAAGTAACCGTATACGGGTGGGTACATCGCCGCCGCGATCATGGTGGCGTTATCTTTATTGATCTCAGAGATAGAGAAGGGTTATTGCAGATCATTTTTGATCCGGATTCACCGGAAACGTTCATTTTAGGTGAGAGTGTGCGTAGTGAATATGTTCTGTCAATTAAAGGTATTGTGCGTGCAAGGCCTGAAGGAACCGTGAATCCAAATATGGCAACCGGGGAAATTGAGGTTTTGGTTACACAGGCTGAGGTTTTAAATACCTCTGATACACCGCCTTTCCCCATTGAAAGTGATATAGAAGTTAATGAAGAAATGCGTTTGCGTTATCGCTATTTGGATTTACGGCGGACAGAGATGCTTAATAAAATGCGTGTTCGTCGAGATGTTACACGGTGCTTAAGAAATTTTTTGGATGCTCATCAATTCTATGAGATTGAAACGCCTTATTTAACGAAAGCGACGCCCGAAGGAGCAAGGGATTATATTGTTCCCAGCAGAACGCATGAGGATGCTTTTTTTGCCTTACCGCAATCGCCTCAGCTTTATAAACAGTTGTTGATGATTGCAGGTATGGATCGTTATTATCAAGTCGTTCGTTGCTTCCGTGATGAGGATTTGCGTGCGGATCGCCAACCAGAATTTACGCAGCTTGATATTGAAACTTCCTTCATGAATGAAGGAGAGATAATGGCTATTATGGAACAGATGATTCGTCATTTGTTTGCTGAAACATTAAACGAGTCGTTGCCCGAGTCATTTCCTCAGATGACCTACCAAGAAGCTATGCAGCGCTATGGGACGGACCGTCCTGATCTTCGGATACCTTTAGAGTTAGTCGATATTGCTGAAGAAATGAAGGATGTGGAGTTTAAAGTGTTTTCTGGGCCGGCGAATAACCCTTTAGGGCGAGTGGCTGCATTGAAGTTGCCCCAAGGTGCGAAATTGTCGCGAAAAGAAATTGACGGGTTAACTAAGTTTGTGAGCATCTATGGTGCTAAAGGCTTGGCATATATTAAAGTTAATGACCGTGCTGCAGGCGTGGCGGGTTTACAATCGCCTATTTTAAAATTTATTCCCGATGATGTTGTTGAGAAGGTGTTGGCCAAAGTAGGCGCTGAGACAGGTGATCTGGTGTTTTTTGGCGCGGATAAAACAGCGGTTGTTAATGATTCACTCGGTGCATTGCGCGTTAAACTTGGGACTGAGCATGGGTTGATTGATGGTAAATGGAAGCCGGTGTGGATTGTAGATTTTCCGATGTTTGAGCGCGCTGATGAAAAGGAAGACTGGCATGCTATTCACCATCCCTTTACAGCACCGCGTTGTGATCGTGAGGTGATGCTTGAGAATCCAGGCGCGGCGATATCTAAAGCATATGACCTTGTTTTAAATGGCAGTGAAGTCGGCGGAGGGTCTATTCGGATACACAATAGTGAAATGCAACAAACGGTCTTTGATTTATTAGGGGTCGGTACGGAAGAAGCACGGGAGAAGTTTGGCTTTTTGCTTGATGCCTTGAAGTTTGGTTGTCCTCCGCATGGGGGGATTGCTTTTGGGGTTGATCGGCTGGTTATGCTAATGACAGGTTCAGCGTCTATTCGTGATGTCATTGCTTTTCCTAAAACCCAAACTGCGGCATGCCCGCTCGTCAACGCACCGGCTCCGGTGAGTGATAAGGATTTGAAAGAGCTCGGTATCAAATTACGGACTAAGCCGGTATTAGAAAGTGCAAAGGACAATTGAGTAAAATGACAACTTTAGCTTATCCTATTCAAGACTATGCACTCTTAGATGACTCGGAATGTGACGAGCGCATAGTTCTTGCCAAGAAGAAACTCGGCCGTCGTTGTGTGATTTTGGGGCATCATTATCAACGGGATGAGGTCTTTAAGTATGCAGATCTTTCTGGGGATTCGCTGAAGTTATCAAGAAATGCAGCAAAATCAGAAGCAGACTATATTGTTTTCTGTGGTGTTCATTTTATGGCAGAGGTGGCTGATATTTTGTCTCGGCCTGAACAAATTGCAATTTTACCTGATTTAGCGGCGGGTTGTTCGATGGCTGATATGGCCAATCAAACCAATGTGCAAAAATGTTGGGATGAATTGGCGGCTATTCTAGATGTAGAATCAACGGTTACACCGATTACTTATATTAACTCAGCGGCTGATCTTAAAGCTTTTTGTGGTCAGCATGAAGGGATTGTCTGTACGTCATCGAATGCCCAAAAAATATTGGAATGGAGCTTCGCAAAACGGGAGAAAGTGTTGTTCTTTCCGGATCAGCATTTGGGGCGTAATACGGGTTTTGATATGGGGATACCTTTGAATGAAATGGTGCTGTGGGATTTTAGAAAGCCGCAGGGCGGGCTTACTGTCGAGCAGATTAAAAAAGCTAAAATTATTCTTTGGAGTGGCTTCTGTTCCGTTCACCAGGTTTTTCAGCCTGAACATATTGATGACTTTCTTAAGCAGTATCCAGAGACTAAGGTTATTGCTCATCCCGAAGCTAGTTATGAGGTTTGCCGTAAAGCAGATTACATTGGGTCAACAGAAACAATCCTTAAAATTGTTAGAGAAGCGGAACCTGGCACGCGCTGGTTGGTTGCGACAGAATTGAATTTAGTTAATCGTCTGCACGAAGAATGTAAAGATCAGGGAAAAAATGTACATTTTATGTCATCGACAGTCAGTATGTGCTCGACTATGTTTAGAACGGATCCGCAACATTTAGCGTGGGTTTTGGAAAATTTAGTGGCGGGGCATGTTGTCAATCAAGTCACGGTTCAAGAGCCCAATGCAATGCTTGCTAAAAAGGCATTAGATAATATGTTTTCGGTTGTTTAGGTAGCCTCTCACGGAGCGTTTGATAGTTACTTAATTTTGGCGGTTCTTAAGTATTTCTTTTTTGGTTGCAAGACGTCTTTCGGCGATTATATTATATTGAGTATCTGGCAATAATATGATGTAATAGGGGTTTTACTTGTCGCTCTGCATATTGCTGAGGGTTAGCGGTTGCTCGCAGAACAGACAAATAGCAATTTATCTATCAACACATTAAATTATTATGCATTTTACTCTTGATAAAGGCCTTGACTTGCCAATAGCAGGTGCGCCTGAGCAGGTCATTAACAAAGGAAATAAGATTGGGTCGGTGGCCGTTTTGGGCTCTGATTATATTGGTATGAAGCCAACAATGATGGTTGCAGAAGGAGATGCTGTTAAGTTAGGTCAGCCCTTATTTGAAGATAAAAAAAATCCGGGTGTGTTTTTTACTTCTCCCGGTGCAGGAACTGTTGCAGCAATTAACCGCGGTGCAAAGCGAGTACTTCAATCGGTTGAAATTAAGCTAAAAGGTAGCGCTCAGGTTACTTTTGAAAAGTATACGTCAGAACAGTTAGTTTCGTTAACGGTTGAACAGGTTAGAGACAACCTGACACAGTCAGGGTTATGGACGGCCTTTAGGACAAGGCCTTACGGTAAGATTCCTGCGGTTTCCAGTAGCCCTAATTCAATTTTTGTAACAGCTATTGATACGAACCCCTTAGCCGGAAACCCTGAGGTGGTTATAAAAGGGCGTGAAGATGATTTTAATAATGGTTTGTCGGTTATTTCGAAATTGACTGAGGGGCAAGTTTTTCTTTGTAAAGCCCCCGATGCGGTTATCCCACAAGGGACTGATGAAAAGATTGTAGCGGCTGAGTTTTCAGGACCTCATCCTGCCGGGTTAGCAAGTACCCACATCCATTATTTGGATCCGGTTAATATTAAAAAATTTGTTTGGCACCTGAGTTACCAATCTGTTTTAGCGATTGGCGCTTTATTTACTACCGGTACATTAAATGTTGAACGAGTGATCGCTTTAGCGGGACCTTCAGTAAAAAACCCGCGATTGTTGAAAACCCGTGTGGGCGCTAATATTCATGATTTGACAGCCGATGAGTTAGAAGACGGTGAAAATAGAGCCATATCAGGTTCAGTGCTTTATGGGCGCAATGCACATGACTGGGCCGGTTATTTAGGCTATTACAATGATCAGGTTTCAGTTCTTAAAGAAGGCCGAGAGCGTGAGTTTTTTGGTTGGATCGTTCCCGGTAAAGATAAATATTCAGCAATTAATATTTTTACTTCAAGTCTGGATCGAGATACCGGTCGTCAATTTCCATTAACAACAACTAAAAACGGCAGCCCTCGTGCGATTGTTCCTATTGGTGTTTTGGAGGCAGTGATGCCGCTTGATATTTTATCTACGCCGTTGTTAAAAGCACTTGTTGTTGGTGATAGTGATCAGGCGCAACTGTTGGGATGTTTGGAGTTAACAGAAGAAGATCTTGCGCTTTGTACTTTTGTGGATCCGGGTAAACATGATTTTGGGCCGGTATTGCGGTCAAACTTAACTAAAATAGAGAAGGAAGGGTAATGGCGGCGACAAGAAAGTTTTTAGATAAAGTCGAGCCGTATTTCACTGAGGGTGGTAAGTTACAGCATTATTATGGCCTCTATGAAATGGTGGATACATTTTTGTATACCCCATCAGATGTTACGCAGGGGGCGACGCATGTACGAGATGGTAATGATCTGAAAAGAACCATGACCTATGTTGTTTTAGCGACCATATTGTGTGTAATGATGGCCTGGTATAATACCGGTTATCAAGCCAATGTTGCGTTAGAATCTATGGGCAAAGCCAGTATTGATGGCTGGCGAAATTATATAATGAGTTCATTAGGTTATAACTCTAGTAACCCATTGTCATGCATGGTTCACGGGATGCTTTATTTCTTCCCTATTTATATCGTAACGCTTGCGGTAGGCGGTATTTGGGAGGTTATATTCGCAACCGTAAGAAAACATGAAATTAATGAAGGGTTTTTAGTCTCATCGATGCTCTTTACACTCATTATGCCGCCCGATATTCCTTTGTGGCAGGTGGCTTTAGGCATTTCGTTTGGTATTGTTATTGGAAAAGAAGTTTTTGGGGGTACGGGTAAAAATTTCTTAAATCCTGCTTTAACCGGAAGAGCCTTTTTATTTTTTGCATACCCGGCATCCTTATCAGGGGATTCAGTATGGGTAGCAGTAGACGGTTTTACGGCGGCGACACCTTTGAGTTTAGCGGTAACAGGGGGGGTTGAAGCGATTACCACGGCTAATATTACCTGGATGCAATCATTTTTTGGTTTTATCCCGGGCTCTATTGGTGAAACATCGACTTTGGCCTGCTTGGTAGGCATTGCATTCTTACTTTATACCCGGATAGCATCGTATCGGATTATCATCGGTGTTTTTTCAGGGATGGTTCTGATGAGTTTGTTGCTAAATATGATTGGCAGTGAAACTAACCCGATGTTCTCTTTGCCATGGTATTGGCATTTAACACTGGGAGGCTTCGCATTTGGTATGGCTTTTATGGCAACAGATCCGGTATCTGCTCCTATGACTAATACAGGGCGTTGGGTTTACGGCGGCTTAATCGGGGTCATGGTGGTTTTGATTAGGGTCGTGAATCCAGCTTTTAGTGAGGGGATGATGTTGGCGATTTTATTTTCTAATATGTTTTCTCCTATTATTGATTACTTTGTGATTCAAGCGAATATAAGCAGAAGGATTAAGCGTCATGTCTAATGATAATAACGAGCAGAACGATCTGAATAGCGCGCCAACAGCATCTGGATTCAGGGCGTATAAAGAACGGGTCTTGGCTTTGGGCAATGATAGTTTCGAAAAAACTATTGTTGTTGCTTTAGCGCTATGTCTGGTTTGTGCAGTCTTTGTATCGTTATCAGCAGTGGCTTTAAAGCCACTCCAAGCTTACAATAAAGCACTGGATATGAAGAAAAATATCCTTGATGTTGCTGGCTTGCTTAATGAGGACACCGATATTGACCAAGCCTTTAAAACTCAGATCCAAGCCAAGATTATCGATCTGAAAACCGGGGATTATGACGACTCTATTAATGTCGATATCTTTGATCAGCGTAAGGCCGCTAAAGACCCGGAGCAAAATGTGGCTATTCCGCGTAAAGCAGATATAGCGAGTATTAAAGTAAAGTCAAAAAAGGCGAAAGTCTATTTAGTTAAAACGGACGGTCAAATAAGCAGTATTATTTTACCGGTTCACGGTTATGGCTTGTGGTCTACTATGTATGGTTTTTTGGCTCTTGATGCAGATGGTCAGACAGTTCAAAGTATTAGTTTTTATGATCAGGCAGAGACACCGGGTTTAGGGGGGGAAGTTGTTAATCCGGATTGGCGTGCTCTATGGAAAGGGAAACAACTTTACAATGCGGACTTAGTTCCTGTTTTAAGACTTGTTAAAGGGGTTGTGGATAAGTCAAAACCAGGTGCGGAGCATAAAATTGATGGTTTAGCAGGAGCAACTTTGACCAGTAACGGTGTCTCTAATTTAATACGTTATTGGATGGGTAATGAAGGATTTGCACCTTATTTAAATAAGGTAAGAACAACTAAGGGTAAGGAAGGCGTATGAAGGCTGAAACTAAAAAAGTACTCGTCGATCCGTTAGTCGACAATAATCCTATTACCTTACAAGTTCTAGGGATTTGTTCTGCGCTAGCGGTCACATCACAGATGAAAACATCGATCATTATGGCAATAGCTTTAACAGTTGTTGTTGCCTGTTCCAGTGCCGCGATTAGTATGGTGCGAAACCATATTCCAAGCAGTATTCGGATTATTGTTCAGATGACCATTATTGCTTCATTAGTAATCGTTGTGGATCAAATATTGAAGGCATTTGTTTATGATGTCAGTAAGCAGTTATCTGTTTTCGTCGGATTGATTATTACTAACTGTATTGTGATGGGGCGCGCTGAAGCGTATGCCATGAAAAACTCACCCTGGGATAGTTTCGTTGATGGCATTGGGAATGGCTTAGGTTATAGCTTGATTTTATTAATTGTTGCTTTTTTCAGAGAATTATTCGGTGCGGGTAAATTGTTTGGTATAGAAATTTTAAAATTGACTAAAGACGGCGGTTGGTATGAACCCAATGGTTTAATGCTATTGCCACCCAGTGCATTTTTTATTATTGGTTTGATTATCTGGGCTTTTAGATCATGGAAGCCCGCGCAAGTAGAATCTGCGGATTTTAAAATTTCATCCATTGCCCACGGTGAAGGAGGGCATCACTAATGGAAGCTTATATTAGTCTTTTTGTTAAAGCGGTTTTTATAGAGAATTTAGCACTGTCTTTTTTTCTGGGAATGTGTACATTCTTAGCCGTTTCTAAGAAAATATCGACAGCAATGGGCTTGGGTGTTGCTGTTATGGTGGTCCAAACACTGACTGTACCCGCCAATAATTTTATTTATAACGCTTTGTTAAAAGAAGATGCCTTGTCATGGATCGGGGTCACGGGTGTTGATTTAAGTTTCTTAGCCTTGCTAAGTTTTATTGGCATTATTGCCGCAATGGTACAAATTCTTGAAATGATTCTGGATAAGTATTTTCCGGCCTTATTTCATGCGTTAGGTATTTTCTTACCGCTGATTACCGTAAACTGCGCCATTTTAGGGGGTAGTTTATTCATGCTTGAACGCGACTATGACTTTGGTGAAAGTGTTGTTTATGGCGTCGGTAGTGGTTTAGGTTGGGCGCTTGCTATCGTTGTAATGGCGGGGGTCCGTGAAAAACTAAAATACAGTGATATTCCAGAGGGCTTAAGAGGTCTTGGGATTACATTTATCACCGCAGGTTTGATGTCACTTGGCTTCATGGCCTTCTCTGGAATTCAACTCTAAAAGGTATAGAAATGCTGGAAATTGCATTAGGCGTTTTATTATTTACAGTAATTGTAATTGCACTTGTTTTTGTCATTATTGGCGCCAAAAGTAAACTCGTTTCATCAGGTGATGTCGAGATTTTAATTAATAATGAGAAAACCATTCGTGTGCCCGTCGGCGCTAAGCTATTATCCGCATTATCAGATCAAGGGTTATTTGTTCCCTCTGCTTGTGGTGGCGGTGGAACCTGCGCGCAATGTAAAGTAAAGATTCATGAGGGTGGTGGTGAGATTTTAGCGACTGAAACGCCGCATATCACGAAAAGAGAAGCTGCTGACGGTGATCGTTTATCTTGTCAGGTAACGGTAAAACAAGATATGAAAATACATGTTGAAGAAGATGTATTTGGCGTCAAAAAATGGGAGTGTAAGGTTCGCTCTAATGATAATGTCGCGACCTTTATTAAAGAATTAGTCTTGGAATTACCGGTCGGTGAAAATGTTGATTTTAGAGCTGGGGGTTATATTCAAATAGAATCGCCCGCTTATTTAGCGCATTATAAAGATTATGACATTGGCGAAAAATTCCGTGATGACTGGGATAAGTTTAATTTATGGCGATTTACTTCGGATGTAAAAGAGTCTTCTTTACGTGCCTACTCGATGGCGAATTACCCAGATGAGAAAGGCATTATTATGCTGAACGTCAGGATCGCAACACCGCCACCGGGTGCCTCTGATGATATTCCGCCTGGGATCATGTCTTCTTATATTTTTAATTTAAAAGAAGGTGATTCTTGTACGATTTCGGGTCCATTTGGTGAGTTTTTTGCTAAAGAAACTGAAAATGAAATGATTTTTGTGGGCGGGGGTGCTGGTATGGCTCCCATGCGTTCACATATTTTCGACCAATTGAGACGGATTAATACGAATCGAAAAATGTCTTTCTGGTACGGTGCTCGCAGTGTTAAAGAAATGTTTTATGTGGCTGATTTTAATGTGCTTGCGCAAGAAAATAATAACTTTGAATGGCATTGTGCATTGTCGGATCCGATGCCTGAAGATAATTGGGACGGTTATACCGGTTTTATCCATAATGTATTGTTAGAAAATTATTTGAAAGATCACCCTTCTCCGGAAGATTGTGAGTTCTATATGTGTGGTCCTCCGATGATGAATACCGCGGTGATTAACATGTTGGAGAATTTAGGTGTGGAAAGTGATCATATTATGTTAGATGACTTTGGCGGTTAGTCATTTTATTTAATATAGCTTTATTTTAAACCTTATGTTCTTTAAGGAATTAAAACGAGGAAAAGGTGCCGCCTTTGTCCTCGTTTTTTTATTAGCAGGTTGCGAGCAAACAGAAGTCGTTAAGTCAGTGTACAGTGTTGATTACCGTGATTCGACGATGGGTACTCACTTTACTATCAAAATACCTCAACTTCCCGATAATGTTGAACCCCAAGCATTAAAGAAGTCAATTAAGCTTAGGCTTGCTGAATTAGACAGCCAATTTTCAACCTATAAAGTTGATTCTGAGATTTCGAGAATCAATGCACGGGGCAGTGGTGACTGGATATCGGTTACACCTTCTTTTGGCACAGTAATGACTGAGGCATTAAGAATAAATAAATTATCACAGGGTGCTTTTGATTCAACCATCGGGCCGTTGGTTAATCTATGGGGTTTTGGGCCTGATCCTTCAATGACGGAAGTCCCCGATAGACAAACCATTCAGAACCTTTTGTTGGTCACCGGCACTGAAAATATATTATGGGATTCCGAGCGATTACAAGTTAAAAAATTAAAAGAGAATATTTTGCTTGATTTTTCAGCATTGGCAAAGGGTTATGCTGTTGATGAGATTGCTAGGTTACTGGAAAACCAGCAGATAAATGATTTTATGGTCGAAATTGGCGGGGAATTGCGGTTAAAAGGCGTCAATAGTACCGGTGATTTTTGGCGCATTGCGGTTGAGAAACCAACCACTGACCAACGTATGATACAACAAGTTTTAGCTATCAGTGATAGTGGTATTGCTTCATCGGGTGATTATCGTAATTATTTTGAGAAAGAAGGTACGCGTTATTCGCATACAATCGATCCAAGAACAGGTTATTCAATTAAGCATGCCGTTGTTTCCGTCACTGTGTTACATGATTCAACCATGACAGCGGATGCTTTGGCGACTACATTTATGGTGCTTGGTGAAGAAAAAGGGTTAGAATTAGCTAAAGAACAAAATTTAGCGGTATTATTTATTTTGAAAACAGATGAAGGGTTTGTGGAGCGCAGTACGTCACAATACCAATTAATAGAACAGGTGCATTAATGAGTATTTTTATTATTACCTTTTTTTTCATGTTGACCATTGTTTTAATAATGGCAGTAGGGGTTATTTTTGGTCGACAAGCAATTAAAGGATCATGTGGTGGTGCCAATAATGGCAATTGTGTGTGTTTGAAGAAATGTGCAAAAAGAAAGAAGTTAGAGGCCGATAGCACTTAATAACGGCTTTTAAGACTAGGTGTTTTTTAATTAATTAGCAAAATTCATTGATTATAATTTTTAGTAAACAATTATTTCATTAGACTTTGGGGGTTTCAATGCTAACTAAAATTAAAGTTTCAGATTATATGAGTACTAACCTAGTGACATTTACAGAATCAACCAATATATTTGAAGCCATTAAAACGATGGTTAAAGCTCGGATAACGAGTGCACCGGTCATTAATGAGGCTGGTCAGATTGTGGGTATATTTTCTGAAAGAGATTGTATGAATATTGCCATTAATGCAACTTATAATCAGGTCATGGGCGGCAGTGTGGGCGAATACATGAGTTCTCAAGTCGTCAGCATCAAGGCAGAGTCAAGTATTCTTGAAGTCGCCAATCGATTTAATAGCTCACATATACGAAGTTTCCCCGTTTATGATGATGATGGCTTTGTAGGCATGATCAGCCGAACGGATGTTTTAAGGGCCATTGCGGCTTTTTAATGGTAAATTCAGGGTATTAAATTTTATCACCATGCCGGTGTGAAGCCCGGTAGACAACCCTGCACGACTACATTTGAAGTGGTTGTATCAGGGCTTGTTAGAGAAGGTGATTAGTCTTTGTACCGTTCTATTTCCCTTTGACTAAGAGCGCACTTATCAGTGCTGAGTATGTTAATTTTGGTTAAGGTCATGCTTTGAATGCCTGAATGCCTGAATGAATACTTTTAGACAGAGCAATAAACTTTTTCTAACTCCGGCATTGAAACCGTAACTGAAGCGGGTGATTTTATTATTACAAGGCGCACTGCTTTTAAATAATTCGGTTTTTTAAGCCGCACTGACTTTTTTGTTTGGTTGAGTCTTCGGGATTACGGGAGTGAATCTCACGTTGACTCGTTAAGAATAGTTTCCTTTTAAGTGACAGACCCCAACAATTAGCTTGAAAATGATAATATTTAATTTTAGCGTGCGCTATTATCCTTTATAATTATTTTTTATTTTTAAGGCCTTAGGAAGGGAATAAGCATGAAAAAAGTTTTTTTAATATTAAGCGTTTTATTTTTTATTTTTATGTCCACGGCACAGGCTCATGGCCCAGTGCGTGGGAAATTGACGGCAACTGTTAAAATTAATGCCCCCGCTGAAAAAGTTTGGGCGGTTATAAAGAATTTTGATGATATGGCTTGGCACCCTGGAATTGCAAGCACTAAGGCTAAAGGTGGTAATAAGAAAAAGGCTACTCGGATACTTACTTTGAAAGGTGGGGGTACGATTACCGAACAATTAAAAGCCTACAAAGGTGATAAAATGTCCTATAAATATAAAATTACGGACATGAGTACAGTTAAAACAATTACCCATGCGGGTAAAGATGAAATTGTTCCGGTATTACCTGTGAATAATTATGCAGCCACCCTTTCGGTGAAAGGCAAAGGCGGTAGTTCCGAAGTTAAATGGGTCGCGACTTATTACCGTGGTTATTTGAATAATAATCCACCCAGTGAGTTGAATGAAACTGCGGCTGATAACGCGGTCACTGCAGTCTTTAAAGTGGGTTTAACCAATTTATTGAGTAAATTCCAATCCGGTGCGAAAGATTCAGCGATTAAATTTAAAGTAAAACGGTAATTATTCACGTGTCGCCCAGAGATTTATTGGCATGTTATCGGCGTTTTATTAAATTTATTTAATAGTTTCTAAGGTGCCAATAAATTTTAAAACGATCATGTATACCCCCATTTTATTTCTAGTCACAGCTTTGTTGCCAGCCTCTGCTATTGCGGCGCCTTTGGCTTTTATTTCTAACCAATTGGATAATAATGTTTCGGTTATAGATACTCGGAGCAATGAAGTTATAAAGACGATTGCCGTGACGGGTAAGCCGGTCGGCGTTGCAGTTAATAAACAAAAATCTGAGGTCTATATCAGCACCCCAATAGGGAATGGTTTTACCGTCTTGGATGCGCATAACTTTAAGATTAGCCATAAGGTTACGACTAGTAATGGTGCCTTAGGAATTGTGTGTGATAATCGCGGTCAGCGTATTTTTGTGGCTGATTGGTATGAAAATAAAATTGCTGTTTTTGATACGGATGATTTTGAGTTATTAACGACTATTGCTGTCGGTCAATCGCCCTCGGGTATGGCGATTAGTTCGGATGATCAGTGGCTTTATGTGGCGAATCGTGTCGATAATAGCGTTTCGCAAATTGACCTTAAAACCTTTAAAATAAGAAACACGACGAAGGTTGGCACGCACCCTTTTGGTCTGACCCTTGACCAGACCGGTCAGCGACTTTATGTTGCTAATGTCATGAGCGATGATATTTCAATTTTAAAGACTTCGGGTTTAAAAAGAATTGGAAAAGTTGCGGTGGGCAGTCGCCCATATGCAGCCGCATTGGCGCTTAATGACACTTTATTGTTTGTGACTAATCAAGATGATACCACCGTTTCGGTGGTCGACACGCAGACGTTGACTGAAATAAAACAAATTGAAGTGGGTGAAAAACCAGAAGGCATTAGTACGCACCCTGATGGTGAGCGTGTCTATGTAGCGAATTGGTTTGATGGTACAGTTTCCGTGATCAATGCTAATACCTTAACCGTTGTAACAACGATTAAAACCGGGGATGGCAGTCGGGCTTTTGGACAATTTATTACTGAAATTCAATAACAAATTTTTAAGGAACTAATATGGCTGAAACAATAGATGAGCTAACTGTTAATTATATGGATGGTGAGACTCAAACCGTTAAAGAACTGGATAAGAAAGTATTAAGTAAAGGGGCATGGTCAACAATAATCTACCGATATCAAGATTGGAACCGTAGCGCCGAAGAATACGGTCCTGATAAGTATACGATTCGTCGTTACCAAAAAAGAAATGGCGAATATCAGCAGAAATCAAAATTTAATATTTCCAGTGAGAAACAGGCTAAGGAAGTTATCGAAGCACTTTCTGCGTGGATAGAGGATAGCTCACTCAAAACTAAGTCATGAGTTAATCCAGCCAGTGGATAATATGTTCTTCAACAGCATCGACTTGAGATTCTTTCATGGCATAACTGCGTATTGAAACACCCGCATCGTGAACGGATTCTTTTTTATTAGAAATTAAAGGGTGCCAATCAGGGAGTTTCTCACCATCGGCTAATAATTTGTAGGCACAGGTCGATGGGAGCCAGTTATAGTCACTAAAATTGTGCTGTTTCAGATCAAGACAATCGGGCACTAAATGAGTGCGCTCGGAATATCTTGTGCAGGTGCATTTATTAAGGTTGATGAGGTCGCAAACAATACTGGTGTAAAAGATTTCTCCACTATCCTCGTCTTCCAATTTATGTAAACAGCATTTGCCACAGGAGTCACATAGAGATTCCCATTGTTCGTGAGTCATTTCAGACAGTTTTTTTTCTTCCCAGAAAGGTTTTTGAGTCATAAGTCGATAAGATAACGGTGATTAAAACAAATCCCAAATGGGCTTAATGCCCTCGGGGAGTGGCGCTAAGCGGCCCAGTTCAACCCACTTGTTTTTGTCCGAATGAAAGTCTGAACCGACAGAGCCATACAGATCAAATGTTGCCGCATAATGACTTGCCTTACGGATGTCATCCGGGTTGTTATTGCCAGTGACGACTTCAATACCTGTTCCTCCGGCTAGTTTGAATGCGGTTATTAATTTTTTTAACCAGCTATTCGTTAGTTTATAACGTAAGGGGTGAGCAATAATAGCCTGGCCGCCAGAATCGGTAATCCAGTTTACTGCGGTCTCTAATTCGGTCCAGGAAGTACTGACAAAGGCCGACTTTCCAGCCCCTAAGTATTTGTCAAAGGCATTTTGAAAAGAGCTGACATGGTTTTCTTCTAATAAGAATTGGGCGAAATGGGAACGCGTAATCATGCCGTGACCTGTTTTTTTTAATACGTAATCCATTGCGCCGGGAATTCCTCTTTTAGTGAGTTTTAACGCAATTTTTTCCGCGCGTTCTAATCGGGTTTGACCTAATAATAACGTACCGTTTTGTAAGGCGCAGGCATCAGGGTCAATATTAATACCGATAATGTGAAAACAACGATTATTCCACGTTGTGGAAAGTTCAATACCGTTGATTAAAGTTAAATGGCTGGTTTTGGAGTAAATACCGGCTTCAGCTAAGCCTGCCGTTGTGTCATGGTCGGTGAGAGCTAAGTGACTGACTTGTTGTGATTGGGCGCGTGTTATTAGGTCTTTGGGTGATAACGCACCGTCAGAGAAATTGGAGTGACAGTGCAAATCAATCTTAAAGGTCATTGTAGTTCACCGTATAACTTAGCGTAGAGTCCTTTTTGGTTAATCAGTACGTCAGGGTGGCCTTGTTGACAAATTTGGCCATTTTCAAAGACATAAACGTGATTCGCTTGTTTTACGGCGCTCAGACGATGGGCAATAATGATAGTTGTTCGGTTTTTTAAAAATCCTTTCAGAGCCTTGTGTAAATCATTTTCAACCTTGCTATCTAGCGCCGAGGTGGCTTCATCTAAAATAACAATGTTGGGCTTAGAAAGCACCATACGGGCAATAGCCAGGCGTTGTCGTTGTCCGCCTGATAATTTTAAACCTTGACGACCTACTGGGGTATCAAGTTTTTGGCTAAGGTCTTTAACAGTAGCTTTGAGTTGAGAAATTTCTAAAGCTTCCCATAATTCGGCATCATGAAAATCGCGCCCTAAGGTAAGGTTAGCTCTGATCGTATCATTAAAAAGAATTGGATTTTGTAAGACAGTGACTACGTTTTCTCGAATGGTATTCAGTCCGATCTGGTTCATGGCGACACCATCATAGTATATTTGCCCTTGAATGGTCGGGTATAGCCCAATGAGGATTTGAACTAAGGTTGATTTTCCACCGCCACTCGCACCAACCAGTGCAACTTTGTGTCCTGCCGGAATGTGCAGATTAACGCCTTTTAAGATAGGTTGAGATGCGCTGTAATGAAAGTGTAGGTTTTCAATAGTAAGGCTGGATGTGTGATTATTGGAGAAAGGGTTGCTACGTTCTACGATGATAGGTTCTTGTCTTAAGCTGCTTAGGTTATTGAGGCGTAATAAGGCGGCTTTGGCACTAAAATAGGCGTATTGAATGCCGAGTATTTCTTGAATAGGTCCCATCATGAGCCACAGGTAACCAAAGACGGCAAGCATTTGACCTATAGAAAGCCCTGAATATAAAACCATTAACATTGACAGGGCACGAAAAATATCAAAGCCAAATAAGAAAATTATAAAGCTGAGTCGGTTGGCAGCATCGTTTTTCCATGCAAAGGTGGTGGCAGTTATTTTAACGGTATCGGCCGTTTTTTTGAGTTCATTAAAGTAATGCTGATCACGGTTACTGGCGCGGATTTGGTGAATGGCTTCCAAGGTATCTGTTAAAGATTGCTGGAATAGGCTGATCGCCGTATTTTCATTCGTTTTTAAGGCTTTTATTCGTTTACCCGCTAAGCGCGTGAAATAAATGACGATGGGATTAAGCAGTAAAATAAATAAGCCGAGTTGCCAGTGAATCCATAACAGAATGATAGCGATGCCGGTAATGGATAATATTGAAATTAGCAATTTACTGACCGTGGAACCAATGAATGCATCGAGTGTTTCCAGATCAGTCACTAAATGGGAAATAACGCGTCCAGAACCCAGAGTCTCGTATTCTTTCATTGAGACATTTTGTAGCGCTTGGATAAGTCGGCAACGTAAATGAAAAATGATATCTTTTGAAATTAATACAAAACAACGACTTTGTAGAATGGCAAAACCGGTAGAAATCAGTCGAAGAATTAGACTGATCGCTAAGATAGAGACAATATAAAGCGTAGGACTATGCCATGGTTCCGGAAGTAGTTGATTAAGCGTTGTTAGGGTAATACCGGGTTTATTGAGTAAAATTTCATCTACCAACAGGGGCATAAGTAGAGGGATTGGAACGCTGGCAAGGGTGGCCAGTATGGCCATGAAATGAGCGCTGATTAATTTTGATTGATGCGTGAGTGCCAGTTGATAAATATCGGTCCAGGTAATATTTCTGGGCTGGAGGTTGAAAGGCTGGGTAGTCACGTTGAGCAGCTAGGCATATGGATATGGCAGGAAAAGAGATCGATTGAGATAACGGTTATTTTATCATGAGTCAGCGTTAATGGGGGGTTGTTGTGGCCCTTTTCGGTTGACCCTCAACGGGTCGCCGATACGTAATACACCGGTATTATCATGGATTGCATTTTGGCCAAAAAACACTTGATTGTGCCATTTTCGGAGTCGATTCAGTGTTGATAAGGGCTCTTTTCCCATTAAACCTGTTGTGGTGTCAATGGTTGTAATAGCACAGCGCGAACAAGGTTTAGGGAGTCTGAAAGAAATTTCACCTAACTGGATTTCACGCCAAAAATCTTCCGCATAGCCCGGACAATTGCTAATGACCAGGTTCGGCCTAAATCGTAACATAGGGAGTGAAAGGTTCATGGCTGAATTTAAGCTGGTTAAGGAACTGTCCGAGATTAATAAAAAAGGAAAGCCATCGGAAAAGGAAATTTGGTCAGAGGGTGTGCCAAAATTTTGATCGATAAGGCGGGTATGGTGTGGAGGTTGATAGACTAATTGGCAAGCACAATTCAAAACATCGCTCAGCCATTCATCAGCGGTCTTTGAGACCCGCCAGCTCATACATTGATCGTTCCAAATTGAAACAGAACATTCTTCTTTTTTTTCAGGTGCTAAGGCGAGTGTTAGGTTTTCAACGCCGTTAGCTGATAATATTAATTGATGCTCAGTAATAGCAGTTTTTATGAGCGACATTTGGGGGCGTTGACGTTGACTTAAAAAGTGCCCCTGTTGATCAACAAGCATCCATTGACGGTCATATTGTAAACCGCGTGGGGTTACCGGCCATTGATTAACCGATATACCTGCTAGGGATTTGATCGGATAGAGGGTTATTTGATTAAGGTAGGGGGCTTGCATAGCGTTACCGTATCCTATTAAAACAAATCAGTTGTTTAGCATAGACTAATTTTGCGATTAAGAATAAATATCGGTTTATAATTTCTTGTAATTTTAGTAAACGAATAAGGCATAATAGCCAACCTAAGTGGTAATGACCTGTGGGCGTTTACGGAAAATGTATCATGGTCTATGGGGGGTAAAGGTTTTGAATTTTAATAAATCACGTATTATGAATTTTTTTGCTAAACACCTGTTTTGCTTGTCGTTGATTATTATATTGATTCCGGTTAATGCTTTCAGCGCGCATACTGACCTGATTGAAATTGTCTATATTTCGCAAGAACAGTTCCGTAAGCCGGCCTTATCAAATCTTGATGCCATCGCTAAGGATGAAGGCTTACAGGGAGCCTTGTTAGCGATCCAAGATAACAATACAACTGGAAAATTTACCGGGCATAATTTTGTTCTCATTGAAAAGAAATGGCCTGAAAGAGGTGTTAGTGATGCCGATAGCCATACCTTTCTTGAAAATAAATCGTTGCTTGTGGCGGCACTGGATGATAACGCCTTAGTGCGCATTAAGCTGTTAGCTGCCGCGCAATCTGCGCTTATTATGGATATAGTTTCACGTGCGGATAGTTTTCGTCAACAAGGGTGTGCTGATCATTTGTTTCATGTTGCACCCAGTCGAGCCATGCGGGCTGATGCACTGGCTCAGTATTTATTAAAGAAACGTTGGACGAGATGGTTTTTAGTCTTGGGGCCAACTGACGAAGATAAGCTTTTTGCTCAAGCCCTGAAGCGAGCAGCCAAGCGCTTTGGCAGTACTATTGTCACTGAGAAAACATGGGTGCATGATTATGATGCGCGAAGAACCGCACAAGGGGAAGTGCCTGTCTTTACTCAGGGCGTCGACTATGATGTTTTGGTGGTGGCCGATGAACAAGGTCTTTTTGGTGAGTACTTAAGTTACCGAACCTGGCAGCCCAGACCGGTGATAGGAACACAGGGGCTGGTGCCTACCGCATGGCATAGAACACATGAACAGTGGGGTGCTGTGCAAATACAAAATCGTTTTAAAGCGCAATCAGGGCGGCGGATGACAGAAAAAGATTATGCGGCCTATTTAGCTATTCGTAGTTATGGGGAGGCGATTATCAGAACAGGCTCAGGTGACCCCGAGCAAATTAAGGCTTATTTGCTCGGTGACCAATTCACCTTACAGGGTTATAAAGGCAAGCCTTTATCATTTCGGTCATGGAATGGCCAATTACGGCAACCCGTTCTGTTAGCAGCGGCTCGCTCTATGGTGGCCACAGCACCGATTGCAGGTTTTTTACATCCCGTTACTGAGCTTGATACGTTAGGTTATGATCAGAGAGAAACACAATGCGATGAATAGAGAAATGATAAGTTGGGTTCGTTTTGTTTTATTGTTAGGGCCATTGTTCGGGCTGAACTCAGTAGCGGCTGATACTATTTATGTTACCCTTGAAAAAGATAATGCAGTGGCAATTGTTGATCCTGAGCGGGGGGTGTTATTAACGACTATTCCCGTTGGGCAACGGCCGCGTGGTATCGTGTTAAGCCATGATCAGAGTCAGTTATATGTTGCAACCAGTGATGATCATGTGATTCAAGTCATTGATGTGAAAACGTTAAGCCCTGTAGGCGTTTTACCTTCGGGAGATGATCCGGAAACCTTTGCGCTCCATGCTAAAGAAGAGATTCTTTATGTTTCTAATGAAGATGACAGTTCAGTGTCTATTGTTGATGTTAATAAGAAGCAAGTGATTCATACCGTAGGTGTGGGGGTCGAACCCGAAGGGGTTGCAGTGAGTCCTGACGGTCAGTGGGTAGTGAGTGCTTCAGAAACAACCAATATGATCCATTGGATAGATGCCGCTAGTTATGAGGTGGTTGATAATACCTTGGTCGACCCGAGACCGCGGGGGGTTTCTTTTACCGCCGATAGTCAATATTTATGGGTGACATCAGAACTGGCAGGAACCGTTACTATTTTGGATGTGAACAGTCGCCAAATTATAAAAACAATTACGCTGGCTGTTCCCGGCTTAAATGCTGACCGTAATCAACCGGTTGGTGTACTGATTGATCCCGAGATGCGTTGGGCTTATGTGGCTATGGGGCCGGCCAATCGTGTCGCCGTTATTAATGCCAAAACCTATGCAATAGAAGATTATCTCTTGGTGGGTGAGCGTGTTTGGAATTTGGCTTTTTCATCTGACCATCAGTGGCTTTACAGTACTAATGGGGTCAGTAATGATATTTCTATCATTGACTTAACGCGTCATAAAGTAACCAAGTCAATTAAAGTCGGGCATTTTCCCTGGGGGCTTGCGGTAAAACCATGACCGATTCAATGGCGCTTTCGGTTCATGACTTGGGCTTTTCTTATGGGAAAAAAGCGGCGCTTTGGGGTGTTAGTTTCGAGGTGCAATTAGGGCAATGCTGTATTTTGTTAGGCCCTAACGGCGCCGGTAAAAGTACGCTATTTGCATTGATCACCGGTCTTTACCATGCTAGAGACGGTCGCATAGCGTTGGTTAATTATGATATTAAAAAGTCGCCGTATAAAGCATTAGCGCAATTGGGTGTGGTTTTTCAACAATCTACGCTAGATCTGGATTTAACCGTTAAGCAGAATTTACGGTATCATGCCGCGCTTCATGGGATTTCACGAAAACAAGCAGATAAAACAATTCAACAGGAATTGGAGCGCTTTGAAATGTTTGAGCGGTTAAATGAAAAAATTCGTCATTTAAACGGGGGCCACCGGCGCCGTGTTGAAATAGCCAGAGCATTACTACATAAACCTTCGGTGTTATTGTTAGATGAACCGACGGTTGGGCTGGATGTGCCGTCACGCCAAGCGATTGTTAACTATATTCATGCCTTAACGCAAGAGCAAGGACTGGCGGTTCTTTGGGCAACGCATTTGATCGATGAAGTGTATCCAACAGATCAATTAGTTGTTTTGCATAATGGAATAATTCAAATAACGGGAACGGTTGATGAGGTGATTGCGAAAGTTAATGCTGATAATCTTCAGGGAGCCTTTGTGTTATTGACTCAGAAAGAGGCCAGATAGGAATGTTGTTAGTTCATTATTTTAGAGCTATGTGGGGTATCGTTGGTCGTGAATTGTGGCGTTTTGTGCAACAACGGGAACGGTTTGTTTCAGCATTAGTCAGACCTTTAATATGGTTGTTTGTTTTTGCTGCAGGCTTTAAGTCAGCTTTAGGGATTGCAATTGCACCGCCGTATGAAACATATATTTTATATGAGGTTTATATTACGCCGGGTTTATTGGGGATGATTCAGCTATTCAATGGGATGCAAAGTTCATTATCTATGGTGTATGACCGGGAAATGGGTAGTATGCGTATTTTATTAGTCAGCCCTCTGCCACGAAGTTTTTTGTTAATGAGTAAATTACTGGCTGGGACAGCGGTATCGATTGTGCAGTGTTATGTGTTTTTAGCCGTTGCCTGTTGGTATGGCATTGAGCCGCCGGTGATGGGTTATTTATGGGTTTTCCCGGCCTTAGTTGTTTCTGGATTAATGCTCGGTGCACTTGGGATGTTATTGTCATCCTTTATCAAGCAGTTGGAAAACTTTGCCGGTGTTATGAATTTTGTAATTTTTCCGATGTTTTTTATTTCCAGTGCTTTATATCCGCTGTGGAAACTTCAGGAATCGAATGAATGGTTAGCGCGGTTGGCGGCGTTTAATCCTTTCACAAAAAGCGTTGAATTGATTCGTTTTGCATTATATGGCCAGTTAGAAATCGGAGCGTTGTATTTTACAATTTCGTCACTTTTGTTGTTTTTATTCATAGCAATTCAAGGTTATAATCCATCAAGAGGTATGATGGTTAAGAAAAGAGGACGTTAGCACTACCAGTTGAGGGTTATAGAATATTGAAGATAGTTTAATTTTTTTAAGTTACATAATAAATTTCGAACATAATATAAAAGATAACGAGGGAAAAACATGAGTGCTGAAGATAATAAAAAGAAGCTTAACGAGGGTAAAGAACAAGCGGTGGCTGTGGTAAAAGATGTTGTTGCAAAAGTTAATACCATTAGAACGGGAAAACCAAAGATTTTTTATGGTGCGATTGTAGGGGTTTTAGTGTTGTATTTTGTGGCTTTTAGTGGCCGTAATCCTGAAGTGATTAGTGAAGGAAGTGTTAATAACTTAAAAGTTGGAGCAACCTATATGTTGAAAAGCCCTAATGCGAATGGTGCTGAAAATGCCAAAACGGCCATTGTTAAAGAGCCTTGTATATTAACCGGTTGGGATCGTACTGAAAATGATGATTTGAGTATTTGTCAGGCTGTGGATGGGACTCAAGTTAATGTGTTAGAACTAAAAGATGCGTTTGGCGTGGCCAATAACTGCGCTCGGGTGCTGATTGAAAGCGGTAATTGCATGAGCAAAGAAGGTTGGACCTTGGCTAGTAATATTATTGAAAGGTAATTGACAATCGAGTATTTACATTTATAATACTCGATTCAAGTTACAGGGCGGGAATAGCTCAGTGGTAGAGCACAACCTTGCCAAGGTTGGGGTCGCGAGTTCAAGTCTCGTTTCCCGCTCCAAAAGGATTAAAAAGCCGCATGTTACTGCGGCTTTTGTTTTTTAGGCTGCGTAGCAAAGTGGTTATGCAGTGGCCTGCAAAGCCATCTACACCGGTTCGATTCCGGTCGCAGCCTCCAAAAGCACAGTTCTTAAGCAATTATCTCATCTTGTCTTTTTCTTTCGTCTCTAACCAGCCTTTTTAAAACACGCTAAAAGGTGTTTGCAACGAGGTTAAAAGTACTCGCTAAGCCCTCTACGTCGGTTCGGTTCTGGTTTCAGCCTAGATAAGTCTTGTGGTCGAAAAAAAATCATTTTTTAAGTTTTGTTTTGGCATAAATTATTATCGCTATTTAGATATTGTCTATAATACCTCCACTGTAGAACAAGGGAAGATATTCTAATGCGTATACACGCCTTGCCGACTCAACTTATTAATCAAATTGCCGCCGGTGAGGTGGTTGAAAGACCCGCGTCGGTTGTTAAGGAATTATTGGAAAATAGTTTTGATGCAAGAGCAAGCGCTATTGTTATTGAAATAGAACAAGGCGGCATTGGTTTAATTCGTATCCGAGATGATGGCGTAGGGATTGTAAAAGAGGATATTTCTTTAGCATTGTCCCGTCATGCAACCAGTAAAATAACATCGCTCGGTGATCTCGAGAAGGTGGGTACCATGGGGTTTCGCGGTGAGGCTCTCCCCAGTATTGCCTCTATTTCAAGAATGACGCTAATATCGAGGGCGGGTGATAGTGCTTGTGCCTGGCGTGTTGTGAGTGAGAATTCTCAGATCGATCATGCTTTGGAACCCGCTTCCAACCCAGAGGGTACGACGGTTGAGGTGCGAGATTTATTTTACAATACGCCCGCTCGGCGTAAATTCTTAAAGACTGAAAAGACGGAATTTAATCACATAGAAGTATTGATTAAGCGTTTAGCTTTAAGTCGATTTGAAACAGGCTTTATGTTACGGCATAACCATAAAGAGGTGCTGTCGTTAAAGCCAGCACACACAGAATTAGAACAGCAGGCGCGGGTTGAAAAAGTGTGTGGCGAAGGCTTTGTCGCTCAATCAGTCAAAGTTCATTTTGAAGCAGCAGGCTTACAATTAGAAGGTTGGGTTGGTTTGCCTACTTTTTCCAGGAGTCAACCGGATCGGCAGTTTTTTTATGTGAATGGCCGGCTGGTGCGCGATAAATTGGTCATCCATGCCGTTAAACGCGCTTATCACGATGTTCTTTTTCAGGGTCGCCAACCCGTTTTTGTCTTATTTCTGACTTTAAATCCACGGTTGGTTGATGTAAATGCGCATCCGACTAAACTTGAGGTGCGATTTAGAGAAAGCCGGTTAGTGCATGATTTTATTTTTAAGGCGCTTCATCGCTCGTTAGCTGATATTAAACCGGAAACGACTATGCCGTCTGAGCTTTTGGCGGTAAACCATGAGCAGGGATCTTCCCAGCCTATGCCGGCGGAATTTTCACGCGGTGGATTGCAATCACGTTTGCCTCAGAATGTATCAAAGGAAATCGAAAGGTATGCAACATTAGGTGTTTCTGGGCCAACAGCTGAAAGGGGTGAAGTCCCTTTGCCGCAATCAGTCAATGAAATACCCCCGCTTGGATTTGCAATTGCGCATATTCATGATATTTATATTTTGTCAGAAACCGCCAACGGAATTATTTTAGTCGATACCCATGCGGCACATGAGCGGGTTGTTTATGAGCGATTAAAACAACAAAAAGCGGCTGGTGTTATTCCAAGTCAACCGCTATTGTTACCGGTCCGTTTTCAAGTTACGACGGAAGAAGCGGATTTAGCTGAAAAACACAGTGATTTGTTTAATGGTTTAGGGTTTGAATTAAATCGACTTGGTCCTGAATCCTTAATTATAAGGGCCATTCCAGCGTTATTGATGCAGACTAAAATAGAGCAATTGCTGCGAGATGTTTTGGCAGACTTACTGACCTACGGGACTACACGGCGGATAGAAGAAACCGGGGATGAAATTTTAGCGACGTTAGCATGCCATACTTCTGTTCGCGCCCATAGGCGATTGACGGTTGTTGAAATGAATGCGTTGTTACGTGATATGGAAATGACTGAGCGCTCCGGTCAATGTAATCATGGTCGTCCGACATGGGTGGAAATAAGTGCTCAGGAATTGGATAAGTTTTTTTTACGTGGTCAATAGCGATGCGTCGATCATTACCGGTGATTTGTTTAATGGGGCCGACTGCGGCCGGGAAAACAGCGCTTGCGGTGGATATAGCGCAAACTTTCGATGCTGAGATTATCAGTGTAGACTCCACCTTGGTTTACCGGCAAATGGATATTGGAACGGCAAAGCCAACGGCATTAGAGCAAGGAGGGGTTCCCCATTATCTGTTGGATATTTTGGATCCCAGTCAATCTTTTTCGGCCGCACAATTCAGGAATCAAGCCTTAGCACGCATTAAGACGATTCAACAGCAAGGAAAAGTGCCGTTGTTGACCGGGGGCACTATGCTTTATTTTCATGTTTTATTTAATGGACTGGTAGATTTACCAGCAGCTGATCCAGTTATTAGGCAACGGTTAGTTGATCAATCTGAAAGATTTGGTGGTGCGTTTATGCACCGGCAATTACAGAGAATTGATCCTGTTGCAGCTTTACGGATTCACCCGAATGATCCACAACGGGTTCAACGCGCGTTAGAAGTATATGAAATGACCGGTCAACCGCTATCTCAGCATTTAATGGCGGAAAATCAAGAGGGTGTGCCATTTTCTGCGATCAAGTTAGTTTTAGCGCCTGCAAGCAGGCAAGGCTTGCATGAGAAAATAGCCTTAAGGTTTCACGCAATGCTAGAGAAAGGATTGATTGAAGAAGTTGATGCGCTCTTTCAACGAGGTGATCTTTCGGTGCAACATTCAGCTATTCGCGCCGTTGGCTACCGGCAGGTCTGGCAATATTTGGCAGGTCAACTGGACTATGAGGCCATGGTGTTTAAAAGTATTGTGGCTACCCGACAGTTAGCAAAAAGGCAGTTTACGTGGCTGCGGAAAATGGCCGACACGCGCTGGTTTAATGCCGATGATGCTATTAAGAGTGATCTCTATCAGGTATTGAAACAACATTATTAAACCTGTATTTAGGAATAAAAGTAATTTTTTAGCGACAGGGGTGTTTTGTTTTGATATATACAGGGTAAATTCATTGCAAAGCCAAGGTTAAATGGGTATCTTGTAAGAACAAAATAATAATAATAAATATAGGGAGGGTAAAATGTCCAAATCCCATAATTTACAAGATATTTTTTTAAATACACTTCGAAAAGAACATACTCCGGTCTCAATATTCTTAGTTAATGGCATTAAATTACAGGGAAAAGTTGATTCTTTTGATCAATATGTTATTTTGCTACGGAGTAATGTAAGCCAAATGGTTTACAAACATGCTGTATCCACGATTGTGCCAACCAAACAGGTTAAAATTCATTCCGATAATTTCGAAGATGAAGGTTAGTTTGTGCAACTTTAAATAGGAATCTTCTTTGTTTGATCGCCCGAAGAACGGTAAGCAAGCCGTATTAGTTCATATGGCCTTGTTCAGAGAGAGTAATGACTTAAATGAGCTTCAAGAACTGGTTTTATCTGCAGGTGCTCAGCCACTTGCTGTGCTAACCGGTCGTCGTAATCGGCCCGAACCCAAGTATTTTATTGGTACAGGAAAGCTTGAAGAATTAAAGCATGTCATTCAACAGCACAATGCCGATGTGGTTATTTTTAATCATACGCTGTCACCACGGCAAGAGCGTAACTTAGAAGAAGCTTTAGAGACGCGTGTTGTTGATCGCCAAGGGCTGATCTTGGATATTTTTGCGCAGCGAGCGAAAACACACGAAGGAAAGTTACAAGTTGAGTTGGCGCAATTACAACATTCCTCGACACGGCTTATTCGAAGCTGGACTCATTTAGAGCGTCAAAGAGGGGGGGTAGGATTAAGGGGGGGGCCTGGCGAGACGCAATTAGAAGCGGATAGACGGTTAATCCGGGTAAGAATACGGCAAATCAGAGGACGCTTGGAGAAAATAATCAAGCAACGCCAGCAGGGGCGTATTAAGCGTAAGCGTGCTGAGATCCCTTCAGTGTCATTGGTGGGTTACACGAATGCTGGTAAATCAACACTCTTTAATGCTTTGGTGGGTTCTGATGTTTATGCGGCAAATCAATTGTTTGCTACCTTAGATCCAACTTTGCGGCGCTGTTGCTTACCGAATGATTCAGAACTTATCTTAGCGGATACGGTGGGTTTTATTAGGCAATTGCCGCACGAATTAGTGGCGGCTTTTAGATCCACATTACAAGAGGCGAGTGAAGCTGACCTCTTGTTGCATATAGTCGATTGTAATGCTGAGAATAGAGATGAAACCATCAATGAGGTCAATCAGGTATTACAACAAATAGGTGCTGGTAAAATAAGACAGTTACAAGTTTTTAACAAAATTGATTTGGCAGACGGTTTAGCACCGAGAATTGACTATGATGCTGATGGGGTCCCTTTCCGAGTTTGGGTTTCAGCTAAAGAACAGTTGGGATTTGATTTGTTGTTAAAGGTTCTGGAAGGTATTTATGCCTCGAGTCGCATACGCAAAGAATGTTATTTATCCCCATTGCAAGGGGGTGTGCGTGCTAGCTTATATAGGCATAGTCAAATAATTTCCGATGAAATCCTTGATAATGGGGGTTGGCGACTTACAATTGAAATTGAAAAAAAGCATTTAGGTTTATTAAAAGACATTAATAAAAAAGAAATTGCTTAGTGGTTTGAATAAATGCTGGTTTTCAAGCATAATTAGTGAGTTAAATAGTGGCTAGCCAAAATAAGTGATGGCTGTAGCTTAAAATAATCTGAAAGTTTAATAAATGGAGCATTTATGGCTTGGAATGAACCTGGGGATAAAGATAAGGACCCATGGAATGATAAAAAAGGTCAACAGAAACCGCCTGATCTTGATGAGGCCATACGGTCATTTCAAGAAAAAATAAGTAATATTTTTGGGGGCGGTACTGGCGGTGGTAGTGGTGGTAGTGGGCAAAGTAAAATTCCAGGTGGTGCTTTAGGCGTTATGGTATTGCTTGTTGCTGCAGTTGTCTTATGGACTGTTAGTGGGTTTTATATCGTTGATGAAGGTAATCACGGTGTGGAAACACGGTTTGGGAAGTTTAGTGAAACAACTATGCCGGGTTTGAATTGGCATCTACCAACGCCGATCGAAGCTGTTGAGATTGTTAATGTTCAGAAACAACGTTTTATTGAGGTGGGTTATCGTTCCGGTGGTCGTGAACGGGTCTCGGGTTCGGTCCCTAGAGAATCGTTAATGCTGACAAAAGATGAGAATATTGTCGATGTTCGTTTAGCGGTGCAGTATCAAATTAAAGATGCGGCCAATTACCTTTTTAATGTTAAAGATCAAACAGCAACGCTTAAACAGGCGACTGAAAGTGTTGAGCGGGGTGTGATCGGTCGTAATGATATGAACTTTGTTTTGTTGGAAGGACGGGCAGATATTGTTGCCGATATTAAAAAGGAATTACAAACGTTGCTTGATCGCTATGATTCAGGAATCATTATTACCGATGTGAACTTACAGGATGCTCAACCACCTGAGCAGGTGCAAGCCGCTTTTGAGGATGCAATTAAAGCAAGAGAGGATAAGGAACGGTATATTAATGAGGCTGAAGCTTATCGAAATGATGTTGTTCCTAAAGCACGGGGTGCGGCGACAAGAAAAATTCAAGAAGCGGAAGGGTACAAATTTCGAGTGATAGCAGAGTCTCAAGGTGAGACGGTGCGTTTCACAAAGTTACTCGCCGAGTACCATAAAGCACCGGATGTAACCCGTAAACGTCTTTATATTGATGCGATGGAGTCGGTATTAAGTAATACCGATACCATTATGATTGACCTTAAAAAAGGTAGTAATGTCATGTATTTACCGTTGGACCGTTTAGGTCGTGGCCAAGGAGCACCACATAAAACAGGTGGTGCCGTAAACAGAGCGGATGATAATGATCCTGATTCAGGATCTAACCGTGGTTCGGGAACTAGCCGTTCATCAACGCGCGGTCGTGAGCCAAGGGGGCGGAAATGATGTCAAATAAAATTCTAGTAGGCCTTGGGTTGGCCCTGTTTGTATTTATGTCGTGTATTTTCACGGTACATGAAACGCAAAAAGCGATTAAATTTCAATTAGGTGAAATTATTGAGGCTGACTATAAGCCTGGGTTATATTTCAAATTGCCTTTTGTGAATAATGTTAAGAAATTTGATACGCGTATTTTAACCTTAGATTCGAAGCCAGAACGGTTTCTAACCGCTGAAAAGAAGAACGTTATTGTCGATACCTTTGTAAAATGGCGTATCGTTGATGTATCGAAGTTCTATACCTCGGTAGCCGGTGACCCTGTTCAGGCAAATCTACGTATTGATCAAATTATAAAAGATGCAGCGCGTAGTGAATTCAGTCGTCGAACTATCAAGTACTTGGTGCGAACACGACGTGAAGTTATACGGGATGCATTGATCGTTACTTCTGCGCCACAAGCGGTGAAATTGGGTATTGAACTCCTTGATATCCGCGTTAAACGAATTGATTTACCACCGCAAGTCAGTAAGTCTGTTTATAGTCGTATGGATGCAGAGCGAAAGCGTGTGGCTCATGAGTTGCGTTCTGAGGGGAAAGAGCTGTCTGAAGGGATTCGCGCGAATGCAGATAAACAACGTGAAGTGATTTTGGCGACGGCTTACCGTGAGGCTGAAACATTGCGTGGTGAAGGGGATGCTACATCGGCCGACATATACGCGCAAGCCTATAGCAAAGATACCGAGTTTTTCCAGTTTACTCGGAGCTTGTCTGCGTATGAAAAAACCTTTAGAAAACAGGGTGATATGCTAGTGCTTGAACCGGACTCTGATTATTTTAAATACTTTAACAAGCAGAAATAGAGTTTAGATGACAATACGCGGTGGATGGCTTTATTAGCACTCACTTAAGCTATTGTTTTAACAGTGAAACGCTCCGAATTTTCGGGGCGTTTTGTGTGAATGGGAAATAGAAAAGAGCTATGGCAGATCCTCGTTTATTACCGGATGGTATTGAAGAAATTTTACCCGAAGATGCACGTATTATCGAAGCATTAAGAAGACGTATTCTTGATTTGTTTGTTACTTGGGGTTATGAGCGTGTAACACCGCCATTAATTGATTATTTAAGTACCCTACAACTTGGTTCAGGTCAGGATCTTGACTTACAGACCTTTAAATTGATTGATCAACTCAGCGGATCTATGTTGGGTATTCGTGCTGATATGACGCCGCAGGTGGCGCGGATTGATGCGCATCAATTAGGATATGAGTGGCCGACGCGGTTATGTTATGCCGGTACGATTGTTCATGCGCGTGGTGATGCGTTAGATAAAAGTAGAACGCCGATTCAAATTGGCTCAGAACTCTATGGTTATGCAGGGACTGACGGTGATTTAGAAATTATTAAATTAATGCTCGAAATGCTGGCTATTACCGGATTACAAGAACTTCATGTTGATTTAGGCCATGTCGGTGTTTATCGAGGATTGGTTAATGAAGCGGGGTTAAGTACTCGGCAGATTACTGATTTATTTGATATTTTGCAACGTAAGTCCAAAGCTGAGTTAGTCGTTTTTATAACACAACTGGATTTAAGCGATCGGTTTAAAACCATGTTTATGGCGTTACCCGATTTAAATGGAGGTCGTGAGGTTTTTGCGAAAGCCCGTGAAATTTTAGTGAAAGCAGGGGTTTCAGTACAGGCTGCCATAGATGATCTTGAACAGGTATCATTGCAATTGGAACAAGCATTCCCGCGTTTGGCGATTAGTTATGATTTAGCTGAATTACGAGGCTATCACTACCATACCGGGATCGTTTTTGCGGCATTTGTTCCGGGCTATGGCCGGGAAATTGCGCGCGGGGGGCGATACGATAATATTGGTATTGATTTTGGCCGGGAGAGAGCCGCAACCGGTTTTAGTGCTGATTTGAAAGTCTTAGCGCGGTTATCGAAAAACAATAATAATGAAGCTAAATCACTGCCAGAGAAAATTTTTGCACCCAGTGATAAGGATGAGGCGCTTGGTGAGTTAATTCGTGATCTAAGAGCTGAGGGTCGTGTAGTGATTCAGCAGTTGACGGGTCAGTCAGGAGCGGCGAAAGATTATAATTGCACCGCCGTTATTTTTAAAGAAAATCAATCGTGGGTTCTTCGCCCGCTCTGAGAAGAAAAGATAATCATGACAAAGAATGTAGTGGTCATTGGCACCCAATGGGGCGATGAAGGAAAAGGAAAACTCGTTGATCTGTTAACGGATAAAGCCGATGCCGTAGTACGTTTTCAAGGTGGACACAATGCGGGCCATACGTTGGTTATTTCAGGGAAAACCACCGTTCTACACTTAATTCCTTCTGGGGTGTTAAGAGAGAACGTTCAATGTTTGATTGGTAATGGCGTAGTGCTGTCGCCGAGTGCGTTACTGAAAGAGATAGATGTTCTGGAACAAGCCGGTATTCCGGTTCGATCACGGTTGTTAATTAGTGAGGCGTGTCCGTTAATCATGCCTATTCATGTGCGTTTGGATCAGGCGCGTGAGGTTGCTAAGGGTAAACAGGCCATCGGAACGACCGGGCGAGGCATTGGTCCGGCGTATGAGGATAAGGTTGCCAGGCGAGGATTACGAGCGGGTGATTTGTTATACCCGGATATTTTTGCTCGGAAGTTAAAGGAATTAACGGATTACCATAACTTTATGTTGACCGAATATTTCCAAGAACCGGCCGTTGACTATCAACGGATGTTGGAGGAAACATTAGCGATGGCAGCGGTCATAAAACCGATGCTAACCGACGTCAGTGAGAAACTCTATGCGCATGAAGCGGCTGGGAATCGAGTGTTGTTTGAAGGGGCGCAAGGGGCTTTATTGGATATAGATCACGGGACTTATCCTTTTGTCACGTCATCGAACACAACGGCTGGTGGTGCCGCATCCGGTACGGGCCTCGGTCCACTGCATTTTGATTATGTACTGGGTGTTACTAAAGCTTATTCAACGCGGGTGGGCAACGGTCCTTTTCCTACTGAGTTAGATGATGAGCAGGGTAATCATCTGGGCGTTAAAGGCCATGAGTTTGGCGCAACAACCGGTCGGAAAAGACGTTGTGGTTGGTTTGATGCCGTGTCGATGCGAAAATCGGCACAATTAAATAGTTTATCGGGTGTTTGTTTGACTAAGTTGGATGTGCTCGATGGATTAGAACGCATTGGCATTTGTACGGCTTATAAAATTAACGGCCGCGAAACTAAAATTGCCCCGATAGGAGCAGATTTATATGCATTATGTGAACCGGTTATCGAAGAAATGCCGGGCTGGACAGAATGTACACTGGGAATAACAGAGTATGATTTATTGCCAGAAAATGCTAAAGCGTATATCAAACGTTTAGAAAGTTTGATCGGCGTGAACATTACGATTATTTCCACGGGTCCTGAGCGTAATCAGACCATTGTATTAGAGCATCCCTTTGGATTGTAAGGGTGTGAGTGACGGTTTACATTTTGGCAACGATTTTAATTGCTTATTCTCGGTTTAACGGTTGGTAATAAAAAAAAGAAGAACGGGTAAACTTCGGTATTATTTGTAGGTGAATTCGAGTGTTTTGCAAAATCATACGGTTGCTTAGGGTCCAGGATTTTTTGAGGAATGATCCATCAGTGCGGTTGTCGTCGGTCCCAACGTTATACGGTTAAAATGCCTAGGCTGTTGAGTACTTAACGGTTGATTTTCTTCTTACCATGAAAATAAAAATAGGTATCAGCAGTTGTTTACTTGGAAATAAAGTCCGCTACGATGGCGGGCATAAGCTGTCAACGTTCTGCACGCAAACCTTGTCAGATTTTTTTGAGTTTGTCCCCGTCTGTCCTGAAGTGGGTATTGGCCTAGCCATTCCACGTCCGGCGATTCACTTGGTCGGTCGCCTTTTAGCGCCACAAGCGGTGCTGAGTTCTGATCATTCTATCAATTACACGGATCATCTCGTGGCTTATGGCCAGCAGGTCGTAGAGGAAAACAGTGATTTATCAGGCTACATTTTTATGGAAAAATCACCCAGTTGCGGGTTGTTTGCGGTAACAATACACGCTGCAGAAAAAGGGGCTGTAATCCAACAAGGGCGGGGGGTATATGCAAAAGTAATCACCGCTGCTAAGCCGCTTTTGCCGGTAGAAGAATCAGCGCGATTAGACGATTTAAGATTCCGAGAAAGCTTTATTACCCGTGTTTTTGCTTATTCAAATTGGCAACAATTGATCGCTCAAGGAATGACGCCGCCGGGGTTAATTGATTTTCACAATCAGTATAAATATTGCTTAATGGCACACGACCCGGAAAATTATTTTATCTTAGGGCAGTTATTAGAAAATGTTCATGCAATCTGTTGGATGGATATCGCCCAACAGTATGTTTCCGCACTGATGAAATCTTTAAGTCAATTAGCAACACGGGAATCACACACAACGGTATTGCTGGCTATTCAAGGGGATGTAAAAAATTCTTTATCAGTCGATGAGAATGCTGAATTGATTAAACGCATTGATCGTTATCGGTTAGCTGAAATTCCGTTGGCGCTAGTAAAAACGTTTTTGAGGCACCATGTTAAGAATGATTCGACTTCCACCCTACTCACACAGGCTTATTTACAAGCTTATATTTAGGCGGGGGCTAATAGATAGGGCATTGCGGGGTTTGAGTGTATACTGTCCTTAATTTCTCTAAATGAACGCAGTTCGGAGTTGATCTAATTCATCTCTGTTAGCTAGTTTGGTTTTTTAGAATGGTTACGCTACGATGCCCTGTAGCTCATAGACCAGGGCTTTATTGGTGCCGAGGAGAGGACTTGAACCTCCACGGAGTTGCCTCCACTAGCACCTGAAGCTAGCGTGTCTACCAATTTCACCACCTCGGCATTCAGCACACAACATGAAAATTGATTGGAAACTATACAGGTTCTATTTTTTGTGTCAATGTTTGATAGTCTGTTAATTATCAGTATATTTTAAGTAATGCAAAAAGTTAATCAATGAGTAATAAAAAATCGTCTTTTAATCCAAAACACGACCCCTATGCCCAGCGTGAGGCTCAAAAATATGATAATCCTATTCCAAGTCGGGAACTCATTATTGAGTTATTAACTGACCACGGTAAACCCTTAACCCAAAAGGCGATTCAGAAAGCATTTACGCTGTTTGAGGAAGAGCAGATTGAGGCGTTACGGCGGCGGCTTCGTGCGATGGAACGTGATGGGCAGGTATTGAAAAACAGAAAACAGTGTTTTTGTTTAGTAAATAGTAAAGACTTGATCGTGGGAAGGGTGATTGGCCACCCAGAAGGCTTTGGTTTTTTAAGGCCGGATGATGCTACGGAAGATTTATATTTTTCACCACGAGAAATGAAAGGACTCATGCATAATGATCGTGTTGTAGCACAGATTATTACTATTGATAGGCGGGGGCGTCGTGAAGGCAGTGTTGTTGAGATTTTAGAGCGTCTGACGGCTCGCGTGGTTGGTCGAATTATTCTTGATAAAGGTGTTGCATTCGTTATTCCTAATAATAAAAAAATTAATCAAGATATTATTATTCCCCAAGTTGAAATTAACGGCGCATTGCATGAACAGATTGTTGTGGCTGAATTAATCGAACAACCCACGAAAAGAAACAAACCAATCGGTAAGGTTGTTGAGATTATGGGCGATCATATGGCGCCGGGTATGGAAATTGAAGTGGCATTGCGGTCTTATGAATTACCTTTTATTTGGCCGGACTTGCTGTTAGATGAAATTGATGACTTAAAAGTCGAAGTTCCCGAGGCGGCTAAAACGAACCGCATTGATTTACGCAAGACCCCATTAATCACTATTGATGGGGAGGATGCACGTGATTTTGATGATGCTGTGTTTTGTGAACGCTCAGGGAGCGCATGGAAACTAATTGTTGCTATTGCCGATGTTTCTTTTTATGTTACGCCAGACTCTGCATTAGACCAAGAAGCTAGAAATCGTGGGACTTCTGTTTATTTTCCTGAACAAGTTATCCCTATGCTCCCTGAAGTCTTATCGAATGGATTATGTTCAATTAATCCTGAGGTTGATCGTCTTTGTTTAGTGTGTGAAATGATGGTTAGCGATCAAGGGATAGTGACTGAAACAAACTTTTATGAAGCTGTTATGCGTTCTCATGCGCGTATGACTTATACGGAAGTCGCAGGAATCATTAAAGACAAGACACCCGAATTGCTCGAAAAATATCATGATCGGTTAGATAACTTGGCAGATTTATATCAATTATTTACCGTGTTGAGTAACATCCGTGAGCAACGCGGTGCGATGGATTTTGATACCCGTGAAACGCAAATCATCTTTGCGGAGGACAGAAAAATAGAGCAGATTATTCCAACAACGCGTAACGATGCCCATCGTATGATTGAGGAGTTTATGATTGCTGCTAATATTTCAGCGGCGCGTTTTCTTCAAAAACATAAAATGCCTAAATTACTGCGGGTTCATGAAGGGCCTTCTGCTGATAAAGTACTTGACCTACGGGTATTTTTAAATGAATTAGGTTTGTCTTTAGACGGTGGCTTGAAACCCGAACCTAAAGACTATATGGCGTTGATGGAGCAGGTAAAAGGGCGAGCCGATAGCCATTTAATTCAGACGGTTATTTTAAGGTCACTATCGCAAGCGGTTTATAGTGCCGAAGATAAAGGCCATTTTGGCTTGGCGTTAGAGGCATACGGGCATTTTACGTCACCGATCAGACGCTATCCTGATCTGTTGATTCACCGTGCGATTAAACATGTTTGTCAAGGCTTGTTACCGGAATCATTTATATACAGTTTCCAGGATATGGTTAATTTAGGTGAGCATTGTTCGGCAACGGAGCGACGTGCTGATGAGGCAACCCGGGAAGTGGACAGTTGGCTTAAATGTGAGTATATGATGGATAAAATTGGCCAAGAATTTTCGGGCATAATTTCTTCTGTCACCGCTTTCGGGTTGTTCGTTGAATTAGAAGATTTGTATATTGAAGGGCTGGTCCATATCTCCACACTGGGTAAAGATTTTTATCATTTTGATCCGGTCAGTCACCAACTGACAGGTGAGCAAACGGGTAAGAAATATCGTTTGGGTGATGCGATTAAGGTCATGCTTGTACGGGTTGACCTTGATGATAAAAAAATAGATTTTGATTTGGCACAGAAAAGTTATAAGGCAAAAAAAATGAAGTCGGGTAAAAAATTGAAAAATCTTAAGAAGATTAAAAAGAGGCATCAGTATTGAAGGCAACTATCATCGTTGGCATTCATGCTGTTCAATCGGCATTAGATTATTCAGTTGAAAAAATTCAAGGTGTTTGGGTTGATGGCAGTCGTCAAGATGCAAAATTCCAGGAGCTTGTTAAACAATTGGCTGGTTTAGAGGTGCCTTTTCATAAAACAAATAAGAAAACGCTGGAGCAATTAAGTAAGGGGCGCAATCATCAGGGTGTCTTAGTTGAGGTTGATTTGCCAACCCTTAAAACTGAAAAAATGCTCATGGAGAAAATTAAAACCACATCAGAGACACCCTTTTTCTTAGTGTTAGATCAAGTTCAAGACCCACATAATTTAGGTGCTTGTTTAAGAACGGCTGATGCCGTCGGTGTTCAGGGTGTTATTTTACCGAAGGATAACTCAGCGGGGTTGACGCCCACTGTGTGTAAAGTCGCTAGTGGGGCTGCGGAAACCGTTCCTGTTTATCAGGTGACCAATCTTGCACGGATTTTACGCTGGATGAAACAACAAGGTATTTGGGTTATGGGAGCAGCAGGGGAAGCCTCCCAAACGGTCTTTCAAATTGAATTAACAGGACCTTTAGCCTTTGTGGTGGGTGCAGAAGGTAAGGGGCTGCGACGATTAACGCGAGAACAATGCGATGTATTAGTGAAATTACCGATGCTGGGACAAGTTGAAAGTCTTAATCTTTCGGTTGCATCGGGAATTCTTTTATATGAAGCGTTGCGTCAAAGAGGTTTGGCATAAACGATTAGTATGGTTTTTTTATAAAAGAGCAGACTTTAAGCCGAGAGTGTTAAAAAAGAGCGTAAGCGTATTGTTTTTTGTAATTTACAGTAAATGTACATGGTATCCTTGCGGTTATGTCTATAAGGGTTAGTTTTAATGGGGAGTTTTATTCGTATGAGCAAAAAGTATCGGTCTGTTTTTTCACCGTCCACAGCGCAAGAGCGTAAAGAAAATTTCGAAAGTTATTGGGAATTTACGCAACGCCACGGCGGTGAGTTGTTTGAAGAGGCAAAAGATTTAGCGGTTAAACGTGATAGGCTAAAATATTTTAAGGATAACCCTGTCAAGCTAAGAAAGCCTTTGGCTGACCCGGAGGCCTTTTATCGTAATTATGTTGAAATGCAGGATGATCCGGCAACCTTAGATCGCATGACTTTAATGTTGACCTGTATTTATAAATTTGCCCGGCATGAATGGGTGGGTATTAAAGGTGCCTGGGATGTCATTCCTGATATGGCTAATTCTCATACCATTGAAGACAAAATAAGCCGAGTACATCTGGCCGAAGAATTCTGTCATGTCCGGTTATTTGATGAAATGATAAGGACTTTTGGGCTGGATAAAGTGGAATGGGTTCCTTTGAGTCCGTGGAAAGAAAAAGTGTATGAGCAATTTCCTAAGTTTCCTGGTTTTTTAATGGATACACCGGCTTTTGTAACCGAGTTGATGGGCGTTACTTTTTATTGCCATTTACATGCGTTGTTTGATGATATTTTGGCTGATGAGCCTGAAGTCTGTGAGCGGGCAAAGGCTTTGCTGGATGAGATCACTATTGACGAAATGGCGCATGTGGGGCAACGACGGAATTTTATAGGGCCAATCGGTATTAAGGTTTCAGAAGCCTTAGTAAGTCCTTTTTATAAAATGTTTTTTAATGATATGCCCGAATTTGAGCATTTATTCAATATTAAAGAAATGATTAAAGATGGTCAAAAATTTGATTTTAATAATGTTCCCGAGCACATGATTGAGCGTAGTTGGATTCCCTCTTATTGCAAAATATAAGTCAAATCTTCCTGAACATGAACCCTCTTTTAAAAGGGTTCATGTTTTTGTGTCCTTGATTGAGTCGATTTACTGGGACGCAGTGAAAGTGAGTTGATCTCAATCTTCTTTACTGTAACGAGCAGTTCTATGGCCGCAGCGACGACATTCAACTTTTTCAACAGTATCGCCAATGCTAAAGCCAAAGGTTACTGAAATAACGGCATAGTCATGTTCGCCAATCAGGCAAAGAATACGGCCTAATAATTTCGGTAGTTCTCTCTTTTTTTCAGTCATCGTAACAAGTCTTTTTTGTTAGAGGTTATTATAATAATGGTAATTATGTTAAATTTCACTACGGGCATAGTCTTGCTGTTTTGATCACCGTTCATAGGCAACCCCTAATTGTTGCCCCAGTTGGATATTTTCGCCGGGGTTTAATTCAGGTAACCAGTTCATTTGGTCTTGACCGAAAAGAACGATAATGGTTGAACCCATATTAAAACGACCCATTTCATCTGCAAATTTCAAGGTAGGTGGATTATCAGGGTATTGCCAACGTCTGATCGTTTTTGAACTTGGTGGTGTCACAACACCGTGCCAGACGGTTTCAATACTGGAAACAAAAATAGCACCCACCTGTATTAGAGCCATCGGGCCTGATTCGGTTTCATAAATAGTTACGACACGCTCATTTCTGGCAAATAGGTTGGGAACGGCTTCGGTAGTCGCGGTGTTTACGCTAAATAATCGACCCGGAATGTGGATCATTTCTTTCAGGGTTCCTGTGACGGGCATGTGCAGCCGATGGTAGTCTTTCGGTGATAAGTAAATGGTGATGAACTGGCCATTCTTAAAAATTTCAGCAGTTGCGGTGTCGCCTCCTAATAGCGTTTTGGCAGAGAAGTTTTTGCCTTTAGCCTGAATGATTTGGTCGTTATTGATTGTCCCTATTTGACTGATAGCACCATCGGCTGGGCTGATGATAGCGTGTGGTTCTTGGCAGACTGGACGTGTGTCGGGTTTAAGCGTTCGTGTAAAAAAGGCGTTAAAATGGCGGTAGGAGGTCGGGTCAGAATTTATGGCCTCATTCATATTGACCTGATAGTGTTTAATTATTAATTTAATCGCAAAGTTTTTCCATGGCTCAAAGGTAGACTCGGTAAACAAGCGCATCAACCGGGATAAAAGGTGGTGAGGGAGCAGGGCTTGAATGGACGCGTTGATTTGTTTTGATAAGGCCATTTTTTTTAAAAAAAGTGATGAGTTAAATAAAGCGTTGGCTGGGTGCTGAGTCGTTAAGGCAGTGTGATTAAATCGTCCGGTTGCCAGTCGGGGTTGCGGTGTTCCGCGATGACGGTGGTGGCAATACCGCCGCGAACCCAGAATTCAGCATTTACCCGCATGAAGTTAGGTTGAATTGCATCGACTATATCATTTAATATTTGGTTGGTGACCGCTTCATGAAAGGCGCCTTGATTCCGATATGACCAGTAGTAAAGTTTAAGTGATTTGAGTTCAATGCAGGAGTGCCTAGGAATGTACTCAAGAGTAATATTGGCGAAATCAGGTTGACCTGTTTTTGGGCATAGGCATGTGAATTCAGGGGTTTCAATACGAATGGTATAGTTTCGTCCAGGCTGAGGGTTTTCAAAAGTTTCAAGATTTTTAATCGGTTCTGTCGTCATGGTGTCAATTGAGGAAGGGAATTGATTATAAGAAGTGAATGATCTATAGTAAATGCTCACAAAATTGCCTTGAGGGACCTTTCTTATAGGTTTTCGGCGTAAATCCAAATGCACTCATTTGGTTCAAAGTTCACAAAAATAGGGATATTCTACCAGTAATGCGACTGGAAAAAATCAAACTTTCGGGTTTTAAATCGTTTGTTGATCCAACTACGGTTCATTTGACTAGCAATCTTATTGGTATTGTGGGTCCTAATGGTTGTGGTAAATCAAATATTATTGACGCTGTTCGATGGGTGATGGGCGAAAGCTCAGCTAAACATTTGCGCGGCGGTCATATGGCGGATGTGATCTTTAACGGTTCAGCTACGCGCCAACCGGTCAGTCATGCTTCGGTTGAATTATTTTTTGATAATAACGAAGGCGTTTTAGGTGGGGCCTATGCGCAGTACAGCACAATTTCTGTGAAACGCCAGTTGAATCGTGAAGGGCAGTCAGTTTATTTTTTGAATAATTTACGGTGCCGTCGTCGAGATATTACCGATATTTTCTTAGGTACCGGCTTAGGTGCCAGAAGTTATGCCATTATTGAGCAAGGTACTATTTCAAGGATGGTTGAATCTAAGCCGGAAGAATTAAGGGAGCATATCGAAGAAGCCGCGGGTATTTCAAAATATAAAGAAAGGCGTCATGAAACCGAAATCAGAATGCGTCATACGCGTGAAAATCTTGAGCGATTGAACGATATCCAGAGCGAGGTTGAGAAACAACTTAAACGGTTAAAGTCACAAGCTAAAAAAGCAGAAAGTTTTAAACAGTTAAAGAAAGAAGAGCGCCAATGCCGAGTCGAGTTATTAGCGCTACGCTGGCAGGGTTATCACGCTGAAGTCTGTGGTTATGAGGATAAAATTCAGGACGTTGCTGAAACACATAATAGCTTGTCGGTACAGCAGATAGAATTAAAGGCCACTATAGCGACTAAGCAGGATTTGCTAGGAAGTCATCGTGAATTATCAAGTCAGGAGCAGGAACGTTATTATCAATCGGTTGCTCAGGTTGATCAGTTATCTCAGAAGATTGACCATGCTACTCAAAATAATGAGCGATTACAGCTTGAGATTATACGCTTAAGAAGTCAGCAACAGAAGATTGCTATTGAGATAGCTGCCGATCAACAACAGCTTTTAAAATGTACCGATGATATAAGTGCTGCAAAATCAGACTATCAAGTGGCTGCTGAAAAAGAATTAACGCTTTCACGACGGGCACAAGAGGCCTTGTCCAAGCAGCAGCAGTGGCAAGCAGAATGGGAAACTTTTAGTGACCGCTATAGCAAGGCAAAGGGACAGATTGAGATTCAGCAATCGCAGATTATTCAATTTGAACGTCAGCATACTCAAACGCAAAATCAATTAGAGCAATTGCAACGCGAAAGAACTGAATTGTCAGATACCACCATACAGTTAGAAATCGAAACATTGGGGCAGGCTATCGATGAGATTAGTTTAAAGCGTGCCGAATTTCACCAGCAACTAGAGCAACAAGTACAAGAAATTAGCCAATGTCGTCAACACGTCAAAAGTAGTCGCGATGAACTGAATTTATTGCATGCACAAGAACATGCGCTCAATGGAAAAGTTGAGTCGTTATCATTGTTACAGCAGCATTCAATGGGTAAAAAAAATAAAAATTTAGTGCACTGGTTACAATCGAATGCGTTGTCGAATGAGCAACGTTTGGCTGAGATGATCGAGGTAGAAAGTGGCTGGGAGTTGGCTGCGGAAATGGTTTTAACGCGTTGTCTGGATGCTATTTATGTGGATGACTTGGGGCCTTATATCGAGTCGCTCGAACACTTAAAAGATGAAACGCTCACGTTGTTTACCCGTACAGTTAAAACCAATTATCAAAGTAAACATCAGCTGCCGTTATTGATAGATAAGATTCAGGCGCCTTCGGGAGTGTCTGTGTTTTTAGAAGGTATTTATTGTGCGGATACGCTAAGGGTCGCTTATGAACACGTAAAAAATTTAGCAGGACATGAGTCTATCATTACCCCGAAAGGGATTTGGATAGGCGCTGGATGGTTGAAATTAACTCAGAGTAATACCCCGCAAAGTGGTGTTTTGCAACGCGAGAAAGAATTAAGGTCATTAAAGCAAGAGCGATCGAGTTTGGCGTCTGAGTTAATCGAGAAGGAACAATCTGTTTCTTCATTTGAAAACCGGTTGAAGTATGCAGAAGAACAACGGGAGTTGTTTCAACAGAAAGATAAGGTGATAGCGGAAGATTTGACGGTAAAAAGTGCTGAATTTAGTGCGAATTCAGCGCGTTTGGAGCAGCAGAGTCGCCGCTTAGAGCAAGTCTTGCGTGATATTGCAGCGATGGAGTTGCAACTGGCAGAGCTTGATTTAGCGATAAAACACTCCGGTGAGGCAAAGATGCAGGCAGTGCAAATGATGACGGGCTTGGAAAAAGAAAAGTATGCGTTGGATCGTCAGAAAAACATACGTCAAGAGGGCTGGCAAGAAGCGAGTCATCACGCTGCTAATGCAAAACAAATGTTATTAGAATTGCAGGGGCAAATTGAGTCGTTACAAAATGCGCAACATTTAATTCAAAAGCAAATTGATCGTTTGTCAGACATCTCTAAACAAGATAATGAGCGTTTGAATGAGTTTGAAACTAAATATCAGCAATCGATAGAACCCTTGAGTCATGATAAAACAGCGTTAGCTGATGTTGCCTCCAAAAAGAAACAATTACAAGTAGCTGTTCAGAACATGACAGAGCAGTTGCAACAAATGGAAGCGGCAATACATGAGCATGTGATTGCGTTGGATCAACGCAATCAACAATTAGACGGTTTTAAAGAAGCGTTAAATAAGCATCGATTACTTCAAGAAGAAAGTAAAATCAGACAAAAAACAGTCGATGAGCAATTGACGGAATTAAACACCACCGTTGAGAATGTGATTGCGGCTTGTTCCGAGGATGCGGAAGAGCATTCTTGGCGGCGTAAGTTAGATGATCTAGTGAGTGCTATTGAGAAATTAGGTGCTATTAATTTAACTGCAATTGATGAATTAAATTCAGAGCAGCAACGGTTGGATTTTCTGAATGCGCAGCACGCTGATCTGACGGCGGCATTGGATAAACTGGATCAAGCTATTGATAAAATTGATCAGGAAACACAGGTCTGTTTTAAAGCAACTTTTGATGCTATTAATTTAGGCCTCCAGAGTAAATTTGAGAAGTTATTTGAGGGGGGCCAGGCTTATCTTGAATTAACAGAGGGTGATGTGCTGGAGGCGGGCGTTAATATAGTCGCCCAGCCGCCCGGGAAGAAAACGCGATCAATACATTTATTATCAGGGGGTGAAAAGGCTCTAACAGCGGTCGCTTTAGTTTTTTCGTTTTTTGATTTGAATCCAGCGCCTTTTTGTATGTTAGACGAAGTGGATGCGCCATTAGATGACACGAATGTTGAGCGGTTTTCAAAATTAGTTGAGGAGATGTCTGAGAATGTACAATTAATGTTCATTTCACATAATAAAGTAACTATGGAAATTGCAAAACAATTAACAGGTGTTACCATGATGGAGTCAGGCGTTTCCCGAATGGTCGCTGTAGATATTGATGAAGCAATTGATTTGGCGGAAAGTTAATGGATAAAGATTTATTGAGATTGGTGATAATAGGTTTGGGTTTAGTGGTCGTATTTGGTTTTTTAACGGTCTCTTATTTAAAAAATAAACCCTCACGGAGTCGCCATTTATTCAATAAAGGTGATAGAGGGCTTGGGTCAATTGATGACTCACTTGTGATTAACACGGAACATGACGAGTTTGATATTGTTCCGATTGATATTGTAGATAAATCAACTGACGAGTGGGGCGATGAGCGCAATGCAAATGGGGGTCTTGGGCCGCCGGCATTTATTCAATTGAGTGTTGTAGCAAGCTCAGAACAAGGCTTTAATGGGTTTTCTTTACAAAAAGAATTTGAAGTTTTGGGCTTGATCTATACAGATTTACAGATTTTTCAAAGTATTAGTCCCAAAAATGAGGTTCGCTTTAGTATCGCTTGTCTTGTTGAGCCGGGTGTTTTTCCGATAGATGGGATGGCCGAGTTTTTTTGTCCGGGTGTGGTGTTCTTTATGCAACCCGATGAGGTGGATGACCCGGGGCAATGTTTTGATCAGTTGGTTGCATCAATTAATCATATTGCGCATGCCCTTGAGGGGGAAGTCAGAGATGCTGATCATAGCCTATCCAGTTCACAATCCATACTAGCGATTCGCCGTACCTTGAGTTAGCGTTAATACTGTGTTTATAGTGGCTCCATTAAAGTATTGTTGATGGTTTTTAGGTTGTTTTTGAGCTTGGTTCGTGACGGTCATTATCCGTATAAGGTTTGATACAAGGTTAATAAGATGAAGATTAAAGTTTTATTTGTTTGTATGGGTAATATTTGTCGTTCGCCGACAGCAGAAGGTGTGTTTAAAAAAACAATTTCAAGCTATGGCTTGACGCATTGTTTTACCGTCGCTTCAGCTGGAACGCATGCCTATCATGTCGGCGATGCACCTGACTTTCGAGCCCAGCAGGCGGCTATGCGCCGAGAGATTGATTTATCGCAGCAGCGAGCACGAAAATTTATCCGAGGTGACTTTGAGGGTTTTGATTATATTCTGGCTATGGATCAGGATAATTTCGAGATTCTGACCGCGGCCTGCCCGGCGGACTATCAGTATAAAATTCACTATTTCTTGGATTTTGCGCCTGACTTAAACACCCGTGAAGTTCCTGACCCTTATTATGGTGGGCCGTTTGGTTTTGAGAAGGTTTTAGATTTAGTGGAGGCCGCGTCAGAAGCCTTTCTTTCTAAGCTCAAAGCACAAAAGGCGTTGGCATGAGGTCGTTGATTCGTTATGTGCTTTGTGTTTTGACCCTCGCGGCTTGTTTTTCTTCAAGTGTTGTGCACTCAAGTGAGCGTGATCAAAAAATCACTCATGTGATTGTCGTTTGGTTAAACAAGCCCGGTGATGCCGTTCAACGACAAAAATTTCTAGAGGTTAGCCGGAAACTTAATAATAGCCCGGGTATTATTAACAGGCATGTCGGTGTTGTTAAACGTGAGGGTGGGCATGCGGTGGATACGAGTTATGATGTGGCCGTTTCTGTCACCCTAGAAAATCAACAGGCAATGGATACTTATATGAATTCGCCGCTGCATCAACAGGTCATAAAGAAACAGTTACAGCCAATCGTGCGTAAGATGATTACCTATAATTTCAGCAGCCAATAATCGGTTATGGCAATAACAACTACAACGATAGACTATTACGATAATGAGACCCTTTTACAGGGTTTTGTTGCCTATGACCCTGCGATTCAGGGGCGCCGGCCGATCGTTATGATTGCTCATGCTTGGGGCGGGCGCGACAATTTTGTAGAAGAAAAGGCACGGCTTTTGGCGGCAATGGGTTATATCGGTTTTGCGTTAGATATGTATGGGAAGGGCGTTTTAGGGAGTGGTCCGGATGAGAATGCTCAATTAATGCAGCCCTTTATTGAGAGTCGGGCATTGTTGCAAAGGCGAATCTGTGCCGCATTGAATACAGTCAGCCTTGTACCTTTTGCAGATAAAGATAAGATCGCTGCAATTGGTTTTTGTTTTGGTGGTTTGTGTGTTTTGGATTTAGCGCGGACCGGTGCTCAAATACAAGGGGTTATTAGTTTTCACGGCTTGCTGATGCCGGCTGATAATATACCTGACCCTGAAATAAGCGCCCAAATACTAGTTTTACATGGTCATGATGACCCTATGGTGCCAACGGCTCAGCTGCTCGGATTACAACGAGAGTTAACCCGCTCAGGTGCTGACTGGCAGTTTCATCATTATGGAAAAACGATGCATGCCTTTACGAATCCTTTGGCCAATGACCCGGATTTTGGTACGGTTTATAACCGCACTGCAGATAATCGCTCTTGGTTATCGATGCAGCATTTTTTGGATGAGTTATTTACTTAAAAGTATCTTGTATAGGTTCATAAAAAAGCCAGTTTTTGTTATAATATTCAAAATTTCTACCTGTGCTAAGTGCACGTAAGTGATATGTGGCTAGTCTACTTTTCCATGATTTTTACAAATCATGCCGGTTTAGTTTATTGCTAACCCGGCATTTCTTTTATCAATAAAATAATATGTCTGAATTTGCTAAAGAAATAGTATCGGTAAATCTAGAAGATGAGATGAAGCAGTCTTATCTGGATTATGCCATGAGCGTTATTGTGGGTCGAGCGTTACCTGATGTGAGAGATGGTCTTAAACCGGTTCATCGCAGAGTGCTATATGCGATGCGTGAGTTAGGGACTGACTGGAATAAACCCTATAAAAAGTCAGCCCGGGTTGTTGGTGATGTGATCGGTAAATACCATCCCCACGGTGACTCAGCGGTATACGATACTATTGTTAGGATGGCGCAACCTTTTGCGATGCGTTATTTGATGATCGATGGGCAAGGGAACTTTGGTTCGGTCGATGGAGACTCGCCTGCGGCGATGCGTTATACCGAAGTCAGAATGGCTAAGATTGCCCATGAGCTACTGGCTGATTTAGATAAAGAGACGGTTGACTTTATTCTCAATTACGACGAGTCAGAAAGTGAACCCGCTGTTTTGCCGACAAAAGTGCCGACCTTACTAATTAATGGTTCAACAGGCATTGCCGTTGGGATGGCCACGAATATCCCACCGCATAATTTAGGCGAGGTTATTAATGCTTGTCTAGCACTTATAGAGAATCCGGGTCTTGGTGCTATGGACTTAATGGCTTATGTTCCGGGACCTGATTTTCCAACCGCAGCGATGATTAATGGTGCGCAAGGTATACGTGATGCGTATTTAACCGGAAGAGGTAAGATTTATCTTAGGGGAAGAGCCAGTTTCGAAGAGAGTGGTGATAGTGGCAAGCATGCTATTGTTGTGACTGAATTACCCTATCAAGTTAATAAAGCGAGATTACTGGAAAAAATAGCGTTCTTAGTTAAAGAAGGGAAGTTAGAAGGGATAACGGCTTTGCGCGATGAGTCTGATAAAGATGGTATGCGCATGGTGATTGAGTTACGCCGTGGTGAAGTGCCGGCTGTTATTTTAAATAATTTGTATCAAAACACCCAGTTGCAGGCCGTTTTTGGCATCAATATGGTGGCGTTGATTAATGGTCGGCCTAAGTGCATGAATTTAAAAGAGATTTTGGCCGCCTTCCTCGATCATCGCCGCGAAGTTGTTACCCGAAGAACAATTTATAATTTAAGGAAAGCACGGGAGCGGGCTCATCTCCTTGAAGGCCTTGCTGTGGCAATGGCTAATATTGATGCAATGATTGCCCTGATTAAGGCAGCTAAGAATCCGGCTGAAGCTAAAGCGGGCTTGTTGGCTAAAACGTGGGCATCTGGCATTGTTTCGACCTTGCTTGAAAGTGCTGATGCTGCTCGTTCAAGACCTGAAGGGTTGCCCGAAGAATTTGGGATTCATGGGCCAACGTACCGTCTTTCTGCAGAACAAGCACAGGCGATTCTAAATCTCCAGCTACATCGCCTGACAGGTCTTGAGCAAGAGAAAATCGTTACAGAATATCAAGGCTTACTGGAACAAATCGATGATTATTTGGATATTTTATCCAGTAGTCAGCGGTTAATGACCGTTATACGGGAAGAGCTCGAAAGCATTAAAGAGCAATTTGCGGATGAACGCCGGACTGAGATTCTTCATGAGCATCTTAATTTGTCAGCTGAGGACCTTATTACGGAAGAAGATGTGGTTGTTACCGTATCGCATGAAGGCTATGTGAAATCGCAATCCCTTGAAACTTATAAGTCACAGCGACGCGGTGGGCGCGGTAAATCTGCCACTAAAACTAAAGATGCTGACTTTATTGATCAGATTATTATTACTAATACCCATGACATTATTTTATGTTTTTCCAGTGCCGGTAAAGTTTATTGGTTGAAGACGTATCAATTGCCGTCTGCAAGTAGAAATTCAAGGGGAAAACCATTTGTTAATTTGTTCAATCTGGATAAAAATGAACGGATTAATGCTATTTTGCCAGTTCGTGAATATACAGAAAATCAATTTATATTTATGGCAACAGCACAAGGGACAGTTAAGAAAACGCCATTGATTGAGTTTAAGCGGCAGCGTGCCAGCGGTAAAATTGCAATCGATCTGAAAGAAAATGATCGTTTGGTGGGGGTCGCGATTACTGATGGTGAACAAGATGTTCTCTTGTTTAGTAGTGCCGGTAAATCAGTTTGTTTTAATGAAACAGATGTTCGTTCAATGGGTAGAACGGCAGCGGGTGTCAGGGGTATCCGGTTAGCGCAAGATCAGCGGGTTATTTCGTTAATTATAGCCACCGAAGGAACGGTGTTGAATATCACTGAAAATGGTTTTGGTAAGCGTACACGGTTATCTGATTTTCCTTGCCACAAACGCGGTGGCCAAGGCGTTATTGCTATTCAAACTACAGCGCGTAATGGGGATGTTGTGGGTGCTGTTTTGGTTTCAGATGATGATGAAATCATGTTGATTACCGATGCAGGTACACTGGTGAGAACACGAATCAATGAAATTACGGTAGTTGGTAGAAATACACAAGGTGTCACTATCATTAAGTTAGGCAAGAGTGAGCGAGTAGTTGGGGTGGACCGAATTGTCGGATTACCCGATGACATCTCAGAAGAAACACATGATAAAGGAGAAGATTTTTAATGAGTAGAGTGTTAAATTTTAGTGCAGGACCATCGATGCTGCCAGAGGTTGTTTTAAATCGGGCCAAAGATGAAGTGCTCAATTGGCAAAATAGTGGTCAATCCGTTATGGAAATGAGTCATCGGGGTGAGTTTTTTTTAGCGATTGCACAAAAACTTGAGTCATCACTGCGATCAGTTATGGGCATTCCCGATAACTATAAAGTGTTATTTTTGCAAGGGGGTGCGTCGGCACAATTTGCAATGATTCCGATGAACTTATTACAAGGTAAGCAGACTGCGTGTTATATCAATTCAGGGGCATGGTCCAAAAAAGCTATTAGTGAGGCTAAAAAATATTGTGAGGTAACGGTTTCAGCCAGTGGTGAAGAAGGGGGGTATTCTACGGTCCCGGCCATTGAACAATGGCAGCTTGATGATCAAGCCGCTTATTTGCACTACACCAGTAATGAAACTATTAACGGTGTTGAATTCTCCTTTATTCCAGAAGTGGGGTTGCCGTTGGTAGCGGATATGTCGTCTAACATTCTTTCACGAGTCTTTGATGTTAATAAGTTTGGATTGATTTACGCCGGTTCTCAGAAAAACATGGGACCTGCAGGGGTTACTGTTGTTATTGTTCGAGATGATTTGTTAGCCGCACAAAATCCAGCACTTCCATCGGTTTTTAGTTATGCACAACAAGCGGCCAGTGGTTCAATGTTAAATACGCCCGCTACTTATAATTGGTACTTATTAAGTCTAATTCTGGATTGGCTTGAGGATTTAGGCGGCGTGAGTGCGATCGAAAAGATTAATATAAGTAAGGCTGAAAAGTTATATCAGGCGATTGATGATTCTGCGTTATACGAAAATAATATTGATCTGGCTTTTCGTTCTAGAATGAATGTCCCCTTTGTTTTATCGAACCCGGACTTGTTGCCAGAGTTTTTGCTTAAAGCCAGTGATAACGGGATGGTTGAATTAAAAGGCCATCGCTCCGTCGGCGGTGTTCGTGCCAGCATATATAATGCAATGCCGGAAAAAGGTGTGGATAAATTAATACAGTTTATGAAAGAATTTGAGCGAACTCACTAGCTGATAGCATAATCTTATGACCTCCGTCTTACCCTTAAATGAATTAAGAGTTAAAATTGATCTGATTGATCAGAGTATTCTTGCTTTGATTAATCAGCGTGCTGCGTTAGCCATTGAAGTTGCTAAGACAAAAATGGCTGCTGGCGATGACGGCTGTTTTTATCGCCCAGACCGAGAAGCATTAGTGCTTCGACGGATCAGAGAGATTAATGAAGGTCCGCTGGATGATGAGGTTGCCATGAGTTTTTTCCGAGAGCTCATGTCGGCTTGTCTGGCCTTGGAAAAACCCTTGACGGTTGCGTATTTAGGACCGGAGGGAACATTTACCCAGCAAGCTGCAGTTAAGCATTTCGGTCAAGGTGCGCAGTGTGTTGCCGTCTCATCAATTAATGATATTTTTTGGTCTGTAGAAAACAAGCATTGTCAATTTGGTGTGGTGCCAGTTGAAAATTCTACCGGGGGGGTAATCACGCATACCTTAGATCGATTTGCTAAATCTGAATTAAGTATTTGTGGTGAGGTTGAGATACGGGTTAACCAAAATCTAATGACTCGGGAAGATAATTTGGAGGCAATTTCAACGGTCTTCTCACATGAGCAGTCGTTAGTACAATGTCAGAAATGGCTGGGTGATCATTTGCCCGGTGTAGTACAGCAGTCAGTGAGTAGTAATGCGGAAGCTGCAAAATTAGCCGCAGAGCAAGTAGGCAGTGCTGCGATTGCTCCGGTGGTTGCCGCCGGGCTGTATCGATTGAATATCTTACACCGTAATATCGAAGACGAAACAGACAACATCACCCGATTTTTGATTATTGGTGAGCAAACGGCTTCTAAAACAGGCGATGACAAGACAACCTTGTTGCTTTCAATGGGTAATCAATCGGGCGCTTTACATAAGATTTTACAACCGTTTGCAAAATACAATATCAGTATGACGCGCATTGAGTCGCGTCCTTCGCGCCAAGGCCTTTGGGAGTATGTTTTTTTTATTGATATTGAAGGGCATATTGAAAATGAAAAGGTCTCTCAGGCATTGAGCGAATTGAAAGGGTCAGTCAATATGTTGACCATCTTAGGGTCTTATCCTAAAGCTGTCATTTAATTAAATTTCATGAATTCAGAAACGAGTCAGATTTATCAGTTGGCACTGGCGGGTGTACAGGCGTTAATACCTTATCAGCCGGGGAAGCCGATGAGTGAGCTTGAAAGAGAATTAGGCTTGTCCAGAATTGTTAAGTTGGCTTCAAATGAAAACCCTAAAGGGCCGAGTGAGAAGGTCTTGTCGACTGTACGTGAGGTGCTGACTGAGGCTTCTCGTTACCCCGATGGTAATGGTTTTTCTCTGAAGACGGCCTTGGCTAAAAAATTGGCGGTTGCGACAACACAAATTACCTTGGGTAATGGTTCCAATGACGTGTTGGAGATTATTGCCCGGACATTTCTATCAGAGCAGTGTGAAGTTGTTTTTTCTGAATATGCTTTTGCTGTTTACCCGATTGTTACCCAGGCTGTGGGGGCACAAGCTGTTATTTCAAAAGCATCGGCAGGGGGTGAGTATCCGTGTTATGGACATGACTTGTCCGCGATGTTAAGGCTGGTGAATAATAAGACCAAAGTAGTGTTTATTGCTAACCCTAACAATCCAACCGGTACTTTCTTAACGACCTCGCAACTGTATAGCTTTCTTACTGAGCTTCCAGCAGATATTATTTGTGTCTTAGATGAGGCGTATTTTGAGTATGTGAGTCCTGATGAGCGTTCGGATTCAATAGCCTGGTTAGGGCTTTTCCCTAATTTAATTATTACGCGTACATTTTCTAAAGCCTATGGATTAGCAGGGATGAGAATTGGATACAGTGTGTCTAGCGCTGAAATAGCTGATTTGCTAAATCGTGTTCGGCAACCCTTTAATACAAATTTTATGGCGCTCTCAGCGGCAGAAGCTTCTTTGGCCGATAGCGAATATCTGAATGAAACTATTGCATTAAATCAACAAGGGATGGTGCAGTTAACTGGCGCGTTTACAGCTTTAGGGCTGAGCTGGATTCCCTCTAAAGGTAATTTTATTACGGTCAATTTAGGGCGCCCCGCGATGACTATTTATGAGGACTTATTGAAAGCAGGGGTCATCGTCAGGCCCATAGCCAACTATGGCTTGCCAAATTTTTTGAGAATTAGTATTGGTACGGAATCAGAAAATAGGTTTTTCATTGATGCATTAATTAACGTTCTTGACTAATGTTTAATAAGTTATCTGTTATTGGGGTCGGGTTGATTGGTGGTTCCATAGCGCGCAAAGTCCGAGAGCAAGGATTGGCTAAAAATATTGTTGGCGTTGGTTATCAAGCACAGGCGTTAAATTTACAGCGTGCTGAAACGTTAGGGGTTGTGGATCAGGTCGGTTATTTTGGTGAAACAGCCGAAGATATTTTATCGCAATCAGACTGCGTCATCATTGCCGTTCCAGTAGGTTCTGTAGATAAAATATTTCTTGAATTGAAGGATATCTGGAATCCTGATGCGGTGTATTCAGATGTTGGGAGTACTAAAGGTAGCGTGGTTCAATCAGCAAGGGATATTTTTGGCGCGGTTCCTGATAATTTTGTACCGGTTCATCCGATTGCGGGTGCAGAAAACAGTGGTGTTAATGCCGCTCAACTTGATTTGTTTACCGGTAAGCGCGTCATTATTACCCCGCTGGAAAATACCTCAGATGAAGCGCTTGACCAGATGCGTTTTTTTTGGGAAAAACTAGGGGCAAATGTTTCCATGATGGGTATTAGCCATCATGATGCGGTCTTAGCGGCAACCAGTCATTTGCCGCATGTTTTGGCATTTGCACTAGTTCGATTGTTAGATAAAAAAGACAGTCATGATGAGATTTTTAAATACGCCGCCGGAGGCTTTAAAGATTTTACACGCATTGCCTCGAGTGATCCTGGTATGTGGCTTGATATTTGTATGAATAACAAAGATGAGATTATTCCTTTAATTCGTCAAATAAATGATGAATTGGAAGAAGTAGCTCAACGCTTAATAGCGGGTGATTCAGAAAGTGTTTATAAAACATTTGCTACTGCCAAATCTGCCCGTCAACGTTTTTTAGATCAGTGTGATTAATAAAATATGTCCGATTCAATAATTTTTACAGTACGACCTGGTGGTTCTTTGCGCGGTGAAATTCGTGTTCCAGGCGATAAATCCATCTCTCATCGTTCGATTATGTTGGGGTCAATCGCAGAAGGGATAACTCGAGTCACTGGTTTTCTTGACGCAGAAGATGCTTTAGCTACACTGAAAGCCTTTCGGGCGATGGGTGTTGAAATTGAAGGTCCCGATAAAGGCAATGTAACGATCCGCGGTGTTGGTTTAAATGGACTTAAAGCACCGCAAGCGCCCCTTTATTTAGGCAACTCGGGGACATCGATGCGGTTGCTCTCTGGTTTGTTGGCAGGCCAGGCATTTGATTCAGTGTTAACGGGAGATGAGTCGTTATCTAAACGGCCTATGCGACGAGTTACGGCGCCATTGGCTGAAATGTCCGCACAAATAGTAACGGAAGATGATGGAACAGCGCCGTTGGCCATTAGCGGGACTTCAGCGCTCACCGGTATTCATTATGAAATGCCTATTGCGAGTGCTCAAGTTAAATCGTGTTTATTGTTGGCGGGTCTTTATGCCGAAGGAAAAACAACAATAATTGAACCGGCTCCGACTAGAGACCATACTGAACGCATGTTAGCGGGCTGTGGGTATCCTATTGAGCGGGTGGGGAGCCAAGTTTCAATTACTAGCGGCCATCGCTTGCACGCGGTAGATATTGACGTACCCAGTGATATTTCTTCAGCCGCTTTTTTTCTGGTAGGCGCTACTATTGCAGCTAATTCCTCTGTTCGTTTAAATCATGTCGGTATTAATGAAACCCGCACCGGTATTATTGAAATATTAAAATTAATGGGTGCTGATATTACTCTGACCGATGAGCGCGAGGTCGGGGGTGAATGGGTTGCCGATATTCAAGTTAATTCGAGTCAACTGAAAGGGATTGAAATCCCTGAGCATTTAGTGCCCTTAGCCATTGATGAATTCCCAGTATTATTTGTGGCAGCAGCTTGTGCCGAGGGTGTCACCGTATTGACAGGTGCTGAAGAGTTGCGGGTTAAAGAAAGTGACCGTATTCAAGTGATGGCCGATGGTTTACAGCAATTAAAAGTTAAGGCAGAGCCTACGCCTGATGGCATGGTGATACAGGGTGGTGACATTGAGGGGGGTGAGGTGATTTCGCATGGCGATCACCGTATTGCGATGGCTTTTGCGATTGCGGGATTGCGTTCCAAAGCGCCTATTGTGATTCATGATTGTGAGAATGTTAATACTTCATTCCCTGAATTTGTATCGTTGGCAGGTGGGCTGGGACTTGATATTTCCCAGACTAGCGAATGAATGATCCAGTCTTAACGATAGATGGTCCCAGCGGTGCGGGTAAAGGAACGGTTAGCCGTGTCATCGCTAACCAGAAGGGTTGGCATTATTTAGACAGCGGTTCTATTTATCGGTCTTTGGCAATCGCTGTGTTAGATCAATCAGTTAATTTAGAAAGTAAAGCGGAGATTGTTCAACTCGCTAAAAATATGACACTTGAGTTTTCAGGCGTTGAAGTTTTGGCTGTTCAATTGAATGGAGTCGACATTACGGCGCGCTTGGCGACCGAAACCACAGGGAGTATAGCCTCTCAAATTGCCGTAATTCCTGAGGTGCGTGCTGTGCTATTACAAAAACAACGTGATTTTAGGCGGGCCCCTGGGCTTGTGGCGGATGGCAGAGACATGGGGACAGTGGTATTTTCTGAGGCTAACTACAAGGTGTTCTTAACCGCTTCGGCAGAAAAAAGGGCGTTAAGACGGTATAAGCAGTTGATTGAAAAAGGATTTAATGCTAATCTAGCACAGATAACTCAGGATATAGAGAGTCGAGACCTTCGTGATAGTCAACGTGCCATTGCGCCGTTGGCACTGGCTGAAGGTGCGCTTTACGTGGATTCAACGGATAAAACCGCTGAACAGGTCATTGCAGTGATTCTTTCATTTATGCTTAGAGTTTATCAGGCCGATCATAAATGTACTTAATTTAAGATCTTTTATCAACTTAACAGAGAAATGTTTGTTTGAAGTTAAAACAAACGCGGGAAAAGAATTATGAGCGAAAGCTTTGCAGAATTATTTGAAGAGAGTCTAGCTAAGACTGAAATGCGTATAGGCTCAATGCTAATGGGTACTGTCGTAGAAATTGATAGTGATAAAGTCATTGTTAATGCAGGATTAAAATCAGAAGGTGTTATTCCTAAATGGCAGTTTTTGAATGCAGATGGTGAATTAGAAGTTGAAGTCGGGGATGAAATAGAAGTCGCCCTGGATTTAATTGAAGATGGCTTAGGCGCTACATTACTTTCCCGCGATAAAGCGAAACGAAATAAGGCTTGGTCGGAACTTGAAAAAGCATTTGAATCGAATGAGACGATTACCGGCCGTATTAATGGCCGTGTTCGTGGTGGATTAACGGTTGCTATTGGTGCCTTACAAGGGTTCTTGCCGGGGTCATTAGTTGATGTACGTCCTATTAGAGACACCAGTTTCTTGGAAGGACATGATCTTGAGTTTAAGATCATTAAAATTGATCAAAAACGTAATAACGTTGTTGTCTCTCGTCGGGCGGTTGTTGAGTTAGAATACAGCGCTGAGCGTGAAGAATTACTGAACTCATTAAAAGAAGGTATCGTTTTACCGGGTATTGTTAAGAATTTAACTGATTACGGTGCTTTCATAGATCTAGGTGGTGTTGATGGCTTATTGCATATCACTGATATGGCTTGGCGTCGTATCCGTCACCCTTCTGAATGTGTAGAGATCGGTGAGGAAATACAAGTTAAGGTCCTCAAGTACGATGAAGAAAAGAATCGTGTTTCTTTAGGGATGAAACAAATGGGTGAAGATCCTTGGCAGAATATTGCTAGAAGATACCCATCCGGTGCTAAATTATTCGGTAAAGTGAATAATCTTACGGATTACGGTTGTTTTGTTGAAATTGAAGAGGGTGTTGAAGGTCTGGTTCACGTTTCTGAAATGGATTGGACAAATAAAAATGTTAACCCATCTAAATTGGTTCAACTGGGTGAAGAAGTCGAAATTATGGTGTTGGAGATTGACGAAGAGCGTCGTCGTATCTCACTTGGTATGAAACATTGCCAAACAAATCCATGGGAAGAATTTGGCGCATTACATAATAAAGGCGATAAAATCACCGGTAAAATCAAATCGATTACTGATTTTGGTATCTTTATTGGTCTTAGTGGAAACATTGATGGCTTGGTGCATATGTCCGATATTTCTTGGTCAGAAAGTGGCGAAGATGTAGCACGTGATTATAAAAAAGGTGATGAGATTGAAACAGTTATTTTAACTGTTGATACGGATCGTGAGCGTATTTCATTAGGTATTAAGCAATTAGAACAGGATCCATTCCAAGGCTTCTTGGCTCAACATGATAAAGGTACACCGATTAAAGGTGTTATTACTGCAGTTGATGTTAAAGGCGCAGTGGTAAGAATTACTGACAGTATTGAAGGCTACATTAGAGCATCGGAGGTTAATCGTGACCGTGTTGAAGATGTTCGTACACACCTCAAAGAAGGTGATGAAATTGAAGCCAAATATATTGGTATTGATAAAAAGAACAAGTCAATTTCATTGTCTATTAAAGCATTAAGTGAAGATGAAGAGACTGCAACTATTAAGGATTATAAGAAAAAATCTTCTGGTTCTACAGTGACGAGTGCACCAACATTAGGTGATTTATTCAAACGAATGGATAAATAATTAAAGGCCTTGTTAAGGCAGTCACCGGTTGTGGCTGCCTTGATTTTTTTCAGCGTTAAACAGGAATAATCAGTTGTGACAAAATCAGAATTAATTGAAGAGTTGTCAAAAAAACAACCGCATTTACCGCCTAAGGATGTTGAATTAGCCGTTAACTGTATGTTGGAGCAGATTAATCAATCATTGTCTTCGGGTGAAAGAATAGAAATACGTGGTTTTGGCAGTTTTTCGCTGCACTACCGTCCTTCTCGTATGGGGCGGAACCCTAAAACCGGTGGTGCTGTTGCTTTAGCACCTAAATTTGTCCCGCATTTTAAGCCGGGTCGAGAATTAAAGGAGCGCGTAGATGCTTCTAAAGACAGTTACAAAATAACCTGCTGAGTTTTTCCTCCTATCGAATCGTTAGTGTTTTTTTCATTAACTTTTTAGCGAAGTCTTTTTTTTAGAGTCAATGTTATTAAATGTTTTCCGAACTGCGCGTAATAATTCTATTTTGAGTTATGTTGCGGGCGCAACCTTGTCGGTAATTTGTTGGTAGATTGGAAAATGAAGTTGATTTAGATTATAATGAGAATCATTATTAATTAGAATCTTAATACGATTATCTTATGATGCCGCTTTTTTTCCAAGACCTTGCCATCGGCGATCGTGCTCGAATTACTGGCTTTGATAATGCAGGTCGAGCTTACCGTAAACGATTGTTGGCGATGGGTTTAACCCCGGGGACTGAATTTATAGTTTCTCGCTTTGCACCTATGGGTGACCCGGTTCAAATTAAACTACGTGGTTTTTCTTTGTCACTTAGAAAGGATGAAGCGCGTGTTTTATTATTAGAAGCTGTTATTGATGCAAGCTAGTTTTTCTGTGGGTGTGGTTGGTAACCCTAACTGTGGAAAAACTACATTATTTAATGCCTTAACGGGTTCGAGGCAATATGTAGGAAATTGGCCGGGCGTTACCGTTGAGCGTAAAACGGGTAAATATCTTCATAATGGCACTAAAATTGAATTGGTTGATTTACCCGGGACCTATTCATTAGAAGTGACCGATGACAGTGTGTCGCTGGATGAAAAAATAGCACGCGATTATGCGGTATCAGGGCAATCAGATTTAATTATTAATATTATCGATGCTTCTAATATTGAACGGAATCTTTACTTAACCACTCAATTATTAGAAATGAAAGTACCTATGCTGGTGGTACTTAACATGATGGATACCGCAAAAAATAGCGGGATTGATATTAATATTGCAGCCTTGGCTGAATGTTTAGGTTGTCCTGTTGTACCGATCATTGCCTCAACTAAACACGGTATCAGCGCATTGAAAGAGGCCATTAATACGGCCTTATTTGCACCACACATTCCAGATATTACCATTGATTATCATCTTAGTTTAGAACAGGCGATTTCACAGTTATCGCTGACTGTGTCTGCTATTGCCGTAGAAAAATGCAATCATAATACCCGCTGGTTAGCGTTACGACTCTTAGAGGGAGATACTTTAGCCAAGCAATTGGTCGGTGATAACATAAAAGCTGTGGCGAGTCAGTTAATTCATCGGGTTGAAGAGTTAGCTGATGAAGAAGTTGATATTTTGACGGCGGATGCACGTTATAGTTTTGCTAACAAATTAAACTATCAGTGTGTTAATAAAGTAACAGAAGTGTCACGTCAGTTTGCAGATTCGATTGACCAAGTTGTGTTAAATCGTTTTATGGGCATCCCTATATTTTTATTAGTTATGTATTTAATGTTTATGTTTACTATAAATATAGGCAGTGCATTTATTGATTTTTTTGATCAATTTACCGGTGTTTTTCTAATAGATGGGTTGACTGTTTTACTGGAAGGGTGGAATTGGCCTGATTGGCTTATTGTATTGAGTACACATGGCTTAGGTGGTGGCGTTCAGGTTGTAGCAACCTTTATTCCCATTGTTGGTTTTTTATTTTTATTCTTATCAGTGCTTGAAGATTCAGGGTATATGGCACGTGCGGCTTTTGTAATGGACCGTTTTATGCGGTTAATCGGCTTGCCGGGTAAATCATTTGTACCCATGATTGTTGGCTTTGGTTGTAATGTACCGGCGATCATGGCGACACGTACGTTAGAAAGTCCGCGTGATCGCATTCTGACAAACTTAATGAACCCTTTTATGTCATGTGGTGCGCGTCTGCCGGTTTATGCATTATTTGCTGCTGCTTTTTTTCCTGTGGGTGGGCAGAATTTGGTTTTTGGATTATATTTAATTGGCATTTTTGTGGCCGTTATGACGGGCTTGATAATGAAATGGGCATTATTTAGAGGAAAGTCAATGCCTTTCATTATGGAACTGCCGCCTTATCATATGCCTACCTTACGGGGTATTTTGATCAGGGCGTGGGAGCGCTTAAAAACATTTATTGTTAATGCCGGTAAAGTCATTGTTCCGATGGTTATAGTGTTAAATTTTATGAGCGCAATGGGTACGGATGGTACCTTTAGTCGGGGCAATAGCGACCAATCAATTTTAAGTGAAGTAGGGCGAGAGTTAACGCCGATTTTTGAGCCAATGGGGATTTCTTCTGATAATTGGCCGGCAACAGTAGGTATTTTTACGGGTTTACTGGCTAAGGAAGCCGTTGTAGGTACCTTAGATGCCTTATACAGCGAGCGTTCAGCGCAACTCGAAGGGCATACCATTGAGCCAGAAGTATTTGATTTATGGGTAGGCATTACAGAAGCCTTTCTGACTATTCCTGAGAATCTTATTGAAGTCGTTGACAATGTCTTTGATCCGTTAGGGCTTAACATCGGCGAAACGCAAGACCTTTTAGCTGCAGCAGAAGAGCAGGAGGTTCATAGTGGAACCTATAGAGCTATGCAATCAAGTTTTAATGGTAAGGCCGGTGCATTCGCTTATTTGTTATTCATTTTACTGTATGCACCGTGTGTCGCGGCTACAGCGGCGATTTATAAGGAAACGAGTTTGGTTTGGGCTGTCTTTGTTTTGTTTTGGACGACGGGTATTGCTTATATGGCAGCAGTTGTTACTTATCAGTCGCTTACTTTTGAGTCTCACCCTGTCTATTCAATGACCTGGATTATTAGTGTGTTAAGTTGTTTCTTAGGGGTTGTTCTAATACTTAAGATCTGGGGTAATAGGCAGCATCGAAAACCTTCAGAAGTGCCATCTGTTACTGGGGATAAGGCATGATTCTTTCCGACTTAAGGTGCTTTATAAAGGAACATAAGCGCGTCGCACTGATTGATTTAGTGAATCATTTTAATATGGATGCTGATGCCATTCGAGGAATGCTCGGAAAATGGATCAATAAGGGTAAAATTAAGAAAATGGCAATGGAGAAGGGGTGCGGTACTCAATGTTGTAAGTGTGATCCGCGGCTAACTGAATTCTATGAATGGGTTGATTCGGGGAACGCTAAGTCCTAATCGCGGCGATCAGTTGGGTTTTATTAAAAATCCTTTTTTTAATTAAGGGAATAGATAAACCTGATGGTTACTACGAAGTCTGTTTTTTATGTTCAGGATGCGAATAAGCTAAAAATAATTCATGTGCACGTTGAAAGTGTCTTTTAAGCTTTAAATAGATTGTCTGTCTGGGTCCAATATAAGTAATATTTCAAGTATAATACAACACTTTTGTCACTGAATAATTATGGCGGATTTTATAACTGAATTACAGCGTCGGCGAACCTTTGCGATTATTTCGCATCCTGATGCAGGAAAAACAACACTTACGGAAAAGTTACTATTATTTGGCGGCGCCATACAATTAGCCGGATCGGTTAAGGGTCGAAAGGCTGCGCGTCATGCTACATCTGATTGGATGGAAATGGAAAAACAGCGTGGGATTTCAGTGACCACATCGGTCATGCAATTTGATCATAAGGGCAAGATTCTTAATTTACTGGATACCCCTGGGCACGCAGATTTTTCCGAAGATACCTACCGTACGTTAACCGCTGTTGATTCTGCATTGATGGTCATTGACGTTGCTAAAGGTGTTGAAGAACGAACCGTCAAATTAATGGAGATTTGTCGGTTACGAGACACACCTATTTTGACATTTATTAATAAATTAGATCGGGAAGGGCGTGACCCCATAGATCTGTTAGATGAAGTCGAAAAGATCTTAAAAATAGATTGTGCCCCGATGACATGGCCGATTGGTATGGGAAAGCGATTTAAGGGCGTCTATCATATTTATAACGATGCAGTACATATATTCACTCCTAATCATGGCGGAAAAGTTGCTGAAGGTACCATTATTGAGGGGCTTGATAATCCACAATTAGATGTTTTAGTGGGGGATCAAGCAGATGAACTGCGTGAAGAAATTGAACTGGTAAAAGGTGCAAGTCATCTTTTTAACCTTGATGAATATTTACAGGGCAATCAGACGCCGGTTTTTTTTGGTTCTGCAATAAATAATTTTGGCATTAAAGAGTTGTTGGATGCTTTTGCTGAATATGCACCGATGCCTCAGAGTCGCCAATCTATCCAACGGACAGTGGAATCCTCAGAAAAGGATTTTACTGGCTTTGTTTTTAAGGTGCAGGCTAATATGGACCCGGCTCATCGTGACAGAATCGCATTTATGCGGATTTGTTCGGGACAGTTTAGTAAAGGTATGAAAATTAATCATGTTCGGGTAGGTAAAAATATTCAGGTCGGTAATGCCATTACTTTTCAGGCGGATAGTCGTAAAAATGTAGAAGAAGCGTTTCCAGGCGATATTATTGGTCTGCATAATCACGGAACCATTCAGGTGGGTGATACTTTTTCACAGGGTGAAACACTCAAATACAGTGGCATCCCTTTTTTTGCACCTGAATTGTATCGCAAGGTTGTTTTAAAGGATCCGTTGAGAGCCAAAGCTTTGCAAAAAGGTTTAGCGCAGTTAACGGAAGAGGGAGCCACACAGTTATTTAAGCCACTCAGGAATAATGACCTGATTTTAGGTGCTGTAGGTGTGCTTCAGTTTGATGTAACTGCGTTTAGGTTAAAGGGCGAATATAACGTTGAATGCGTTTATGATACGGTTAGTGTTTTTGGCGCTCGCTGGATCACTTCCGATGATCCTGAGCAATTAGCGTTATTTAAGAAGAAGGCTTTTGCTAATTTAGCCGAGGATGGCGGCGGCTATTTAGTGTATTTAGCCAGTAGTCGTGTTAATTTGCAGTTAGCACAAGAGCGTTGGCCAGAAATAAATTTTAATGCAACGCGTGAGTTATAAGGAAGGGGCTTTTGGGGTTACTTAATCACTTGAGCTTGTTGTAATAGTTTGCGTAAAGTTGCAACGCGTTTACGATTAACCCCTAAATCGCTGTGACCGACTCTAGATGCAGAACGTACGTCAATGGTTTGATTTGTTTCATTAAGTAATAAAGTTACATCATCTGTAAATCGAAAAACAAGACTGGTTACTTCGGCTTTAATAAGATCGTTTGTAGCTTCTTTAATTTGCGTACGCGGCTGCTCTTGGAGGACTTTTAAAACGAATGACCAGGCTTTTGAGGCATCCATTTTAAGTGTAAAGGGTTCTATGAAGTGCTCTGTGTCCGCTGGTGAGGCCTTGCTGGAAACACAATTGGGGGTGTTAGGGCATTGACCTAATGGTGAGACGTTTTGTGCGCGAGTTTGTGACGGCGTTGACATAGTGACTAAAAAAATAATTATTAAGGCGTAAGAGAAACGGGTGCTCATCAGTAGAAGAGTGGATCAGTTGAGAAAAAGATTACCTATTCAGGGTGTCATTTATTTAATGATTTTAATATAAACCATTTTTATGGAAATTAGAATTACTAAGGGTTTTTTCTCTTATAGTTTGGAGCAGAAAATAACTACGGAGGTTGTTTATTGCATTTGTATCCGGTTGATGCCGCACTTAACCGGCCTTATTGCGGCCTTATTGCGGCCTTAAAGTGGAATAGATACGAATTGTTAGCTTAAAAATATGACTAATCAAATAAATCGGAAGGTATGTGTCGCACCGATGCTAGATTGGACGGATAAGCATTGCCGTTTTTTTCATCGTTTAATTTCCAGACATACTGTGCTTTATACCGAAATGATAACTACAAATGCATTGTTACGAGGGGAGGCGGCTTCTTTATTAGCCTTTAATCCCTGTGAAGCACCGCTTGCACTGCAGTTAGGCGGGTCTAATCCAAAAGCGTTAGCTGCGTGTAGTATTATGGCTGAGGATTTTGGCTATGATGAGATTAATCTTAATGTGGGTTGTCCGAGTGACCGGGTGCAAAATGGTCGTTTCGGCGCTTGTTTGATGGCAGAGCCTGCAACGGTCGCGGAATGCATTTTAGAAATGCAACATAAAGTTAACATCCCGGTAACGGTTAAAAACAGAATTGGTATTGATGGCAAAGAAACCTACGGTGATTTATTTGCATTTATTGAAACAGTTGCTAAAGGGGGGTGTGAGGTTTTTATTATCCATGCTCGGATTGCGGTTTTAAGTGGTTTGTCACCGAAGCAAAACAGGGATATTCCGCCTTTACAATATGAACTTGTAAACCAGATTAAGGCGGCGTTCCCTGCCTTGGAGATTATTGTTAATGGCGGGATTAAAACGCTGGATCAGGTGGATCGTCATTTAAAAAATCTTGATGGAGCAATGATTGGCCGAGAGGCTTACCATAACCCTTATCTGCTTTCAACTGTGGACGCCCTATTTTATCAGGAGGAGGCTGTTTGTTTAACGCGCCATGAAATTATTGAAGCGATGATCCCTTATGTCCAAAAGCAATTAGCGAGCGGTGTTCGTTTGAATCAAATAACACGTCATTTATTAGGTTTGTTCCACGGTGAACCCGGTGCAAGAAAATGGCGACGTTACTTAAGTCAGAAGGCACATGAACCAGGTGCAAATGAATCTGTTTTGTTAACCGCTTTAGATTTTGTCTGATTGAAAAGGACGTTATAATAGACCTTTTATTTACCCTTATCCTTAAAAAGAGTTGAGAAACCTATATGGAAGAATATTTTTCAAAAATCATTGAATCGGTAGGTGAAGACCTTGGCCGTGAAGGGTTGGTTGATACCCCAAAGCGTGCGGCAAAAGCATTTAAGTTTTTAAATAATGGCTATACCAAAAGCCTTGATAAAGTCCTCAATAATGCTATTTTTGAGGCCGATACTGATGATATGATTATTGTGAAGAATATCGAAATGTATTCTTTATGTGAACATCACTTATTGCCTTTTATTGGTCAGTGTCATATTGGTTATTTGCCGCGTCATAAAGTTATTGGATTGTCCAAAATAGCGCGTATTGTTGATATGTTTTCACGGCGAATGCAAATTCAGGAGCGATTAACTAAACAAATTGCCAGTGCCATCGGTGATGCAGTAGATGCCCGAGGTGTTGCTGTCGTTATTGAGGCTAAACATCTTTGCATGATGATGCGAGGTGTTGAAAAGCAAACTTCAGTCATGGCAACTTCAGTCATGACGGGTATTTTTCGTGATGAATTAAATACCCGAATGGAATTTTTGAATTTAATTAAAGACCGGTAGAAGGTTTAGTTTTTGGGTGTGAGGTTACTAGCTAGCCGATATTATCGTCAGCGCTTGAGGCTGAGAGGAATTTAAATGAAAAAAACGGTTATGGACTCTTGGGGGGATCAAGCGCCAGAGATACGCTGTGTTAAAGCGGGTGAAGTCGGTGAAGGTGTCATCGATGAGGCGACGTTCACGACTTTAGAAGTTGATGAGTTGTTTGACACAATCAATTATGCAACCACTACTTTTGGTCAGGCGGTATTATATCGATCGCTGGTTCAGCCTGAGGAATCATTTTCTGCGGTTACAGATAAACAAGGTGCGGTTATTGAGATTCAGAAAAATGATGCCTTAAAAGAAAAAATAACCAACACTATTGATCAAGTCAAAGAGCATGAGGATCGATTGTTACAATTGTTTTATGGTCGGTTTTCGGGTTTTTTTGGTTCAAGTAATGAGGATAATGTGGTTGATGGGTATGGGTATATGCCGTATCGGACAGGAACACGAACGGTATTACAATTAGTGGATAATATCAATCAGATGCCTGCTGTCGATAATGCTTACCTGAATCACTTGTTTGATACCATTAAATCTTTTTCACAGACGCGCCAATATGGGTTGATGAAAGGTCCGGTCTACGTCAGAGAGCATTCAATTCAGGCTAAACATGAACGTTCTGGCTCTTTTATGCCGGCAATGATCTTTAAACCAACATTGTTTAAGCCCCTTTTCATCGCTTTGATGTTTATACTTATTTGGTTATTAGATCAATTTAATCCTTTGACTGCCAGTGATGCGGCATTTAGCTTAAGTTTTGACCCTTCTTTTTTTGTGATGTTTTTACCGTTAGCCTTGTTATATATACCGGTGATAGGTGCTTTTGATAGAGATCATTGTATTTACCCGCTGCGTGATGAATTCAGGAACTCTGAAAATGTTCAAAATACTTTAGATGCTTTAGGTCAGTTAGATGAATTACTTTCGTTTATTAAGTTAAAAGAGGATTACCCGTCGGCAATGGTCATGCCGAAAGTTGTTGATAAAAAGCACTACGAAGTCAGCCTAACCCAAGCGGTTAACCCTATCTTAGGAAAGACGGTTCATGATTATGTTGGCAATGATTTTAGGTTGCGGAAAGAGAGACTGGCATTTATAACCGGGCCTAACAGCGGTGGGAAGACTGCTTTTTGTAAAACCTTAACGCAAATCCAATTGCTCTCGCAAATAGGGTGTTTTGTGCCGGCGGCAGCGGCTTCTTTAACTATTGCCGATAGGATTTATTATCAAGTTCCTGTGATTAGCCATTTAGATGATGGTGAAGGGCGATTTGGTACTGAACTTAAAAGAACCAAAAATATTTTTTTATCTTCTACAACAAAGAGTTTGGTTGTTTTAGACGAATTATCTGAAGGGACTACTTTTGAGGAAAGAATAGAAACCGGGCGCAATATCATGGAAGGATTCTTAAAGAAAGGAAATGGCACTATTTTGATTACTCATAATCATCAGTTGGTTGATGATTTTTTTCAGCGATCCATTGGCTTGCCTTGTCAGGTTGAATTTAAAAAAGAGGAGCCTACCTTTAGATTGATTGCGGGTATTTCACGTAATAGCCACGCAGATCGCGTCGCTAAAAAGATCGGTTTTTCTAAGAGTGATATCGAGAATTACCTAAAACAAGATAGTAATCAATAAAATCGTCACATAGATGTTGTTTTTGTTATTTGCAGAATTGCAATAATTTAGAGTCATACTATTTTTTCATTAATTACGCGGTATTTAGAATTTCGTTGGTTAGGGCGTTATTTTATGTTTAATTAATGAGAATAGAATGGTATGAGTTGGAAAAACAACATGAAGGACGAGGCAACGGTGCTTGTTGTTGATGATGCTATTGAGAATATCATGATTATCGAAGCATTATTAGAGCAAGAGTATTGCATCCTATCTGCAGAAAATGGTCAGCGAGCAATTGATATCTGTCTCAGTAGCCCCCCACCCGATTTAATTCTACTTGACGTTATGATGCCTGGATTGAATGGCTTTGAGGTTTGTCGTCGTTTAAAGTCTGACCCTAGAAGTGCCAAGATTCCTGTTATTTTTGTGACTTCTTATTCGGATAAAGAAGCAGAAGCGCAAGGGTTTAAAGAAGGCGCTGTAGATTTTATACCAAAACCTATTGACAACAATGTTCTTAACTCCCGAGTGAAAACGCATATAAATTTATCGAAAACGGAGCGATTTTTAGAAACAAAGGTGCAGCAACGTACGGAAGAGTTAATGCAAACCCAGTCGGAAGTATTGTATGCATTAGGACGTGCCGGTGAGTTTAAAGATAACGACACCGGGGCGCATGTGTACCGAATGAGTCATTTTGCCAAAATTATAGCGAGCAAAGTAATTCAAAATAAAGAGTGGTTGGATTCACTTTTAATAGCATCTCCGATACATGATATTGGAAAAATTGGTATTCCTGATGCCATTTTGCTTAAAGAAGGACCTTTAGATATTGAAGAATGGAAGATTATGAAAACTCACCCGCAAGTGGGTAATCAAATTATTGGTGATCAGAATCGCTCTGAAGTGATGTCGTTAGCCAAAGAAATTACTCTTGGACATCATGAGAAATGGGATGGGAGCGGTTATCCGTTGGGTTTGAAAGGCGAAGACATTCCATTTTCTGCGCGGGTGGTTGCTTTAGCCGATGTGTTTGATGCGTTGACGTCTGAGCGGCCTTACAAAAAAGCATGGTCTGTTGATCAGGCGGTCAAGCATATTGATGAGTCATTTGGGCAGCATTTTGACCCCATTTTGGCGAAGCCATTTCATGAGGCTTTATCGGAAATGCTTGTTGTTAAAGAAGCCTTTAAAGATGTAACAGGCTAAGTGGGGCTGATGTAGGTTAAAATATCTGGACCTTAAATTTTTCCAGAATAGAAATTAATTTTATTAGTGGCAGCCCGACCAATGCATTAGGGTCTTCTGTTTGAACTCGTTGAAATAATGCAATCCCTCTTTTTTCCACTTGAAAGCCGCCAGCACAATGAATTGAAGGTTCGATATGGACGTACCGTTCAATTTGTTTATCCGATAAGGCTTTAAACTGGACTGTGGTTATATCCAGTTTAGTTATTTGTTCGCCTGTTGTCGTATTAAGAACAGTGATACTGGTATAGAATTTAACTTCTTGATTAGCGCACAACTGGAGTTGGGCGATATTATTTTTAAGTGTCCCAGGTTTTGTTAATTGTTGATCGTTTAACATAGCAACTTGATCAGAGCCAATAATTAGATGCTCTGGGTAACGGGTAGCTACCGATTTTGCTTTGATTTTGGCGAGTGTTATGGCGAGTTCTGAGGGCGTTTTTTTAATGTAATTTTGTTCATCTACCGTGGGAGAGGCAATGCAAAAAGGTAGGTGAAGGCTCTCAAGTAATGTTTTTCTATAGATTGAACTGGATGCTAAAACAATTTTATGCATCGGTTTCCCCAACAAATTGATTAATAAAGGAATTGACGATCTTAGCCAATAAATATATCATTGTATAGTTATGTTAGATAGATTCCCTGAATATATAAATCCTTTGTCTTTAGCGGAAAAACACCGTGAATATAAAGGGGAACTCAGTGTTTTGTCCATGCAGCGGTTGTCTGAACTTCTTATTAACAGTGAAGGGTGGGTGCATTTTCAGTTGCTTTTTTCAAAGCAAGGGAAAGTGGCGACAATAACGGGTGAAATTGAAGCTGAAGTCTATCTTGAGTGTCAAAATTGTCTGGGTACTATGGTGCATGTTGTTCGCAAAACTGTTCAGTTAGGGATTATTAATTCAACAGATGAGATTAAGCAGTTATCTGATCATTTTGAACCGTTGGTACAGAGTGAAGATAAGATAGCGTTTAGAGAAATTGTTGAGGATGAAATTATTTTGTCAATTCCGGATGTACCTAAGCATACTGAAGTGTGTTTAGAGCAGGCTTTGGGAAAGACGGAAAATGAACTGGAAGAGGGCATTCAAAAGGAATCCCCTTTTTCGATATTAAAAGATTTAAAAAAAACCGGAGTATAGAAATGGCTGTTCAAAAAAGTCGCAAAACACGTGCTAAACGAGGTGATCGTAGAGCGCATGATAGTTTGACTGCAAAAACATTAACACAGGATCCAATGAGTGGTGAAATGCATTTGCGTCACCATGTTAGTCCTGATGGGTATTACCAAGGTCGTCAAATCATTTCGACTACTGAAGAAGATTAACAGTAATGACATATGCAGCCATTGATGCCGTTTTACGGGGTCAGTGGCTGTTGTGCATTTAAAGCATAGATAATTGAAATGCATGTTTGTTTGATTATGAGTGAATTCCGGAGTTATTTGTGAGTATTGGTTCAACAATTGCTATTGATGCTATGGGGGGGGATTTTGGGCCCGAGGTAACAATTCCCGCATCGTTACAATGTCTTAAAGACAATGTGAATTTAAGATTGATTTTCGTGGGTGACGAAACGGTTATTAGAGAATATTTAGAAGCACAGGGGCATCAGGATTCTAAGCGAATCACAATACAACATGCATCTCAAAAAGTTGAAATGCATGATTCACCTGCAAAAGTGCTACGCACCAAGAAGGACTCATCAATGCGTGTTGCTATTAATTTAGTTCGTAGCGGTGAAGCAGATGCTTGCGTGAGTGCTGGGAATACGGGGGCATTAATGGCTACAGCTCGATTTGTTTTGAAAATGATTCCAGGCATTGATCGCCCAGCGATTATCTCAACCTTACCTTCTGTTTTTGGGCATACGCATGTGCTTGACTTAGGCGCTAATGTTGATAGTAGTGCGGAACATTTATTTCAGTTTGGTGTTATGGGTTCAGAATTAGTTAAAGCTATTGACGGTATTGATAATCCAACCTTAGGTCTTCTAAATATTGGTGAAGAGGATATGAAGGGCAATGAGCAGGTTAAAATGGCGGCTCAATTATTTGAAAATTCAGATTTGAATTATATCGGTTTTGTCGAGGGAACAGCTTTAAATGCGGGTTCAACGAAGGTGGATTTAATTGTGGCCGATGGTTTTGTTGGTAATGTTGCCCTTAAAGCTATAGAAGGCGCGGCTAAAATGATTAGCCATGCATTGAAAGAGGCCTTTAATAAGAATTTGTTGACAAAATTAACAGCGTTAGCCGTAATGCCGGTGTTGAGTACTTTTAAACAGAGGATAGATCCGCGGCTATATAATGGCGCAACTTTTTTAGGTCTTCGTGGCACGGTGATTAAAAGTCACGGTGGAGCTGATGTGGTTGCCTTTGCTAATGCAGTTAAAATAGCCGAGGTTGAAATAGCACAAGATATTCCTAAAAAAATAAGTGAGCGCGTACAGCAGGTTTTGGCTGAGAGGAAACACTGATGACTTTTTATTCGCGAATCGCTGGAACGGGCGGTTATTTACCTGAAGAAATTCGTAGCAACGATGATATTTCAAAAATGGTTGATACTTCTGATAGTTGGATTTATGAACGTACAGGCATTAAGAATCGTCATGTGGCGGCGTCTCATGAAACCGCTTCTAGTATGGCAGAAGTTGTTGCTCGCCAAGCGCTTGAGACTGCTGGAATAGATGCTCAAGAAATAGATTTGATAGTATTGGCGAGCAGTACACCTGACCGGGTTTTCCCCAGTGCAGCTTGCTTATTACAGCAACGATTAGAGATTCGTGATTGTGCTGCTTTTGATGTTTCAGCGGCTTGTTCTGGTTTTATCTATGCATTAAGTATCGCTGATCAATATATTAAGTCCGGAACGGCTAAAAAAGTTTTAGTCATTGGGTCTGAGCTTAATACGCGTGTAGTCGACTGGACCGATAGAGGGACTTGTATTCTTTTTGGTGATGGTGCGGGTGGCGTTATTCTTGAGGCCTCAGAAGAACCGGGTGTTTTATCAACGCATATACATTCAGATGGGAAATATCAGGACTTGCTTTATTTACCAAACCCACAGGCTGAAATTGAGCCTGAAGAGGATGGAAATATTGTCATGAAAGGTAATGAGGTTTTTCGTATTGCGGTTAATACATTAGGGCGAATTGTTGACGAAACCTTAGCCGCTAACAATATGACAAGAGCAGAGATTGATTGGTTGGTTCCCCATCAGGCGAATACGCGTATTATCGGAGCGACAGCCAAAAAATTAAAAATGTCTATGGATCATGTGGTTATGACGCTTGAGAATCAGGGTAATACTTCATCGGCATCGGTGCCATTAGCACTTAATGAAGCGGTACGTGATGGCAGAATTAAGCGTGGTCAAACGATATTATTAGAAGCGTTTGGCGGTGGTTTTACGTGGGGCTCTGCGTTAATAAAATATTAATTTGAGGTGGGTTTTTTTTAATGGAAGATCAACAAAGTAATTTAGCATTTGTATTTCCTGGGCAGGGTTCACAATCTATTGGAATGCTCACTGCATTAGCGGAGAGTCATGCCGAGGTTAAACAGGTTTTTGAACAGGCTTCAGAAATTCTTAGTATTGATTTTTGGAAATTAATACAAGAAGGTCCTGTTGAGGCACTTAACCAAACACAAAATACTCAGCCGGTCATGTTGGCAGCGGGAATTGCTACGTGGAAGGTATGGTGTCAGCAAACTAATGTTAGACCGCAGTATATTGCAGGACATAGTCTTGGTGAATATACGGCTTTAGTGGCGGCAGGCGCTATCTCCTTTGAAGATGCAATTTTATTAGTTGCCGAGCGCGGGCGCTTAATGCAAGAAGCGGTTCCGCAAGGTACGGGTGCAATGGCAGCCATTTTAGGGTTAACGGATGAGCAGGTTGTGACTATTTGTGAAGAAACTGCTCATGGCGAAATTGTTTCAGCCGTTAATTTTAATTCGCCGGGACAGGTTGTGATTGCGGGTAATACTGCGGCTGTTGACCGAGCGATGACAGCGGCAAAAGATGCTGGCGCTAAACGTGCGCTTTTGTTGCCAGTAAGTGTTCCTTCGCATTGTGCATTGATGGAATCTGCAGCGAGTAAACTAGCTGATGTTCTTGCCCCCCTGACCATGCAAGCCCCAAATATGACATTAATTCATAATGTAGATGTGGGCTCCCACTCGGAACCTGATGCTATTAAAGCGTTACTTAAATCTCAGCTTTATCAACCGGTTCGTTGGGTCGAGACGGTTCAATACATACAAAGTCAAGAAGTTGAATATTTTATTGAATGTGGTCCAGGTAAAGTTTTAATGAGTCTGAATAAACGTATTGCTAAAGGTAGAAATCATTTGGCAATTTTTGATTCTTCAACCTTAGATAATGTATTGGAGGCAGTTAATGACTAAACAAATTGCATTGGTAACCGGAGCTAGTCGCGGAATCGGTCGTGCTATTGCAGAAAAGCTCGCACAAGATGGTTTTTTTGTTATTGGAACTGCAACGTCACAAAAAGGTGCTGACGCAATCACTGCTTATTTAGCTGAAAATAATTTATCGGGAACAGGTTGTGAATTGAATGTTTCAGATTCTGAGTCTATTGCTGCTGTTATTAAAACAATTAACGAGAGCTATGGTGCTCCAACTGTTTTAGTTAATAATGCAGGTATTACACGTGATAATTTGTTGATGCGAATGAAAGATGATGAATGGAACGACATTATTAATACTAATTTAACCTCTATTTTTAGGATGAGTAAGGCTTGTCTTAGAGGGATGATGAAAGCAAAGGTAGGTCGTGTTATTAATATTTCTTCGGTGGTAGGTTCTACCGGAAATGCAGGGCAAACTAATTATGCAGCGGCGAAAGCGGGTATGGTTGGATTTACTAAGTCAATGGCGAAAGAAGTGGGTAGCCGAAATATTACTGTAAATACAGTGGCGCCTGGTTTTATTGATACTGATATGACGCGTGAATTGGCTGATGAACATAAAGAAGTCTTATTAGCTTCGATTCCTTTAAGTCGATTAGGCGCACCTGAAGAAATTGCACATGCTGTTTCTTTTTTAGCTTCTGATGGGGCTGCTTATGTAACAGGGGAAACTTTACATGTGAATGGCGGCATGTTTATGCCCTAACTTATTGAAATAATAATGATTTTCAATAAGGGCCTTGGATTGTAAATTTCTTGGGTGACTTTTTCCGAAATTGACGTATAATTTAGCCGCAATTGTGACTATTCTATGAGTTCATTATGTTCTGTAGAGATAGCCAAATTTTAGAGTAATTTGAAGGAAACTTAAAATGAGTGATATTGAAAAACGTGTAAAAAAGATTGTTGCAGAACAGTTAGGTGTTAAAGAAGATATAGCAAATGATTCTTCTTTTGTTGATGATTTAGGCGCTGATTCATTGGATACAGTGGAGTTAGTAATGGCGCTGGAAGAAGAATTTGAGTGCGAAATTCCAGATGAAGACGCTGAAAAAATTACCAGCGTTCAGCAAGCGATTGATTACGTCAACGCAAATAAATAAGGTTAAAATATAGAATCAGCGGGTTTCATTTGAGCCCCGCTCTGTTTTTTTGCTTTTTACAAAGACTTATAAGGTAATAAATTGAGTTCTCGTCGAGTTGTGATCACTGGATTAGGGGCTGTTACGCCATTGGCGAATACGGTCTCTGACACATGGGATGGTATCGTTAACGGTAAAAGCGGTATCAGTGCTATTGATTCATTTGATATATCACCTTTTGCATCGCGCTTTGGCGGTGTTATCAGAGACTTTGATATCAGTCAATATATTCCATTGAAAGATGCCAAGCGGATGGATGGATTTATCCATTACGGATTGGCTGCCGGTAGTCAGGCGATTGAAGATGCAGGTCTTATTGTTACGGATGAAAATGCGGAACGTATTGGGGTGGCTATTGGTGCTGGTATTGGTGGTGTGACAGGTATTGAAGATTGTCATGCAACCTATGTAAAAGGTGGCCCACGACGTATTTCCCCTTTCTTTGTTCCCGGGAATATTATTAATATGATATCCGGTAATTTATCGATAAAGTACGGTCTTAAAGGCCCTAATTTTGCAATTGTTACCGCCTGTACCACCGGAACACATAATATTGGTGATTCGGCTAGATTGATTAAATACGGCGATGCCGATGTTATGGTCGCAGGGGGGGCGGAACGTTGCACCAGTTCACCGACTGCAATGGGCGGATTTGCCTCGGCTAAAGCATTATCTCGGCGTAATGATGACCCACAGATAGCTAGTCGTCCTTGGGATGTTGACCGGGATGGTTTTGTTTTAAGTGATGGTGCCGGTGTTGTGGTTCTAGAAGAACTTGAGCATGCTAAAAAACGAGGTGCAAAAATTTATGCTGAGCTCGTTGGCTACGGTATGAGTGCTGATGCTTATCATATGACATCACCGTCTGAAAGTGGTGAAGGGGCGGCACGTTGTATGACTAATGCCTTACGAGACGCACAGTTAAATGCCGATCAGGTTGATTATATTAATGCGCATGGTACGTCAACGCCTGCAGGTGACATCGCTGAGACCCAAGCCGTTAAAAGAGCACTGGGCGATGCCGCTTATAAGACGGCCATGAGTTCAACAAAATCAATGATTGGACACATGTTAGGCGCTGCAGGTGGAATAGAAGCGGTATTAACAGCGTTAGCCATTCAGGACCAAGTGGCTCCACCTACCATTAATCTTGATAACCAAGATCCGGCATGTGATCTTGATTATATTCCTAATACTGCAAGAAATATGGTTATTGATATTGCCGTTTCTAATTCTTTTGGATTTGGTGGAACTAATGGTAGCCTTGTTTTCAAACGTTTCTCATAAAAAATACATTTTCTTCTGATGTAATTATTTTCAGACTGTGCTGACTGATGTACTTATTAATGGTGAAAAGAAATACAATTTAGATATAGCTGATCGTGGTCTTCAATACGGCGATGGTTTATTTGAAACGATAGCAGTTACCTCAGGGCGAGCTGTTTTTATTTCACGTCATCTTGATCGTTTACAACGGGGTTGTAAGCAACTGTTCATTCCTTATCCTGGCGATAATATTCTTTTAAGTGAAATCGATCTTTTGCTCGAAGGAACCGAAAGTGCCGTTCTTAAAATTCAAATAACCCGAGGGCAAGGCGGTCGAGGTTATCGACAGCCCGAAATTGTTGAGCCTACGAGAATCTTGTCGTTGTACCCCTTTCCTATTTTTCCTGAGTGTTATAAACAAGAAGGTGTAAGAGTTAGATTCTGTTCAGGCAGACTAAGTTCTAATCCAAGGTTAGCCGGTATTAAGCATACAAATCGCCTTGAGCAGGTTTTAGCACGCGCTGAGTGGGTTTCGGAATCAATACAGGAAGGTCTGATGTTTGATCAACAGGGGCACTTAGTTGAAGGTACCATGAGTAATGTCTTTATGGTTAAAGACGGTATGGTCTTAACGCCTCTTTTGGAGAATTGTGGCGTTGCGGGAATAATCCGTGGCATTATCTTAGAGTATGGGGCTGACCATGGCTTTCATGTTGAACCGCAATTATTAACGAAAGAGCATTTGTACCAAGCTGATGAGGTTTTTTTAACGAATAGTATTATTGGTATTTGGCCGGTCAGTCACTTAGACAATTATAGTCTTTCTGTAGGAGCGGTAACGCATCAGATCAATCAGTGTTTAGATCAATTAAAAACTCAGGATATTCAGTTATGATCAGGGTGATTTGTTGGTTTTTTGTATTTTCTTTATTAACAATTTTAGTTTTTGCGGGAATAAGTTATCAAACGGCTGTTACCTCAACAATAGTCGAAGGGCGTTCAATTGTTTTTGAGATTAAAGACGGCCAATCATTACCTCAAGTTGTGGAGCAATTGAAGCGGGAAAATATTCCTGTGGACGGGCATTGGTTTAAAATTATTGCCTACGTTAATGGGCAGCAGAATCAATTAAAATCCGGGGAGTATTTAATAACACAAGGAATGAGGTTACCAGAACTCTTAGCCTTATTTGTTTCCGGAGCATCACGTCAACACACTATAACCATCCCAGAAGGTTGGAGTTTCCAACAAATAAAATATGCCTTACGGCAACATCCGGCAATAAAACAGACAATAGATGCGCTTACGCTGCCAGAACTATTAGTCTTATTAAAATGTCCTTATCCACATATTGAGGGTTTACTCTTTCCGGATACCTATTTTTTTTCAAAAGGCGATTCGGATTTATCTATTCTAAAAAGGGCTTATACAAAGATGAGTCATGTCTTGCTACAAGAGTGGGAAACAAGGCACTATGATTTACCGCTAACGAGTCGCTATGAAGCACTAATTTTAGCGTCAATTATAGAGAAAGAAACGGCCATCCCATCTGAACGGGATCAAATAGCGGGTGTGTTTATTCGTCGATTACGTAAGAAAATGAGGCTACAGGCTGATCCGACTGTTATTTATGGCTTGGGTGAAAAATATCATGGGAACATAAGGACACAGGATCTGCTTGAGGACACACCTTATAATACCTATCGTCATAAGGGTTTAACGCCGACCCCGATAGCAATGCCAGGACGAGCTGCAATACATGCAGCATTACATCCGGCACAAGGAGAGAGTTTATATTTTGTAGCCAGTGGAAATCGTCGGCATACCTTTTCTAATTCATTAGAGAGTCATAATAACGCCGTTAATCTTTATCAGAAGCAATAACCATGAGACCAGGAAAATTTATAACCTTGGAGGGTGGAGAGGGGCTTGGTAAGTCTACCAATATCCATTTTATTAAAGGTTTTTTAGAAGATAACGGACTTTCAGTTAGGGTCACTCGAGAGCCGGGCGGAACCCCGTTGGCAGAACAAATTAGATTATTACTTTTAGAAGAACGTAGTGAATCTGTGGCAGAGCAGACGGAATTATTGCTTATGTTTTCTGCAAGAGCACAACATCTTAAGGAAGTTATTTATCCTGCATTAGCACAGGGTCAGTGGGTAATTAGTGATCGCTTTACAGATGCAACCTATGCTTATCAGGGCGGGGGGCGAGAAATTGATGTTAGTTTAATACAGCAATTGGAAACGTGGGTTCAAGGGACTTTCAGACCTGATTTGACATTACTCTTGGATGCCCCCATAAATATTGGTATGAGTCGAGTGAAAGAGCGGGTCATCAGCGACCGCTTTGAACAAGAACAAGTTTCATTCTTTGAACGGGTTAGACAAGCTTATCTTTTACAAGCGCAAAAAAATCCGAATCGAATCCAAATTATTAATGCTAATCAATCATTACCCGCTGTACAAAGTGATATGGTTGCTCATTTATTATCGCTACTAAAAAAATGAGCGTGTCTAGAGGTATTCTTCCTTGGCACGATACGGCTTGGCAATTATTGAAAGGCTATATTTCTAATGAACGAATTCCGCAAGCACTATTACTTACCGGACAAGCAGGATTAGGAAAGACTCAGTTGGTCAGATTCTTTGTGCACTTGTTATTATGTGAATCTAGGGACCGTAGTCATGATTCACCGTGTGGAAAATGTCGGCCTTGTACACTTTTTCTCTCCGGGACACATCCTGATTTTGTTGAGATTAAACCGGAATCAGACGACAAAGATATTGGCATTGATCAGATTCGTTGGCTGTTGTCAAAAATAAGGCTAACCGTTCATTATCTGCAATATCGGGTTATTGTTGTTCAGCAAGCTGATCAAATGAATCGTTCCGCCGCGAATAGTTTTTTGAAGGTATTAGAGGAACCACCGGACCGGACAGTGATTATTTTAATCACGGATCAATTGTCGCTTATTCCAGCCACTGTTCAGAGTCGTTGCCAGAAAATAGCTATAGAACCGCCCACGGCCGGTAGTGCTCTTGATTGGTTAAATGAGAATTACATCACCGGTGATTTACCACTATTATTGAAGTTGTCTGGAGGGGCCCCTTTATTAGCGAGAGAATATGCCGAGCGTGATGCAATAACAATTAGGGCGCAGTTATTTGAGAAGTTCTTGCTGTTACGTAGTAAAAAGTTGTCTATTGTAACCGTAGCGGCATTTTGTTGTGAACACAATCAATTTGATTTAGTAGCATGGATGATTTCCTTGATTGTTGATCTTATGAAAATAAATAAAACCTCCTCGATGACAGGGGTAATGAATGTTGACTTATATGATTCCTTGAAAATGCTAACAGGAGATCTAGACTTACAACGATTATATGATTTCTATTTAGTTGCGTTGGAATTACGTATTCAATTAAAACAGTCGATAAATAAAAATTTAGCTTATGAGGGATTTTTTATTAAATGGATGGCGGTTTAGGAATAGGAGCTTAAATGTCAGTTCAGAGAGATTTGGAGATATTATCGATTACTATTAATGATTTAGATGAACTACACCGATCTTATATGCCGTTTATTATTAATGGCGGTTTATTTCTTCCAACTAAAAGCACGTACCCATTAAATTATGAATTATTTATCTTACTACGGTTAATCGATCATCCTGAGCGGTTATCAATTAATGGCAAGGTAATTTGGATAACACCGGGTAATTCTGAGAACTATCGAGTTCAAGGGGTTGGTATACAATTCTATAATGATACAAATAGTACAATAAAATTTAAAATAGAGAACCTTCTTTCAACTCATTTGAATTGCATGCAAGCAACTTATACAATGTAGCCTTCTAATCTTAGCGGTTACTTTTTTATGTTAATTGATTCTCATTGTCATCTTGATCTGATTGATCTTGCGCCTTATGAAGGTGACTTTAAAAACTTTGTTTTAGCTACACAGGAACAACAAATTGATTCGATGCTTTGTATTAGTATTGATTTGGAGTCCTACCCAGCCATGTATCGGTTAGTCGAACCGTTTGAAAATATACCGGTCACTGTTGGTGTCCATCCTAATGTACAAGATTGCCATGACCCCAGTGTTGAGGAATTAGTTAATTTGGGACAGGATTCAAAGGTTATTGGTATTGGTGAAACAGGGTTAGATTATTTTCGCAGTGAGGGGAATCTTGACTGGCAACATCAACGTTTTCGCCGTCATATTAGAGCAGCTAAATTATTAGATAAACCTTTGATCGTACATACTCGCGAAGCCGGTGACGATACCATCCGAATTTTACAGGAAGAAGGGGCCGCTGAAGTAGGCGGTGTCATCCATTGCTTCACCGAAGATTGGGCCATGGCTGAAAAAGCATTAGCTTTAAATTTTTATATTTCTTTCTCAGGTATTGTGACCTTTAAAAATGCACAGCAAGTTCAGGAGGTGGCACAAAAGGTGCCAGCAGATCGCTTTCTTGTGGAAACAGATTCACCCTATTTGGCACCTGTCCCTTTTCGAGGTAAGCCGAATTATCCATTGTATGTCCATCACGTGGCAAAATTTATGGCGCAACTACGCAATACATCGGTAGAACAAATTGCCGAACAAAGTTCACGTAATTTTCGAACCTTATTTTATAATCGCAAGGGACTGGTTTGAATAAGTTGTTGATGGTAACAATAGAATTTATGGCGTTGTTGCCTCATCGACAAGCGCTAAGGCGTGCTCTAATTGATCAAATGTATTATAGAAATGGGGTGAAAATCGGACCCCATCTCCCCTCATAGCACAAAGCACCTGTTTGTTTTGTAAGTAATTGAATAAGTACTGCTTAGTGAGTGTTTTATGTTTGAAGAGTACGATGCCAGAATTAAGTTGGGTTGGCGATGCACTTAATAAAATGAGCTGTTTATTTTGTTGTATTTTAGAGGCCAAATAGCGGGCATTGGCTAAAACTTGTTGTTCTACTGTATCCATTCCAACTTCTAATAATACTGATAAACTGGCTGATAAAGCATGTATTCCTAGCATGTTAGGACTGCCACATTCAAAACGTTGTGCTGTTGAGTGTGCCTCCCAGGGCTGGTTTTCGTAGTCATGGGTATCTTTGATCATATGCCAGCCGAACTGGGTTAATTTAAGTAGTTTTCTAGCATTAGGGCGGCTATAAAAAACACCTAATCCCTCTGGGGCACACATCCATTTGTGGCCATCGGCCATAACAAAATCAGCTTGGTAGCGTTGGACGTCAAACTTTATTGCACCTAGACTTTGAATGGCATCAATACAAAATAAAATACCGCGTTGTTGGCAAAAGTCTCCAATCATTTCAAGGTTGAGGTGTTGGCCTGCTGCAAACTGAACTGAACTAATAGTAATCAGACGGGTGTTTTTGTCGACGTTTGAAAATAAGCTGGCCTCCGGTGTTTGGTCTCGTTGTAAATCAGTTTGTCTAAATTCTACACCTTGGTTTTTAAGTGATTGCCATGGGATTCGATTGGAAGGAAATTCAATATTGCTGGAAACAATATTATCACCCGGATTCCAGTGAAGTCCGTAAGCGACAAAAGATAAGGCTTCAGATGTGTTTTTTACCAATGCAACATCATTTATTGATGGTGCATTGATGAGTTGTTTTAATTGTTTTTTTAGGGTCTTTTCAAGGCTTAGCCAGTGTAAATAATTTGTTGAACCTACGGCACCATTTTCTTGGGCAAAATTTGCAACGGCATCGACGGTGCGCTGAGGCCAAGGAGCTACGGCGGCATGGTTAAGGTGAATGATATGAGTATCTAACTGAAATTCAGGGTGTTGTGTGTTAGTCATAGGGTGACTATCTTAACGATAAAAAACACGATGCTATTTATAACTAATAAGTGTTTTAATCATCTATTGTAATAAAGCTTTCCTCAAGTCCAGAAACACCAATGATGGACCAACTGTTGATATTGTCTATACGTTTGTAGTTGTTTTTGAATAAATAGCGGATTCTGCAAATGTAACCTCTATTTATAAAGTCATTAGGTCCAATAATGACTTTAGCGGAAGCATTAATAATAAAATTAGTCTTGTTTTGATAAACCCCTTTGGGTCGTTCAGGAAATTCAAAGGTGAATTTATTCAGATATAGTTTTTTAATGTAATGGTTGCAATGATTAAATGCGGCCATTTTTGGACTGAGCGTGGTTTTCTGGGGCGTAGGTGACGTTTTAGTTGCAGAGGCTGCATAGGCTAAGGTGCTTTTATTTAATGTCAAAAAAGGCAGCAACAGTAAAAGAGCGAAGTATTTTTTTTTCATAGCGATTCGTAATAAAAATTAAGGGCTCAGAGAAACGATATTGACAGCATTAAAATCCTGATTACTAATTTGACATATGACCTATAGTATAGTAATTGATTGCTTAGTATCTAAAAAATTATTTTGGAAATAATTGAGGATTGATAGTGAGAAAGAGTATTTTGTTTTATCTGTTTGTGTTGTTTACCGATAATATTTGGGCTTGTGTTGATTCTTCTTTGGATAATACGCAGAATTTTGAGAATTGTCTTAAAGCTGCTGAACAAGGGGATGCAATTTCTCAATTTCAAGTCGGTGTCATGTATTCAAAAGGTCAGGGGACGGGGGTAAATAATCAAAAAGCAGTGGAATGGTTTAGAAAATCGGCGGAATCCAGCGACCAATTACAGCATATCTATCAGGGGAAGAGTTCAGTAAAAGCAAATCAGCGCGGTATTAATAAACTCATTGAGGTGTATGGGAAAATTTCTAATATTGGAACCTTTGAACACGGTGATTCTTTTGAAGACGATGCAAAAATAATTTGTTCAGGGCTTAGTGAGGATGAGTTAAGTAAAAATAGGGTTACTTTTTCTACCGCGTATTTTAATGAGGACAACCCATTATCAACGGCATCTGGCAACCCGGATGGGCCTTTTCAGCGATTGAAAAGGCAATTGAAAGTATTGCAAATTGAGAATAGTCGCTTACAACGTCAAGTTAATGATTTGGAAAATAAATGTGACAAAGAATAAGTTTTTTTATCGGATGTTGAATGAAGAGAACACTAGTGTCATTACCAAGGGAAACTGTCGGACTAATTACCGAGCGACTTTGTCGTAATACCATATCAGAGCAAAATTATTTCGGCAATGATTGTGAGCGATGAAGTCTTAATGCACAGGTATTCATGTTTTCTCGTAGCCACACAGACCTGACACCATTGGCACTGATCTCAACACCATGATTTACTTTAAGCAGTGCTGATACTTGCACTTGGCCGAGGTGTGGGTTTTGTAATGAGAAGTTGATGAGCAACTTTTCAAGTGCCTCATCGGTTCTGTTTTTATGGCGATGATTAGAGGTTATTTGCTTTTTTAATGCCGCTTTACCTCCTTGTTTAATTAATCGCCGATGACGGTAAATAGTATCGCGTGAGACTCCACTGATGCGTGATGCTTCACTCACATTACCTAGCTGATCTGCCAAGGCAAGTACGTCGAGTTTTTTCTTTATTTCCATATCTTCCATTGAGAGCTTAGTTGGCTCAATTACTTCTGATACGGTTAAATGACGCCCTGCGAAATAAGCAGTAAAGTCGTGTTTACTAGTTTTTCTAATCTCTATTTTCTGTTTAGCAATAGAGTGTTTCAGCGGCGATTCAATGAGATAAAACTTATTTCCGTAGCTAAAGGTGTGGTCATTTCTAATCTTTCGATATTCTTTCTGAACACAGACATCATCAAGGTTTATATGCTCTGCTACAGGAGTATATTCAGAGTCTTGGTTTTTGGCTATGACGACTACTTTTTGTTGCCAGAATTGAGGAATGAATATGTCTTGTAAGTAACGATTAGCGCTTGCCATATCTTTGATATGGTTAAGTCTTAATTCAGGTACTAGGCGGTCTTGGAAAGTATCGAACGAACGCTCAATACGCCCTTTACCTTGAGGTGAATTAGCAAAAATGATCTCGATGCCCAACTCATTACAAGCCCGCTGTACCTGAGAGAAGTTACAGCGTTTTGGACCACCGAAAATGCCAGCCCTATCCACATAAAGCACCTTGAATAAACCTTTTTTCTCAATGTAATTGCGCAGCACTTTCAAACAACCAGCAGTAGTTTCTGATTTAAAAAACTCGGCGTGGATTTCACTCGTTGCATCATCAATGATAGCAATTAAACAGGAAGTTTGGTCACCAAACCAGCGATGAGGACTGCCGTCCATTTGCAACAATAACCCTGGTGACTCCAAACGTTCACGTCTTTTACGGGCTTTTACACGTCGACGTTTAGCGCGTTTAACATGGTGAATGTCATGCGCCCAAAACCTAAGTGTTTCCCGCTTAACCATAATATTCTCATTTGCCTTAAGCAATTCCGCTAAGTGCAATAAATTCACATCGAAGTATTTATCTTTGATTAACGCTTGAACTTGTCGCTTTAAACTATCAGGTGTTTTATTTGTGGGAGCCTTGCCAGTATTGCGATGAACAACGAATTGAATACCGATCTTATGATATTTCTGAAGGTAACGTTCAATAGTTCTTCTCGATTTATTGAGCAACTTAGCAGCATTAGCGATGGTGATTTTACGTTCAGCTACTTTAGTAATGATATCGACGGTGAGTTGAGCTTGAGAATCCATAATAATCATCCTCTGCATTCCTCATTTGTTTAAAAACAAACAAGAAACACTGATTAAATAGATCCGTCAATTTCCCTTGGTAATTTACGAGTGCGACAGAATCGCTTGGTGTTAACAATTTAAATTGTATTAGTTCCGACTTAATCTGACACTTCAGCTTGAACTGAAGAGAGTTACCCGTTTTGATAAAGGTGTCGAATTTTTAATC